>Ga0172380_10008204_pt1 | contig 11497 bp, 13 predicted proteins | sample Leawe162metaG_FD_119747 | JGI IMG/M metagenome (GOLD analysis project Ga0172380, IMG submission 119747) | Leachate microbial communities from a municipal landfill in Southern Ontario, Canada - Leachate well 162 metaG | ecosystem: Engineered > Solid waste > Landfill > Unclassified | place... | reverse complement strand
TTTATTTTTATTCATTTTTATTTCTGATTAATTTATAAGTTGGATTTAGGCTCGACCTTTAATTAAGTTCTTCTTCTATTTTAATTATATTTTAACTTAAAAGCAATCCGTCAACTGTGGATAAGTATATTATTCAATACTTAATTTTTTTTTAGCTCTTTCGACAATATCATCAAGGCGCACATCAGATTTAATCAGGCATTCAACTTTTTTAAATTCTTTCATTGCGTCTAAATAGGCGGGGTCTTTTACGTTAGTTAAAAATATAATCGGGAGTTCAATATTTTTACTTTTAATTTTTTTTGCCATTTCTATCCCATTCAAAGACGGCAAAAGAATATCTGAAATAATAAGGTCTGGCTTCTCTTTATCTGCCAAAATCACGGCCTCTTTGCCGTCCTGGACGGTCAAGACAGAAAAACCATCCTCGGTAAATTTCTGTTTTAAAATAGCAACAAAATTAGGATCGTCTTCCACAATTAAGATTTTCTTATTTATTTTAGTCATAGATTAAAATATATTAACAGATTTTTAACTATTTTGGAATATTAAGGCTCTTCGGGCAGGTTTTCCTGTGAAGGCTGCTGAATTTTTTTCTCTTCGGGCTGCCACTGCTCTAGAATTTTCTGATATAAATCCTCTCTAAGTTTTAGAGAGTTTTCGCTGATATTAGGTTCCTCCGCGCTCGCCAAAATTACATATCTATAAAATAAAACTCCGCCTAAAAATATGGAAAGCAAAATGAGAATTAATATCACAGAAAAAGCATGCCGGGCGCAAAACCATGGCACTCTTTTAAATTTGCCTTTCCATTTAGACAAATAGCTTAAATTTTGTAAAAAATTCTTCATTTAAGGTTTATTGAGTTAAAATTTTCACTGAAAAAGTGGCTCTGGGCTGTTTTGCTGCAGCTTTGCCGCCTGTTTTAGACGCTTGTAAATTTGAAAATGCAGCATTCTTTATTGAAAGCAAATAAGGGCCTTCTTCTATGTTTTTTAGAAAATCTAGCTCATCAGAAAAATTTCCGGTGCAAGTCAGCTGAAAATTAAGCGTTTTTAATCCCCCCTCGTCTGAAAAAGATAAAGGAGAAATTTCTAAATCGACATTTGCGTCAGAAGCCGACGCTTCTAAAAATTCAATAAGATTAAGCGGGTTTTGAGGATCAACAAACATCTGGTCAATTTTTTGAAAGTTGGGCAGATAGTCGTTATAATTCTTTTTAAAATTTTCTATATCTCCAGCTTGAATGCTCAGAATGGCAATCTCATTTTTTATTGTTAAAAGATTATTAGATGCTTCCTTTATTTTTATAAAACACAAAAAAATGGAAAATATCAACAAAAGAAAAGCCAATAATATAAACGCTAAAAAGAACACAGGTTTTCTGTTTTTTTTATTCGAAACATTTTGTTCGTTTTTAGTTTCCATTTTCATTTAAAATGTCTAAAGTAACATCAAAATTAATATTTTTTTGATTTACCCAGCTTCCGGGCGAAAAGCTAACATTTTTTATCCTCTTTTCCCCATCAATATTGTTTTTAAAAATAAGCAGATTATCTCTGGTATCGCTTGTGCCGTCAATATTAACTTTTATATTATCTGTCTGCTGTTCGGGCTGAAAAGAAAGATTATTAAAGCGTAATCCATCGGGCTTCTGGACATCCAGCAAAGTGTTTAAAGCGCTATTAATAGATTTCTGGCCTTTATAAAAAGCGTCTATCAAAACCAATTCTTTGTTATACTTTAATATTATTTTTTTAAAATCTGAAAAATCAGAAGATTGATTTTCTATTTGCACCTGCTGTAAAAAGAAACTCTGATAGCTAATCTCGCCTGAAATATAAAATTCTGTGGCTAGCATAACCAAAAGCAAACACACTAAAAAAACTGCTATTTCCATACTTAAAACTATAAACAATTTTTTCTGTTGCTCTTTAACTAAAAATTTTCTTTGTTCTGGCGGCAAAAGATTAATCATAAATATTATCCGTTAATTTCAGGGTCCGGCTCCCTTAGCGCCAAACCCAATGCAGTAACAAAAGATAAAGATTTTTTCTGCACTTCTGGTATTAAAAATTTTTTTGATCCGGCGGGAAAATTTACCCACGGATTGCCGAATTCTACCGGTATCTTCAATTTTAGTTTTAAAAATTCATCTATTCCTTTTAAATCTGCCCCTCCTCCGGACAAAATAATCTTTTTTACGGCAGTCTTTTGAGGAAGGTGCTGATGAAAATCATGATCCAAATAAAAATTCAAATACTTTTTGACCTCAACGGCTAGCCCCTCTAAAACAGATCCTGCAATTTTAGATACAGCCACCGATTTGCTGTCTGATTTTTCTTTTCCAACACCATACTTTAACTTCACTTTTTCAGCTTCCTTTGGGCCAATGCCCAATTCTTTTGAAATTGCTTCTGTTATCTGCTGGGATGAAACCGGGATAGAGCAGGTAAATCTGATAGAGTTTCCTGAAAAAACAATAAAGTCTGTGCTGTCGCCTCCAAAATCAATCAAAACTAAAGGCGCAAGGCTTGTTTCACCCTCTACCAGTGCCCTGGCAATTGCCTGCGTCTCAACTTCAAAAGCCAAGGGGATAAGACCTGATTTTTTAAAACACGACACATAGGAATCAACTATTGTTTTTTCTATAGCAACAATTAAAACATCTAAATGGTCGAGATGGTCCACTATCGGATCTATCACTTGAAAATCTAAATACATCTGGTCAGCTGGCAAGGGAATATAATTTTCTGCCTCAAAAACAACGGCCGACTTTAACTCTTCTTTTTCCATTTTTGGCATCTGAATAACCTGGGAAAAAGATTTTTCTTCCGGCAAAGAGGCCACCACATATTTTGTTCTAAGTTTTTCTCCCTTTACGCCAGCTAATAAATCCTTTATGTTTTTTACAAAAGCATTCTCATCTTTAATTATGCCGTCTTTAATTATTCCGGAAGCAATATCTTTTTCGTTATATGAAACCGGCTGTAAAAAACCGCGCTTTTTCCTAAGCTTTATGACTTTAAAAGACGAGTCATTTATATCCAGGCCGAAAGTCTCTGGTTTTAAATTTAGAAATTTAAACATTGATTTATTATACCATCAAAAAATATAAACAAAAAAGAAATTATAAGTTTTAATCCTATTCCTCTAATTTGCGCTTTAAAAATACAAAAACAGCGATAAAAACAAGAATAATCAACGGCCACACGATAAAAGCTGCTAGCGATATTTTTTTAGGCGATTCTTTATTGTTTAAGTTTGAGTTATTCTGAGAAGACAAATCAGAAGAATCTGCGGTAATAGAATTTTGCGATGTTTCCGCTTGCATAGTATCAAGATTAGAGCCCCCAGAAGTAAGGGGGCGTACGCCCGGGCTGCTGCTCTGTACTCCAAAAGGCATTGAATAAATATGATTATCGGGCGTTGCAAAAAACCCAAAAATTTTAGTTGGTAAAAAACAAATTACAATGATTAAGATAAAAATTTTAAGATATTTTGCCATTGAAATTAAAAAACTTAATTAGCCTATTGGCTTGCCCACTTTACCATCTGGAGTCCGGCGGAAAGAGAAGAAGGAGGAAAATAGGGCGGCGGATAGTATAAAAGATTTGTGTCCCATTGAAAATGCGGATACTGATAGCCGTCGGTGAAAGATCCGCCGCAATAATTTGTAAAATTAAACCACCAAGAACCGTGAAGTATTAAAGAACCAAAAAAGTAAACATTATTTTTTGCTGACCCATTCTCATAGCAAATAGGAGCTGCTATAAAACCATGCTGGGCTAATATAGCGCCGTCAACATACAAGGGGTCTGGGGCGCCTTTGGGCACAACAATATTTCCTTCTGCCATTAATCCTAAAGTGTCGGCATTTTCACCAGAAGCGCCGCTTTCTCCATTCGCATAACGTATGTTATTTGCTATATATATATTCGGCATCAAAGTATTCGGATTTGTAATACCGCTGGCATTTGGGTTAGTGTTCGGGTTGCCATTAGCTGTGGCAATAATTACCCTTCCTTTGACCGTGCCTTCTACCCAAAGATTTTCTAAAGCAGATATTACCAATCCGTTGCTTGGTATTGTTTTTATAGACTGAAAACACCTAGCCTTGGTGCCGCAATTTTTACATGAACTGTTATAGCAAATATAGCTATTACTATAATCAGTGCCTCCGGTTATGTATCCCAATCCAGTATCTGTTCCGCCAGAAAGAGCCATAGTCACAGGATATCGCGACCCGGTATTTGTGGTGCTTAAAACCTTATAAATAGTAACAGTTCCGTCGTTGTTAAAAACCAGAGAATATCCTTGTTTATTTGACAGGGGCAAATTTATGTTATCGCCCAACTGGGCGGCGTCTTGGATATCTGAAAAAGCAACACTGATGCCTGTAAAATCTGCTACAGTGGTTGGATTGCTCCAAAACGGAGAACTTTGCGGTTTGTTTGAACCGGTAGCCCAGATTGCATCTCTTGATACTTGTGCCGTACAATTTGGGTTCTCTGGATATTCTTGATTGCAATCGTCAAGATAGGTTGACTCTACTGAAGATGTTACAGAAGAACTTGTGGTCCCTTCAAAACGTATGCCAGTATCGCTATGGACAGGCCCGCTGTAAGATTCCGTGCTCCACGCATATATCCAATCGTGCGCCAAAAGCGCGTAACTGGCAAGCGAAGGAAAGGCATATGTTGCGGTAACTGTTCTTTTTATATTTGGCTTGTCGTTTATCCAGCCAGTTGATTGGATGGTCACAGCAGTTCCTCCCTGCGAAGGAGGCGTTATAACCAAACTGAACTGCCCGATTGTTTGCTGAGTATCAAAATCAACGTAATCGTGCACATAGGGGCCGTCTTGGCCCGTGCCGTCTTTATAGTCGTCTGGAAATTCAATCAAATGCCACTGATAATAATTTATTCCTGCCTCAGCAACTTGAAATGCCTGCTCTCTTTCAATAGTAATCCTTAATAACTGCAGTTTTGCGGCGAAGTTTGCCACCACAGCCAGCATAACCATTGCAAAAATCGCAATAAAAATAATCAAATAAATAAGAATAGCCCCTCTGTTCCTTTGAGTTGTTTCTTTAAAATTCATTTGATTAATTGCTCAAATTGTTTTTTAAAATCCTTATAGCTCCCCCTGCGCTTAAAGAGAATGTGCCTACGTCTTGCGTTGCTGTCTGATGCTGGACTATTAAATTTATTTTTACAAACCTCACCTCGGTAATATTAACAGGCTGTGAAAGCGCATCAATGCTGGCGATGCCGTCATAGCCGCCATCGTAATAATAAAACAAAGGGGCGCCTTCATTTGATATTCCGGTTAAAACAGAAGTTATAACTTCCGCCTCTGGATTATAAGCTCCGCCTACAGGAACAATAACGCCCTTATATAAAGTGTTGTCTGAGATATAATATCTGATTCTATTGATGCTCCCTGCGCTAGCTCCAATAGGAGAATAAAAAATTATTTCTGAATCACCTGCTTCAATCAAAGGGTAGCTGCCATATGCAGCGGCTCTTATTTCGTTGATAAAACGCGACGAGACAAACCTTGCCTGGTCAATATTATCCATTTGGGCCAATTGCAATTTTGGATTCTGTATTATGCTTATTAAAAGGCTCGTGGCAGCAAAAGTTAAAACGGAAAAAATAGAGATTGATATAATTATCTCCAATAAGGTAAACCCGGCGTTGCTGGACAAATTTGCTGATTTATTTGTTTTTAAAAAAATCATTGTGAAAGCGTGACCTGTAAAATAAAATATCCGCCTATGCTTACGTTCTCAAATGTTTGAGGTTGATACCCTTGTTCATCATAACTAACAGTCACGGTATGATTTCCGCTTGTTAAGCCAGGAAACATTACCTGCCCCGGAGTGGGGCACCCTGAAACATAATTTACACTCACGCTGGATAGCTCGGGCGTTTTTTCAGGATCTGTTGTCGAGAGAAATGCTTTATAACGGACGTACTGTTTGCCGTTATTATCAGAGCTTATTGCGGCTCCGGACACGGTGTAAAAACTATTGCCGCTTCCATCTGGTCCCGCAAAATTCCATGTTTCATCGCCATTGTTGGTTGCGCTTGTTGCAATCTGAAATTTAATTATAGTTTCTTCCGGATTCAGTTGTGTATCTGGCCTCCAATTCAAACTAGTATAAGAGGTTTCGTCTGTTCCGGTGTCAAATATTGAAGAGACCAGCGTGCCAGAGGGCACATAAGAACCGTCAAATTCTAAAAGGCGCAGGGCGTAAGGAATTTCATCAGTGTCAATATTTCCATCATCCTCATAATATTTTGACGTATCTTCAAAATTACTCTGGCCCTCGCCTCCAGTCCAGTCGTCCTGATACCATACGCTTCCGCCCGTGACAGCACTGCCAATATCCGGGCCGGCCAGCTCAACAGTGGCGCCTTCAATAGGATTTCCAGAAACGTCTTTTACAACTGTTAACAAACTGTTGGTTGTATTAGGTCCGAGTATCAAATTAAAATTTTGGCTGCTGTCGGGCAGAAGATTGACTGACTGAACAGGAGAAGTTCCATAAACCATATAAGTGCTCCCCGTAAGAGCCGGCGTGTATGTATCCCACTCAAGACAGCAGCTGTCAGCACCGCAGCTACTACTGCAAGAACTTGTGCTTTCAGGAGATATTGCCCCGCTAGCGCCCGATGTATATGTTTCATCAAACTTAGGCACGCCCGGACTGATTGTTTTTGCGCCTTGGGTATTTACTTCTACATCTGAAATCGGCTGGCAAGTTTGGTCTAAGGCATAAAAAACTAAATTGCTCAGGCGGTCAATTATAAAAGTAGTTTGAGTCACTTGGCCTTGTAAAACTATAGCATCCAAATTTGGTGCGCTAGGATATTGATCTGCAGAATATGTCTGGTCAGCAGAATAGCCATTTTTAGTTGCAATAATGTGATAATTGCTGTCGGGAGGCAGGCCAATTTCAATCCATTTTCCATCATCGCCGCTAGTTCTGGTTAAATTAATGTTCGGGGTAATATCGGTATTTATAATATTTACTACTGCTCCCGGAACAGGCTGCCACGCTTTGTTGATAACTTGCACAGAAAGCACTCCTCCGCTTCCCATGCTTGCTAAACTAATCGGAGCAACAGTGGTTACAAAACTGTTTGCTTTTCCGGTAGACATGTTTTTTACATAAAGCTTTACCTGTTTATAGTCCTGCACTCCAATATTTATGTCAGCTACATCATGCAATGCGTTTACAACATAATAAACCTGGTAATTAATACCGTTAAAAGTTAGGTTAAGCGGAGACGGAGAATCGGGAAGAGGTCCGTGAGGATTGCCGTTTTCTGTTCCGACCTCAGAATAAGGCAAATTTCTGGCAACTTCCAAATACTGGCCGGCAAGCGCAGAAACAGTAGCCTGTCCGCGGTAATAAATTATGGCGTTGAAAATTGTCGTATAGAGCCCGTACGCAGACATAGCTAAAACAGCAAAAATCCCTATCGAAACTACGACTTCAATAATGGTGAACCCTTTTTGCTTTAGATTTTTCTTCATTATTATCCTATTGAGCTCAACACCGAGTACATTGGCTCTATAATAGAAAAAGCGAAAATACCAACTGCTATGCCCAAGCCAACTATTAAAACCGGCTCAATGGCAGTTGATATTTTTTCAGTAGCATTAATAACTTCCTGCTCATAAAATTCTGCCAACTTTTTAAGAATTGTTGAAGTCTTTCCTGTTTCTTCTCCGACTTCAATCATCTCAACCATGCCAAATGGAAAAATATTTTCTTGCGGCCTTAAAGCAGACGACAAGCTCTCTCCTTTTTTTATTTTTTCTTCCGCCCCCTCTATGGCTTTTCTAAAATAAGAATTTCCCATAAGCTTTGAAGAAACCTCCAAAGATCTAACTAACGGAACCCCCGAGCTGATAAGAGAGCTTAAAGAACGTATTAGAATAGCACAATCATTTTCTTTAACGAGCGTGGAAAAAAAAGGAAGTTTTAAAAGAATAGTATCTACCGCCCACTTGCCCAATTTGGTTTTTAACGCACCCATAAAAAGAATTACCAAAATAAATGGGACTATTATCATAAACGGCCAATATTTAGCTGCAAAATTTCCAGCCCCTAAAACAAATTTTGTATAAAATGGAAGCTATGCATTAATAGTGCTAAAAAATGTATTCAACTTGGGAACAACTACAGCCACTATAATAACGCCCACTCCCAGCATTGTTAATAAAATAATGCAGGGATAAATCATGGCGCCCTGGACCTTGGATTTTAACTCGTGTTCTTTTTCCAACTGCAGAGATAAATCTTTAAAAACTTCGTCAAGCGTGCCTGATTCCTCGCCAATTCTCACCATGCTCAAAAAAAGTTCAGAAAAAATTTCAGGATACGACCCTAGGGCAGTTGAAAGGGCTTCTCCTTTATTAATTTTTTCTTTGATAGCCAAAAGAGCATTTTTAAATCCTTTGCTTTTTGCCTGCACGGATAAAATATCAAAAATTTTTACCATAGATAGGCCCGTAGCAGTCATTATGTGCAGGTTTCTGGTCATTATAATTTTTTCAGCAGAAGAAGCCCTGGCCCTAGAAAATAAACCGCTTAATATTCCTCGCTTCTCTGTTTTTCCATCCGGATCCGCCTTAACCAAAATCAAATCTTCGTCTTTCAGGCTCTTTGCCAAATGGCGGAGATCGTCGGCAAAAGCGCTTCCGGTTTTTGTTCGGCCGTCAACAGTTTTGGCAGTATAAAAATAATTAGGCATATTATTCAATTATAACTCTTAATACTTCCTCTATTGATGTAATTCCCTGCGCAGCTTTAACAAAGCCGTCTTCAATCATTGTTCTCATGCCATCTGCCACGGCCTGGGCTGTAATTTCTTTTGTGGCTGATTTTTTTATAACTAATTCTTTTATTGCTTCTGTCACCGGCAAAACTTCATAAATCCCAATTCTGCCCTTATACCCGTCAGCAGCGTCTTCTGAGGGCACTGGCCTGTAAAATTGGACATCTTCTAATTTATCGGATGCTTTAGCCAATTTATCCTCTTTCAGAATTTTTAAAATCCTGTCTAAATCGCAATATCTAGATATGTTTTTTAATTCTGCCTGTTTAAATTTATAAGGCTCTTTCTCGCCGCAAAACTTTCTTACCAATCTTTGGGCTACAATCAAATTTAATGTTGAAGAAATCAAAAATGGTTCTGCCTTCATATCAATCAGCCTTGGAATGGCTCCAGCGGCCTCGGTTGTGTGCAAGGTAGATAAAACCAAGTGTCCTGTTAAAGCGGCGTTGATAGCCAAACCAGCTGTTTCTTCGTCTCTAATCTCTCCCACCATAATTATATTCGGGTCCTGCCTTAATAAAACTCTCAATCCCGAGGCAAAGGTCAATCCTATTTTTGAATTAACCTGCGTCTGGTTGATTCCAGGCATTCTATACTCTATTGGGTCTTCAACAGTAGAAATATTTACGGCTGGAGTGTTTAATATTTCCATTGCTGTATACAGCGTAGTTGTTTTGCCAGAACCTGTTGGACCCGTGACTAATATCATACCGGCCGGCCTGGCTATATTATCTTTAAAATGCTGCAAGGCGTCTCCTATTAATCCTAAACCGCTTAAACCTACTTTCTTGTTGTCTTCTGGCAATAGCCTCATTACAACTTTTTCTCCATTAAAAACTGGCAAAACCGAAACTCTGACTGAATATTTGAAATCTTCTGTTTCAATTTTAAATCTGCCGTCTTGCGGCAGCCTGTGTTCATCAAGTTTCAAGTTAGAAAGAACTTTTATTCTTGCCACAATAGCAGAGCCCGAAGAAAAAGGAAGAGTCATTACAATGTGAAGTATGCCATCTATCCTGTAGCGGACTAAAACTTCTTTTTCTAACGGCTCAACATGCAAATCTGATGCTCTGTCCAAAATAGCATGCTTGAGCAGGGCGTCAACGATTTTTATTATAGGCAGATCTTCAGCGGCCTTTTTTAATACGCCCTCTTTTTCTTTGTCAAAAACATCTTCTTCTTTTATGTGCTTTATATCCGTTGTTTCTTCTTTGACCATTTCTCCAAACTCAGTTTCCAGGGTTTTTTGATATTGAGATATTACATTTTTTATGCTCAACTGGGTGGTTATTCTTGGCAAAATTTTTAAAGAAGAATTTGATTTTTTAATAAATTCTATTGTCCTTAAATCGTCTGGATCTAACATCGCCACCTCGAGGTTGTCTCCTTTTTTGCTAAATGCAACTATATTATGGACTCTGGCAATTGATTCTGGAATTATCTTTAAAACATCAGGATTTACTGTTTCTTTTTCCAGGTTTATAAAAGGAATTCCCAATATATGCGACTCCATTCTGCTCAAATCTTCTTCTGCAATCAATTTATTCAAAACCAAAATATTGCCAACGTCTTTGTCGGCCTTTTCGCTTTCTTCTAGGGCCTTTTCAAACTGGGCCTCGGTGATTAAACCAGAATCTAAAAGAAACTTTTTTAATTTTTGCGGTTCAACTCTCATTGTTTACAAGGTGTTTATTTATTTTAACATATCAGGCAGACAAACTAAAATACCAATTGACGATTGCCTGGCCCCAGAACAAAGCAGCAAATGTTCCTGTTATTAAAAACGGACCGAAAGGTATTTCGCTTTTTAAACCTTTCCTTTTTAAAATCATTAATATTATTCCTACTATAGAGCCAAAGAAAAAAGCTAAAAATAGTGCCGCCAAAACATTCGGCAGGCCCAGTAAAAGCCCCATTAAAATAGCTAACTTTACATCTCCAAAACCCATCCATTTGCCTTTGGAAATTAAAAAAATAAACAGAAAAAACCCAGCAGCAATAGCAACAGCTGATAATAAATTAATAATTGAAAAATCAGATTTCAAAATTGAGTACAAAAAAGCTGCTGCAATCGCCGGAAGCAAAACTTTATCGGGAATTATGTAATATTTGAGATCGTAAACAAATATAACTATAAGAGAGCTAGTAACATAAAATAAAAAGGCAAGATTTATAAAATTTAAAATTTCAAGTTGGTTAAAAATTAAAAATTTAAAATTAAAAATTAGCAGAAATACTAGCCCTGTAGCAAATTCCACTAGGGGGTATTGGATTGATATTTTTTTATGGCAATACCGGCATCTGCCTTTCAAAAATAAAAAGCTTAAAACAGGGAATAAATCCTGCCACAGCAATTTATGTTTGCAATTTGGGCAAAATGAGCGCCCCTTTAAGCTCTTTTTTTGCTCTAATCTATAAATAACGCAGTTTAGAAAACTGCCCATGCAGAGCCCAAAAAGAAAAACAAATAAATTAACTAATAAAAAAATAAAACTCATTTGTTAATTTTATCACTTTTTTATATATAAAAAAACAGCCCCTTGATAAACTCAGAGCTGTTTTAAAGTTTCCGAATGCCTAGAACTAATCCGTACAAACCCCTGCGGCGCAGTTAACAGTTAATGATTCTTTTTCTTTTT
>Ga0172380_10008203_pt1 | contig 11498 bp, 7 predicted proteins | sample Leawe162metaG_FD_119747 | JGI IMG/M metagenome (GOLD analysis project Ga0172380, IMG submission 119747) | Leachate microbial communities from a municipal landfill in Southern Ontario, Canada - Leachate well 162 metaG | ecosystem: Engineered > Solid waste > Landfill > Unclassified | place... | reverse complement strand
CAACCAAGGCAGACTTACGATCATGCACCGGGCTGAGGAAGATACCGTTTTCGATCATCACCACACGCTTCTTTGGCATACCCTCGTAGTCGAACGACATTCCGGGAGTCATCGGATGGTAAGGGTCATCGGTGAGGGTGACATTATCCCCCACAACCTTCTGACCGACTTTGCCGGAGAAACAGCTACGATCTTCGTTGAAGTTCTTGCCGTTCAAGCCGGTCCATCCTAAGAAGAGAAGGAAGTCCGCCACTGCCGACGGCTCAAACACCACTGTCCAAGCACCCGGATCCACATTTACGGGATTCTTGCCCAAGTTGCATTTAGCAATGGCGTTAGCTGAAATCCTATCCACGTTGATATTGGTAACGTCAATCTCCCCCTCTTGCGACCAGCCGGAGGAATCCGGGCTCATAGCAGATAGAGAGAATTCCGCATTAGTGCGACGGTTGAACGCCCAGAGACCGCTGGAATTGGCGAGTGCCATAGCGGATCCGCTGTTTGTGTAGATCCCCGCGGCAACCAGATTCGCCTTTTGACAGGCAGATACCGCTTGGCTTACCCCTTCAGCACGTGCGATAGGCGAAAAATCCACCGTACCGGAGCAGAAGTTATCCTTTGGTTGATAACTCTGCGGTCCCGGCAGAGGTAGTATATCTTTTTCCGGTGCTGAGACATTCAGCGCGGTAATGGCAGTCTGAACACACTGCTTAAGCCCCTCGTCGGACAGGTTGCCGGTGGAGGCTTTCCCCATCTTCCCATCTTTGATCAGGCGAACAGAGAAGCCGATGCTGTTCCCTGCCACATTCTGGGTGATGACGTTATCACTGAAACGGGTGAGGGCACTGGTTCCGGAGGAAATCATCACCTCTGTCTCGTAACCCTTGCTGTACTTCAAACCCATTTCAGCAATCTTTTTTAACTCGTTTTCTGTTAGCATATTCCTCTTTATGGTTAGATTAAACAGAATGAACCCTATTAGTCTAAATTTACTATTTTTTCACGAAGTTTCCCAACTTGAGAGGGGTGAAAAGGGATAGTTTCAAAGTTAAGCCCGGTAGTTACTAAAATTACAAGGTTAAGCATGTTACCCCCCATCCCGATTGTTAATAACGTCTGAAACTGACCAAAGATGGAGATGAGGAGTTATGTGTGGATGAAAACGATTAATTTATCCGGTTTTAGGAACTATTTTATACCTACGTTGAGCAAGTGACGTAACGCACATTTCCTTTAGATGTAACGATTTATCTTATTTGGTGCATCAAAAAATATCTATAGCAACTTGTTTCACAAGCAGTAGTCAACAAATATATTCAGAGAACGTATTTTCTGTGTATCCGTTAGGGTATTGGCATACAATCGCAAGTTTGCCATCTCCGGTTTCAACTTCAAGCTCGCTTTCCGTTGTGCATCGTGCACAACCTCTCTGCTGTTCCATACAATATCATTACCATAGTTATCCGCCCTGTTCGACGACGCGGACAACTTTTCGTTCATAGTCTGCTTAGCCCGAACTCTCTGATTTTGGAAAATCACTCTGTAACGGCTGAGAAAAATTCAAGAAGAATGAAATTCAGTGCCGTACTCCGCTCTGTTCCGAGCTATCCCCTTAAGCTGTTGGGGACTCGCAGGCGGGGTTGGTTAAGATTATAAAAAATAACAACATAAATATAGGAGGAAAAATGACAAAACGAGTACTTTTTTCACTGTTGGCTCTGCTAATGCTGGCTGTAGTGCCACTATTTGCAGTACCGATCCCCGGTCGGGTCATCAGCATTGACGATGACTTTGACACCAATGTTTGGGATGCCAGTGGCGCGACCACTTGGGATGCCAACAATGACCAGCTAATTCTTACCGGTGTCACCAACTACACTCATGGCAGGGTTTTCACCCAAACTGCTTACAGCAATGATGAGTTTATGGTGGAGTTTGAATACCGTATAGGTGGCGGTACCGGCGCAGATGGCATCGTCTTCGGTTGGGTGGAAGATTATGGCTACGCACCAGAGCCGCAATCCGGCGGACGGATGGACTTCAAACCCACACGCGGTTACGGTGTTGAGTTTGACTGCTACTATAATGCGGAATACAACGACGCCAATGGCCAGCATATTGCTGTTATTAAAGACGGCGTTAGTACCCACCTTGACCGTTGGGATGCTCCGTACGGTGTGCTGGAGAATAATTCATGGCATAAGGTTTTGATCTATCACCGCCGCGGGCATGTTCAAGTCTACTTTGACGATGTTCGGGTGTTGATCTATCAGATTCATCCGTTCCCTCAAGACGGTTTTGATTGCCATTTTGGGTTCACAGCCGGAACCGGCGCATTGAACAACTGGCATATTATCCGCAACGTCGAGCTGACCATACTGGGCGAACCGGAAGACCCACCGCTTCCTGCAGAGATCAGCATTGTCCAGCCCAATGGCGGTGAGAGTCTGATCGTTGGTCAAGTGGAAAACATTGACTGGACATCGCAAGGAGCGATTGACCATTACACTGTTCATTACTCCATTGATGGCGGCATCACCTACATCCAAATTGCCGAAACCGATGCCAACACTACAGAGTACGACTGGCTTGTTCCGGCAGATCTCTTCTCAGTCAACTGCCTGATTAAAGTTATCGGCTTTGACGCTGATGATAACGTCGTTGCCTATGACATTTCGGATGCGTTCTTTACAATTGAGCCAACCGAAGTAATATCCCCTGTCTTCTACGCCGGTTGGTGGTTGGTGAGTGTTCCGTTGCTTCACGCTGACCCGACCAAAGAGAACGTTATCGGCGACGATATCCCCGGCATCTGGGATTGGTACCAGTTTGATTATAATGATCCCGGCTACTGGCGTCCCGCTGATGCAATCCCCGGTCCCGGCTACTGGCTTGCCATTGCCCATGACTCTGCGTGGATTGATGTGGAAGGTGCGGCTCTAACCGACACAGTCCACCGTATGCTTGACTTGAGCTGGAACATTATCGGTGATCCGTTCCCGGCTCCGATTCCGATCAATACGATTCTCTACCGCTACGGTAACAAGACATTCAATTATCAAGAAGCTGTTGACTCGGCATTGATAGTTCCGGTCTTCACCGGGTGCACCCCGCCTACCGGTCATTTTGAATCAACCACACTGAATCCGTGGTTCGGCTACTGGTTTATGTGCCTACGCCAGGATTTGGAAATGCTGATTCCGCCCCCGGTTGCATTGACCAACGGCGGGCGTGACGCCGAAGGTGTGAATCCTGAAGAGTATTGGGATGTCAATATCCAAGCCACAACCGATTTCGGTGTGGACTTGCTGACCACCATCGGTGCGTGCGAAATTGCTAAAGATGGTTGGGATGCCCGCTTTGACTTCCCTGAGCCGCTCCAGAGCCCCGACGGTGACTGGATTTCCGCCTACTTCGAAAAAGAAGGTTGGATTGACGGCGTAACGAAGTTTAACCGCGATATCCGCAAGCAGTTAAACAACAGCTCCGCTACCTACAATCTGATGGTTCAGACCAGCAAACCCGGTATGGTAACTCTTACCTGGCCCAATCTGAACGACGACACATCACCGGAATTCGTGATTACATTAACGGATCCGTCCACCAATGATGAGATCAATATGGCAAATGTTGCCAGTTATCAGGTGAATGTTGGTAATGAGCCGTATCCGCTGGTCATCAAAGTAACTGCTCCGCGCTTGGATGTACCTGGGGAAACCGCACCGATAGCTGAATCTATCGCCTTGATTTCCGCCTATCCGAATCCGTTCAACCCACAGACAACCATCAGCTATACAACTGCTGTTGCGTCTGATCTGACGGTTGCGGTGTACGATCTGAGCGGTAAGGTCGTTGCGACTTTAGCCAACGGCTTCAAACCGGCTGGTAGCTACTCTGTCAACTGGAATGCTGTCAACCTCGCCAACGGCGTATATGTCGTCCGCTTACAGGGTGAAGGCTTTACAGTCTCCAAGAAGATTGTACTGATGAAGTAAATAGTAGTATAGTGACCGAAAGGGTGGTAATGTAGTTATCACCCTTTCGGTATCTACGGCTCTGTCCGTATTGCTCTTACAAAAATAACTCAAAAAAAGGTAAAAAAAATGAAAACTCGTTTAGTACTTTTATCAGCAGTACTACTCTTGGCTCTTATGGTTTCCGGCTTACAAGCCCGGGTTATAAACATTGACAATCTGTTCGATACCAACGTCTGGGCTCCGAGTGGAGCAACTACCTGGGATGCCGGTAACGAACAATTGATACTGACCGGCGTAACCAACTTTACACATGGTCGCGTCTTTACTCAAGAAGCATTCGACATTGAAGAATTCACTGTTGAGTTTGAGATGAAGATAGGCGGTGGCTCTGGTGCCGATGGTGTGGTCTTCGGTTGGGTAACCGACTATGGTTACGATCCAGAACCGGCTAACGGCGGTCGGATAGACTTCCTACCTGTCCGCGGATACGGTGTGGAGTTCGACTGCTACTATAACGCCGAATACAATGATGCCAATGGCCAGCACATTGCCGTTATCAAGAACGGTGTGGAAGAACATCTTCACCGGGTTGATATGGCTTACGGCGCCATTGAAGATAATCAGTGGCACACGGTTAAGATTTACTCCCGCCGTGGACACGTCCGTGTCTGGTGGGATGGCGACCGTATCATCAATCATCAGATTCCGAACTTCCCACACGACCAATTCAACGCCCATTTCGGCTTCACCTCCGCAACCGGCGCGCTGAACAACTGGCATATTATCCGCAATATCGAGTTGACCGTGATTGGCAATAACGAACCCCAACCCGATGATGCTATAACCATTACTGCCCCAAATGGCGGTGAAATTCTGACACCTGGTGACAATATCACTATTGACTGGAATTTTGAAGGTGGCATTGACCATTTTGATGTCTTCTACTCAATTGACGGTGGAGTTACTTGGCTTCCAATAGGGACTACAACTTGGGAAGAGACGGAACTTGACTGGGTCGTTCCCCACGGCTACTCTACCGAAATGCTTATCAAAGTGGTCGGGCTGGATGAGGAGGACAATGTCCTCGCTTTTGATGTGTCTGATGGCTTCTTCGCCGTTGGCCCTATTGAGCTTCATTCTCCTCGCTTCTATGCCGGTTGGTGGTTGGTTAGTGTCCCGCTGAATCATCCCAATCCTACAAAAGAGAACGTCATCGGTGATGATATCCCCGGTATCTGGGATTGGTATCAGTTCAGCTATGATGTCGGTTACTGGAGACCCGATGATGCGGTCACAGGCCCCGGCTACTGGCTGGCAATTGCTCACGATGAACATATCGTTGATGTACAAGGAACCGCGAACTTCGATACTGTCCGACATAACCTCCGTAAGAGCTGGAATATCATCGGCTGTCCATTCCCTGTACCGGTTCCGCTGAGCAGTATCCTGTTCCGTTATAACGGCGCAACCTACACGGCATCTTCCGCAACCGATGAAAACCTTATCGTACCGATGTTCACCGGATGTACACCTCCGACCGGACATTTCCAAACCACTACGCTCAACCCGTGGTTCGGATATTGGTTTATGTCACTGAAGACCGGTGTTGAGATGTTGATACCGCCTCCGAACGGAATGGAATTCCCGGTTCGTGATGCCGCTGGTGTTGACCCGGCTGAATACTGGGAAGTTGGCATCCAAGCAACATCCGCGCTTGGCATTGACAAGATCGCCAAGATCGGTGCTTGCGAAGCGGCAAAAGACGGTTTCGATTCACGCTGGGATATCCCTCGTCCAGCACCGCGAGGAAACTACGTTATGGTCTATAACGAACGTAACGATTTTATCAATAGCATTAGCCGTTATGCCGCTGATATACGCGCTATGCCGAATGGTACGACAATTTCATACAACCTCTTCGTCCAGACAAGTGAACCAACTGATGTGACTCTTAGCTGGCCAAATCTACTGGATAACACTACCGCTGAATTCACCTTTATGATTGAAGACTTGACCACTGGTGAGAGCTACAATATGGCACAGGTTAAGGAATTGGTTGTCGCTGTTGGTGCTGAACCACTTCCTTTTGTGGTCACTGTAACCACCCCGCAGTTGTCTGTCCGTAACGAGATTGCTCCAGTGGTTGTCACAAGCGACCTGATTTCCGCCTATCCTAATCCGTTCAACCCGCAGACAACTATCGGCTATACAACCACAGTTGCGTCGGACTTGACGGTCGCTGTGTACGATCTGAGCGGTAAGGTCGTTGCGACTTTAGCCAACGGCTTCAAACCGGCTGGTAGCTACTCTGTCAACTGGAACGCGGTTAACCTGTCCAACGGCGTGTATGTGGTCCGTATGCAAGGCAACGGTTTCAGTGCATCGAAGAAGGTAGTATTGATGAAGTAACTGCTATCCCGATAGCATAGAGAAACAAACAACCTCCCCTGTCCAGTACGATGGGGGAGGTTGTATGTTTTAAGGAAAGTTGTTAGCTACCAGTTGCGCGTTTTAGTCATACTCTCCCGCACGCTCGATACCCTACCTCGCCGTTCGCAGGCTTGGAAGTGTAGTGTCACCATCCTCCAAGGTCATAGCGTACGACTCTCCCATAACTCACAACTCATAACTCTCAACTATCAATCTTCAACCCTATACTAATTCTTGCTTTATCCCCGTTTTAATCGTATCTTATCAGGATTAGTTAATTGTTCAACAACAACCATCAAAGGAGTGCCAAAGAATGAAAGGCATCGTACTTGCCGGTGGGACGGGTAGTCGTCTTTTCCCGCTAACCAAAGTCACAAATAAGCATCTGCTTCCGGTGGGGAAGAAGCCGATGATCTATCATCCAATAGAAAAACTGCTCGATGCGGGTATACGTGAAATACTCATAGTAACCGGTGTGGAGCATATGGGTCATATGATCGGTCTATTGGGTAGCGGAAAAGATTTCAAATGCCGGTTCACCTATAAGGTTCAGGATGAAGCCGGTGGGATAGCGCAAGCTCTCGCCTTAGCAGAAAACTTCGTGCACGGGGACAAGTGTTGTGTTCTCCTGGGTGATAATATCTTCGCCGACTCCCTAAGCCAATTTACTTCGGAATTTGAACAGCAAAAATCCGGTGCAAAGATTGTCCTCAAAGAAGTGGAAGACCCGTGTCGCTTTGGGGTAGCCGAGCTTGATGGCAGCCGGGTGGTTTCGATTGTTGAAAAGCCGTCTGATCCCAAGAGCAACTGGGCAGTGACCGGTATTTACTTTTATGATGACAAGGTGTTTGATATCATCCGCACTCTCAAGCCATCCGGGCGCGGGGAGTTGGAGATCACCGATGTCAACAATCATTACATTGAGCTCGGAAACCTGACGTGGGGAAAATTCAGTGGCTGGTGGACAGATGCCGGGACATTCGAATCGCTCCGTAAAGCAGATGAGTTGACTTCTAACCTTAGTTCGGATAAATAAATGAAAGTAGCAGTAATTGGTACCGGATATGTTGGGCTTGTTGCCGGTACGTGCCTTGCAGAAACAGGCAATGATGTCATTTGCGTGGATATAGACCCCAAGCGGATTGAGCAGTTAAAGCAGGGGATCATTCCGATCTACGAGCCGGGTCTGGACACTCTGGTTCTACGGAACCATCATGCCGGACGACTGACATTCTCGATGGATACCGTCAGCGCGGTTAAAGAATCAGCGGTTGTGTTTCTGGCACTACCTACCCCAATGGGGGAGGATGGCTCTGCCGATCTAAAATATATCTTGAGTGCATCGCGGGAGGTGGCTAAAGGAATAAACGACTACAAGGTCATCGTGGATAAATCCACCGTCCCGGTTGGTACGGCGGATAAGGTGCATTCCGTTATCTCGGCATTAACCAATATGCCGTTTGACGTTATCTCTGTTCCCGAATTCCTCAAAGAGGGAAATGCGGTTGATGATTTTATGAAACCGGATCGGGTTATCATAGGGTGTGAATCCAAGCGCGCTGAAGAGGTAATGAGAGACCTCTACTCTCCGTTTGTACGGTCTGGCTCGCCAATGATTGTAATGCGTGTCCGTTCTGCCGAGCTAACCAAATACGCCGCTAATTCTTTCCTCGCGGCAAAGATATCATTCATAAATGAGATTGCCCAGCTATGCGAACGGGTGGGGGCGGACATCAACGAAGTCCGTATGGGGATCGGTTCCGATAAACGGATCGGTACAAGTTTCTTGCATCCAGGGCTCGGCTTTGGAGGCTCCTGCTTCCCGAAAGATCTGAATGCGCTCAACCATACCAGCATGGAATACGGTCTTGATCTATACGTTGTGCAGGCGGCAATTCGTACGAACGACCGTCAAAAGCAGTTAATACCAGCGAAAATTACCGCCCGCTTTGGCGAGCGGCTTGATGGCTTGAAGGTAGCGGTATGGGGATTGGCATTCAAGGCGAATACCGATGACATCCGTGAATCCCCCGCGATGCCGGTGCTGGACTTGCTAATCGCACGCGGAGCAGAGGTTTATGCCTACGATCCGCAAGCTATGGCTAACACAGCGGAGATATACGGTGATAAAGTCAAGATGGTCAATGATACCTTTACTGCCATTGATGGTGCCTCCGCTTTGATAGTAGCTACTGAATGGAACGAGTTCCGTCGTCCCGACTTTGCCAAAATTTTACATCTGATGAAACTGCCGGTCATCTTTGACGGTCGCAACCTGTATGATCCCCGCAAAATGAAGGAACTCGGTTTCGAGTACTATTCAGTAGGACAGGCATAAATGCGCATTCTGGTAACCGGTGGTGCCGGTTTCTTAGGTAGCCATCTATCTGAACGACTACTTGAAGGTGGGCATGATGTCGTCTGTATGGATAACTTCTTCACCGGGAGTAAAGACAACATCCGCCATCTGATTGGTAACTCTCGTTTTGAGCTGTTCCGTCACGATATCGTAGAACCGGTTCTGCTTGAAGTTGACCAGATTTATAACCTCGCTTGCCCCGCATCGCCCGTGCATTACCAGTATAATCCTGTCAAGACAATCAAGACCTCAGTAATGGGGATGATCAATATGTTGGGGTTGGCGAAGCGTGTGAGAGCCCGGCTTGTACAAGCATCCACATCGGAGATTTATGGGGATCCGGCAGTGCATCCGCAAACAGAAGAGTATTGGGGGAATGTCAATACCGTAGGTCCCCGTAGCTGTTACGACGAGGGCAAGCGCGCCGCCGAGACACTCTGCTCGGATTATCGCCGTCAAAACGGCGTGGATGCCCGTATTGCCCGCATCTTCAATACATACGGCCCCCGTATGGCTATCAACGATGGCAGGGTGGTATCCAATCTGATTGTACAGGCATTACGCGGTGAGCCCCTAACAATCTACGGTAACGGCTCCCAAACCCGTTCATTTTGCTACGTGGATGATCTGGTTGAAGGTTTGATCCGATTGATGAATGTGGAATCCGCCCCGTTACCGGTGAACTTGGGCAATCCCCACGAAGTGCCGATTCGGGAGTTGGCGGAATACATTCAGGCCGCAATAGGGAGCGGATCACCGCTGGTTGAACGTCCACTACCGCAAGACGACCCCCAACAACGATGTCCGGATATCACACGGGCGCGCACCCTACTCGGTTGGGAACCGAAAATCCCCCTCAAGACCGGGCTGGAAAGGACAATGAACTATTTCAAGGACAAGTTGCTTCAGGACAAGCAGAAATGATGTTTGCCGAGCAATACGGTTGTCTGGAACTACCTGATAAGAAAAACGGTGCCCTAATGATTGGTTTTGCCGATCCGGAATTGGTCGCTTATCTTTCCGCGCAGTTCTCAGCCGTGACCGTACTGGATTGGGTATCAGAAAGAGTTGCGGCATTAGCAGGGGGTGTTAGCCAGAATGTAAAAGCCGGGAATGTAGAGAAGGATCTATCCCTCCTGCCTACCGGTCAGTTTAACTATATTCTGATAATCTACGGCTCACTCTACTTCCCTGACCTCGCCCTGCTGACAGAAACTCTTACCGGAAAACTTGAACCCCGTGGACGGCTGGAATTACTCGAGCCAATCTCACGTCCGGGTACAATGGGGCAAGAGTTATCCGCTAAACTGCTGAAGGTAGAACACCTTCTGCAGAGTCACCTTCCCGCGCGTTCATTTGCCGGTGACCTTGCCGAGCCGGAAGTTCGTCTATCAACATTGCAGTATCAGAAAAATCCACCTAAGTACTTTACTGATCCGGAACTTCTATTTTCAGCTTCATTCTGGCAAGGTGAGTTGGATAGGATAATTGGCAAGGCGGGTAAACAGGGTAAAACTGTCCCGCAGATTAAGCCGCTCTTGCGTGAAATCAAGGGTCTGGTAGCGGATAAGCAGGAGGCAAAGACTCCCCCGTTCACAAAGATATCCGCCCGGTTGAAGTCACCTGCCGTTACCCCTGTAACTTTCGAAAAACCGCTGGAACCGTCCATAGCCCTTCCAAAAGGAAAGGGGTCGGCTGTATCCCCTGACAAATCTGCTGGAGCTAAGCCAACCGAACGGGTGAAGACTGTTTTTACCTCAACAGAGACCATCACGGTTCCCGCTCTTGCCGACACTACCGCCAACCATCCGCTTTACAAACGGCTATTGGCAAAGGGGATAGCTGATCTTCAAACCCACGAACTGCTGACCGTCGCCTTGGTGAATATAGAGGGAGAGATCGGCACGGAGGTAATCGAGCAGATACGTCAAACTGTCCTTCAAGACTACGGCGCAAAAGCGGTTGGTGACGAACGCAACCCTGCTATCATGGCAACGCATTTAGGAATCACCATCCCGCAAGCGTGCCGGATAATCGCCATTTTCGAGCTTGGACGGAGGTATTTTGAGGCTCCTATCAATGGTGTTAGACAGATCAATGACCCCGAATCCGCGTATGAATATCTTAAAGAGATGGCTGATTTGAAGAAAGAGGTCTTTCGCGGGTTATACCTAAATGTGCAGAACTATCTGGTACATGATGAGGTGATCTCTATCGGGACATTGGTGAAATCTCTTGTCCATCCACGGGAGGTCTTTTCCCCGGCGATAGCCCATTCCGCACATTCGTTGATTGTGGCGCATAACCACCCTTCAGGTGAGTTAACCCCATCAGATGCGGATATCAACGTCACTAAGCAGTTGTACCATTCTGCCCAAATTCTGGGGATAGAACTGATAGATCATCTGATTATCAGTTCGAGAGGGTTCTTTAGTATGAAACGGGAAGGCAAATTCCCCGCTCGTTGAAAATTCTAATTAAAAGTTTGAAGTAACGATGCAAAAAACAACTATACTTGTACTGTTTACCCTATTGGTAAGCGTATTCTGTACTACCGACAGCTACTCTGCTCAGGGATCGTTCGGTCTGGGCGTGATGGGAGGAGAGCCGAGTGGATTGACCGCCAAGCTATGGACAGGTGGTGACCAAGCGATTGACTTCGGAGCGTCTTGGTCCTTGGGAAACGAAGTAATCCATCTGAACGCCGATTACCTATGGCATTTTCGCGGTCT
>Ga0172380_10008202_pt1 | contig 11499 bp, 8 predicted proteins | sample Leawe162metaG_FD_119747 | JGI IMG/M metagenome (GOLD analysis project Ga0172380, IMG submission 119747) | Leachate microbial communities from a municipal landfill in Southern Ontario, Canada - Leachate well 162 metaG | ecosystem: Engineered > Solid waste > Landfill > Unclassified | place... | reverse complement strand
TTGCGTTCGGCAGCATAGCGGATCACCTCCCGGATTTGATCGTGGGTATAATAACCACCATAGGTCTTGGGGGCATCGGGAGACGGCGGAGTGAAGTCGCCAAACCAACCGATCTGTTCAGGCCGCCAGGCACCCACCTCCGTCAGTTTCGGCAGGCTCTTGATTTCGATGCGCCATCCTTCGACGTCGGTCAGGTGCCAGTGGAACATGTTGTACTTGTACTTCACCATCATGTCGATATACTGTTTCACCTCTTCCACGGTGAAGAAGTGACGTGCTACATCGAGCATCAGTCCACGCCATCCCACACGCGGGTAATCAACAATCTCCACCAGTGGTATCTGCCATTCCGTGCCTTCATCCCTGCTGCCTCCCTCAATCTGTGGAGGCATCAGCTGGAATAGCGTCTGCACTCCGTAAAGGAGGCCGGCAGGCTTGTTTGCACGGAGGGTGATCTGTTGCGGAGTGACCTGCAGGCGGTATCCCTCCTCTCCCGTTTCTGCATCGTCAGCGTTGTTCAGCATCAGAACAATGTCAGCCTCGCGGTCGCCGGTCACCCACCTCACCAACCTGCCGGGGGCTGCCCCCAGCTTCTCTTCCAGCAAGGATTTCACAAAACGGGTATCCTCTCCTGCAGGAGCAGCGATCCGCACCTCTGCGGGCAGTTGAAAAGAGCCTTCATGGGTGATCACTGATACCGGTTCGGGAATGAGTGAAAGCCGTGAACCGACAGGTGCGGCCATCAGGGCTGCCAGGCCGGTCAGTGTAACAATCAGCAGGAACAATTTCTTCATATCTACATTCATTTAATTGGTTGCATCCACAATGAAACGAACCGCACCCCGGGTGATCACAGCGGTGATCGGGCTGTTTCACAGATCCGTTTCTCAGCAACAAATCTACTAAATAAATACCGGATTTCCGCTACAAATGCAAATAACGCTGCCGGTCTGATGCTTACTTTTCACTATTCCTATACGGTAATACCAAAAAAATCACTACTTTTGCAGTTGAAATATCCGAAAACAGTGGTTGAACATCTTACGTCACGATTGAAGCCGTTCGGATCCGGTTTAAGTACATTCAGCTTAAAAAAAAATAGTTCATTTAAACGATGATAAACAGAAATTTAATTCGTATACGGATCGTACAGATTGTCTATTCATGGTACCAAAATACGAATAACGATTTGCGCAACACCGAAAAAGAGCTTCTCTTCGGGTTGCAAAAATCATACGACCTCTACTTTTACCTGCTCTCGCTAATGGTGGTACTGACCAAAGCGTACGAAAACAGGGTGGAGACCAAAAAAAACAAGCATCTCCCTTCCTGGGAAGACCTCAATCCCAACACCCACCTGATCGATAACAAGTTCATGCAACAGTTGAGCAGCAACAAACAGCTGCAGCATTACTTTGCTGAGCGTCCGATGATATGGGATGCCGACACTTCATTCCTGAAGAACCTGCTTGACACCATCCTCGAATCAGATCTCTACAAGAATTATACCCAACTGGTCTCCCCATCATACGAGGAAGACCGTGAGTTCTGGAAGAAATGTTTCAAGCAGTTCATCTACCTCAACGAAGAGCTCGATGAGATCCTGGAGGATGAGTGCATCTACTGGAATGATGATGTGGAGATCGTACAGAGTTTTGTATTGAAAACCATCAAGAAGTTCTCTCAGGAGAAGGGTGAGGAACAGCCACTGCTACCCATGTTCAAAGATGAGGAGGACAAGAGGTTTGCACTGAAGTTGCTACATGACTCCATCCTGAATGAGAAAAACTATCGTGCACTCATTGAGAAGCACACTGAGAAATGGGATTTCGATCGCATTGCCTTCATGGATATGATCATTATGCAGGTGGCACTCTCTGAGATCTGCACTTTTGAGTCGATCCCCACCAGTGTCTCCCTCAACGAATATATCGAGATAGCCAAATCGTACAGCACCCCCAAGAGCAGCACGTTCATCAATGGCATTCTGGATGCGATTGTACACGAAATAAAAGAAGAAAATCGTATCTTTAAAAAATAATTCACACATTAAAAAATAATTCATATGACTATTCTATTACAAGCAGCACAGGGTAGCGGCATGTCAGGCATGGGTGGCACTCTTTTTATGATGGTAGCCATCATCGCCGTTTTCTATTTCTTTATGATCCGCCCCCAGCAGAAGAAACAGAAAGAGTTACAAAAAAGCCGTGCAGCGATGAAGGTTGGCGACAAGGTTGTCAGCTCGGGCGGCATTCACGGCCGGATCAAGGAGGTAGGTGACACCTGGTTCCTGGTAGAGGTTGCCGACGGCGTGAAGATCAAATTTGAAAAAGCATCTGTCTTCGCCTCATCTTCAGACGTAACGACGCCCTAAGCATTCCTGGTCATGGAGGTAAAAGCCCTCATCGAAAAATGGAAACCCAAAGCGGAAGCCTTTTTTTCCACCTTTCCATGGAAAAATACGCTTTTCTTTTTGCTTTTCCTACTGTTGGCTTTCATCTTCTGGTTGATGCTCTTCTTCCAGAAAGAGAATGTGGAGGGCACCTACCGTATCCCGTTAAAATATAGCAACATACCCGAGGATGTGGTGTTTGACCACCCTTTGCCTGACTATGTGGAGGTGAGCATCACCGATAACGGAGCCGCCATCTTCAGACTCGACATCAGCAAGAAAGACTCACTTGAGATTCATGTGGCGGAGTTCATCGAAGGAGGCTACAGCAGCCTGCAGGGGGATCAGTATCGCCAGTTGATCCGCTCACGTCTCTTCACCAGCACCAACATCAGGGGATATTACCCGATGAGTATCAACCTCTCCACGTCGAAACTTCAAAGCAAAGAGCTGAGAATCGCTTTCGACGGAGAGATCACCACGAGCAGGGCCAACCTGGTAGCCGACAGCATCACCTTCCTGCCGGAGAATGTCACTGCTTACGGCTCAGGCGAATCGCTCAGCAAGCTGGAGAAAGCCGTCACCGAGTACACGCTCTTCAAGAATCTGAAAGCCACTTCGCAGCTCCCGGTGAAAATAAACCGTGTGGATGGCATCAAGTTCGTACCCGATCAGGTAGAGATCTTCATCCCGGTGAAAGAGTACACCGAGCGAACATTCGAGGTGCCGATTACAGCAACCGGGGTGCCAGCGAGGCTGGATGTGAAGTTTTTCCCCTCTCGTGCCAACGTCTCCTTCTCGGTAACCCTGGATGAATACCGAAAGATTGCTCCTGAGGATTTTGAGATCAGACTCAATTACCGCTCATTCCATGAGAACGAAGATGGAAGAGTAGAGCTGCAGCTAAGCAAGCACCCCTCAGCGGCACAGAACATCCGCATCTCACCCTCCTCTGTAGAGTTTCTGTTTGAAAGCAAAACAGGGAAATGATCAGGGCAGGCATCACCGGGGGTATAGGCAGTGGCAAATCCGTTATCAGCGATCTGTTTCGTCTGCAAGGAGTGCCGGTCTTTGACGCCGACAGGGAAGCCAAACATCTGAACGACACTTCTCCCCATATCCGCAGAGAGCTCACCGCCCTTTTCGGCAGGGAACTCTACGCCGGAGGGATGCTCAACCGCCCCCTTCTCGCTTCACTTATGTTTGGTGACAGGGAAAAGGTAGCCGCGGTCAATGCCATCGTGCATCCCGTGCTGTGCCGATATTTCCTGCAATGGTGTATCGATCACCAGGATCAACCCCTGGTGATGATCGATGCGGCGCTACTCTTCGAGGCAGGTTTTATACGATTACTGGATAAGGTGATCACCGTGTATGCCCCTGAACCGATTCGTCTGGCAAGGGTGACGGAACGTGACCACACCCGCAGGGAGGCAGTGCAGGCAAGAATGAAGCACCAGCTGCCGGAAGAGGAGAAGATGGAGCAGTCCGATTTTGTGATTTACAACGACGGCAGTCAATCAGTTATCCGTCAAACAGCTGTTATCCTGGAAGAGCTGTTGCAAATCGCAACAGAATAGACCGTTAACGATTAGGATAATTGTGATTCTGGTAAATTTGCGTTACCTTTGTAGCATTCAAAATTTTAGGTTATAAAAAATTAACAGCAACATGATCGAAAAAATTGGTATCAACGCCGGTAAACTATGGACCATACTGGATGAAAACGGCCGCCAGAATGTAAAGGATGTCAAAAAAGCAGCTAAGCTGACCGACAAGGATCTCTATGCAGCCATCGGATGGCTGGGCAGAGAAGGCAAAGTGGTAATGGAAGAGGTAGAAAAAGAACTCTACATCTCATTGAGTTAACGGAGACCATTATCTCTGAAAATATGAAAAAGCTGTCTTGCGACAGCTTTTTTTTATACTCACTGGCATTGTCACAATTTTAACTTCTATCTTTACCGAAAAAAAAAGATGAAAAGGGATCCTCTCATCTTACAGCTATCGCAGCTTTTCCCATCGGAGCAGCTTCATACTGATCCGCTCTCCTGTCTTACCCGTGGAACCGATGCGGGACTCTATCGTCTGGTGCCAAAAGCAGTGGTCAGGGTCAACAATGAGGAGGAGGTGATCCGGCTCCTTCGTTTCTGCTACAGGGAGAAGAGATCCGTAACCTTCAGAGCTGCCGGGACCAGTCTGAGCGGTCAGACCATCAGTGACTCGATCCTGATGGAGGCAGGTCCCGGCTTCACCTTTACCACCCTCACCGACAACGGACAAACGGCCACCTTTGGTTGCGGCGTAAGGGGCAGTGTGGCCAACAGACAGCTGGCACGCTTCTCCCGCAGGCTCGGACCGAAGCCTGCATCAATCAATACCGCAAAGATTGGAGGGATCATCGCCAACAATGCCAGCGGTTCGAGCTATGGAATACGCCACAACAGTTATCACACTGTGCGATCCATGCGGATCATACTGGTTGACGGCACCCTGCTCGACACAGCCGACAAGGAGAGCCGCAACACCTTTCTCACCTCCCACCGTGAGCTGTGCGGGGAGCTCCTTCAGTTACGAAAGAAAGTGATCGGCAACCCGGAGATACGCGATCGCATCAGCCGTAAGTTCGAACTGAAAAACACCTGTGGCTACGGAGTGAATGCGCTGGTCGACTTTGAAGATCCGGTAGATATCCTGCAGCACCTGATGATCGGCTCGGAAGGAACACTCGGCTTCATCTCACAGGCCACCTTCGAAACGGTACATGACGCACCACTGAAAGCCACGGCACTGGTCTACTTCGCCAACCTGCATGATGTATGTGACACCATTCTCCCGCTGCGTAGCTGTGAGGTGCATGCCGCAGAGCTGATGGACCGCAACGCATTACGGGCAGTTGAACAGATGGAGGGCATGCCTCCCGAGCTCAGGCAGCTGCCTGAAGGAGCAGCCGCCCTGCTCATTGATACTGCCGCCGATAACCGGGATACACTCGATGCACAGATCCGCGACATCGAGCAGAAGCTGGCACAGATCCCCATGCTGACGCCTCTTCGTTTTACGACCGACCCCGCACTCTACAGCTGTTACTGGAACGTGCGCAATGGACTGTTCACCTCCGCAGCTGCCACACGTCCGGCACATACAGCCTGCATCATTGAGGATGTTGCTTTTCGTGGGGAGATCCTGGGAAATGCATTGGGAGATCTGCGTGAGCTGCTGGTGCGTACAGGGTATGACAATGCGGTGATGTGGGGGCATCTGCTCGATGGCAACGTCCACTTCACCATCTTCCCAGATATCAACAATCACGAAGGGATAGATCGCTATGCACACTTCATGGAGGAGCTCAGTGAGCTGGTGGTTGTTAGCTATGAAGGGAGCCTGAAAGCAGAACATGGCACGGGACGTAACATGGCTCCCTTTGTGGAGAAGGAGTGGGGCAGCGAGATCTACTCATTCATGAAGCGGATCAAGCAGGTCATGGATCCGCAGGGTGTACTCAACCCCGGTGTGGTAATCAACGACGACCCACAGCTGTTTATTCAAAACCTGAAGCGGATACCGGCTGCTCATCCGCTCATCGACAAATGCATCGAGTGTGGCTTTTGCGAGGCCACCTGTCCCTCCAAGGATCTGACCCTCACACCACGACAGCGCATTGTCGCCTACCGTCATCTGGCAGAAAGTGAAGCAGCTGCCGGCAGGAAGAAGATCACTGCTGCCGCACTTAAAGCAATCGCCTATCCGCTGGAGGAGACCTGCGCCACCGACGGGTTATGCAGGATCGCCTGTCCCGTGGGTATTGACACGGGGCAGCTGGTGAAGGAGCTGAGATGGCAGCAACACGGCAGGATAGCCAATGCTCTTGCAACCTTTATCGCCGGTCACATGGGAGAGATGACTGCATTGCTGAGAACAATACTCCCATTGCCCCACGCCATGGCAAAGGTGACCGGTTATGGGTCACTGGAAAGTATCATGCGGGGTCTCTTCAGGGTGGGGAATGGACTTCTTCCCCTCTGGACACGCCACACTCCTTCGGGAAGCAAGCCTATCAGAGATCACCGTTTCACGGTAGCTGGAGAGGATGCTCCCAGGGTAGTCTACTTCCCCTCCTGCATCACCCGCTCCATGGGTGGTCCCTCCGCCGGCTATGAGGGGTTGAGTGATCTGCCCGCCACCATGCTATCACTGTTGCACAAAGCCGGTTATACCGTGATCCTGCCCGAAGAAAGGGATAAGCTCTGTTGCGGAATGGCCTTCAACAGTAAAGGGTTCCGCAAGCAGGCCCGCCGAAAGGAGCAGGAATTGAATGAAGCATTGCTGAAGGCAAGCAATAACGGAGCGTTGCCGGTGGTGTGTGACATGAGTCCCTGTCTGCTGCACATGCGCGAGACCCTCGATCCGCGACTGAAGCTCTACGACCAGGTCTCATTCATTCATGACTTCCTGCTCGACAGACTCCATCTGGTAAAGCTACCGCTCACTGTTGCCCTGCATGTCACCTGTAGCTCAACAAAGATGGACCTGACCGGGCAACTGTTAAGGGTGGCGTCGTCATGTGTGGAGAAGGTGGTGATTCCGGAGGATGTGGACTGCTGTGGGTGGGCCGGCGACCGTGGTTTCTTCTACCCGGAGCTGAACCGCTCCGCGCTGGGGTCGCTAAAAAAAGGGATCAGAGATGCCACGGAAGGATATTCCAACAGTCGCACCTGTGAGATTGGGCTCTCAATGCAGAGCGGCCTCACCTATAAATCAATTGTCTATCTGGTGGATAAAGCAAGTGAGGAACCCGTTCACTTCATCTGATCAAATCCTTTGCCATAGACCCCCACCACATTGCTTTGTGAGATGAAGGCATTCTCGTCGATACGTTTCACCAGTCGGAAGATGGAGCTCGATTCGGTTTTACGCGCCAGGATGATCAACACCTTCTGGGGCTGCTGTGAGTACCAGCCGGTACCTTCCAGCACGGTGCACCCCCTGTTCAACTCGGAGTTGATATGCGAGGCGATCTCATTGTAGCGGGTGGAGAAGATGATGAACTGCACCGACTGACGGGCACCGTTGATCACCAGGTCCACGGTGTAATACATCACCGAGACCACGATCAGCCCGTAGATGATCTTCTCAAAGCTCTGGAACAGCAGGTAGGAGCTGCTCACGATGACCAGGTCGATGTAGAGGAGACCGCGTCCCATGCTGATATAACGATACTTGGTGATGACGGCACCCAGGATGTCGGTCCCCCCGGTACTGGCATTGCGGGAGTAGACCAGTCCCAGGCCTGTACCGCTGAAGACGGCGCCAATGATGCTGGCAATCAGCGGGTCGGTATGGATGATTGCTTCGGTGATCAGGTTCTCGGCTACCGCCATCAGCAGGGTCACCCCCACCACACCGTAGAGCGCCTTGAAGACATAGCCTTTACCCAGTATGAACCAGGCCAGCACCATCATGACTCCATTGCCCACCAGGAAGGTCATGAATAGCGGCCAGTCGAAGGCGTACTTGAAGAGCAACCCCACGCCGCCGAGACCTCCCACCACGATCTCGTTGGGCATGATGAAACCGGTAAAGCCGATGGCGAAGAGCATCAGCCCCACCGTGATCACCAGATAGTCCTTCCAGTAGAACGATTTGAGATAACGAATCTCTTTGGCCATAAAGGAAACAATTAAGAATGTTGTGTGGCTTACTTTTGAGGTGATGATCAGATCACCACGTTGACAATCTTATTGGGTACAATGATCACCTTCTTCGGCGTTTTCCCTTCCATCCATTTCTGTGAGCCGGGGTGTGCCAGCACCGCCTGTTCGATCTCCTCACGGGAGGCATCAGCTGCGAACTCAATCACGAAGCGTGATTTGCCGTTGAAGGAGATGGCATAAGGGAAGGTATCCTCTTTCAGGTACTCCTCGTTCCAGGCTGGCCAGGCAGCATCACAGACTGAGCTCTCATTGCCCAGTGCATGCCACAGCTCCTCCGCAATGTGGGGTGCGAAGGGGGCCAGGCAGACCACCAGGTCACTGAGTACACTGCGGTTGCGGCACTTCATTGCCGTCAGCTCGTTGGCACAGATCATGAAGGCGGAGACAGAGGTGTTGAATGAGAACTGTTCGATGTCGGAGGTCACCTTTTTGATCAGCTTGTGCAGCGCCTTGAGTGCCTCACGTGAGGGCTCCTCATCGGTGATGGCAAGGGTCTCCTCCTGATAGAAGAGGTTCCACACCTTACGCAGAAAGCGGTGCACACCGTCTATGCCGTTGGTATCCCACGGTTTGGACTGTTCCAGCGGCCCGAGAAACATCTCGTAGAGTCGCAGGGTGTCGGCACCGTAACGGCCGACGATGTCATCGGGGTTCACCACGTTGAACATCGATTTTGACATCTTCTCCACAGCCCACCCGCAGATATATTTCCCATCCTCCAGGATGAACTCGGCGGTTTTGTATTCCGGGTTCCAGTTGCGGAACGCCTCGAGATCGAGTATGTCGTTGTGCACCATGTTCACATCCACGTGGATGGGTGTCACCTCATGCTCATCTTTCAGGTTCAGCGATACAAAGCGGTTGCTGCCCTTGATGCGGTATACGAAGTTGCTGCGTCCCTGTATCATTCCCTGGTTGACCAGCTTGCGGAAGGGCTCCTCCTCGCAGGCTACCCCGATATCGAAGAGGAACTTATTCCAGAAACGGCTGTAGACAAGATGACCGGTGGCATGCTCCGTACCTCCTATGTAGAGGTCGACGTTGCGCCAGTAGCTGTTGGCTTGTGCTGACACCAGAGCCTCATCATTGTGCGGATCCATGTAACGGAGATAGTAAGCCGATGAGCCGGCAAAGCCGGGCATGGTGTTCAGCTCGAGTGGGTATCCCTCTTCTGTATGCCAGTTCTTTGCCCGCCCCAGGGGTGGTTCACCCGTCTCGGTGGGCAGGAATTTGTCCACTTCGGGCAGCTCCAGCGGCAGCTGCTCCTCCGGCAGCGTGTAGGGCATCCCCTCCTTGTAATAAATGGGGAACGGTTCACCCCAGTAGCGTTGACGTGAGAAGATGGCATCGCGCAGACGGTAATTGATCTTACGGTAGCCCAGACCACGCCGTTCCACCGCATCAATGGCGGCCGGTATCGCCTCTTTCACGGTCAGTCCGTTGAGGAAGTCGGAATTGATCATCACCCCCTCCTTGGCGTCGAAGCTCTCTTCAGAGATATCACACCCCTCGATGAGTGGCACGATGGGCAGGCTGAAATGTCTGGCAAAGGCATAGTCGCGGCTGTCGTGTGCCGGTACCGCCATGATGGCACCGGTACCGTAGCCGGCCAGCACATAGTCGGAGATCCATATGGGCAGCGGCTCACCCGTAAAGGGGTGGGCAGCGTAGGCACCTGAGAAGACACCGGTCACCGACCGGTCGGCGATCCGCTCCCGCTCGGTCTTAGTGCCTGTTTTCCGGATATATTGCTTTACGGCATCGCGCTGTTCAGGGGTTGTGAGTTGTTCCACCAGCTCGCTCTCGGGTGCCAGCACCATGAAGGTGACACCGAAGATGGTGTCGGCACGGGTGGTGAAGATATCGAAGGAGACACCCTCAGTAGTGCTGAAATGCATCACGGCACCCTCGCTACGGCCGATCCAGTTGCGCTGTGTCTCCTTGAGTGAGTCGCTCCACGCCACCTGCTCCAGCCCCTCCAGCAGGCGGGGTGCGTAGGCTGACACCCGGAGGCACCACTGCCGCATCTTCTTCTGTTCCACGGGGTAGCCCCCGCGGATGGAGAGCCCCTCGCTCACCTCGTCGTTGGCCAGCACCGTGCCCAGCTGGGGACACCAGTTGACCATGGTGTCACCCAGGTAGGCAATGCGGTAGTTCATCAGGATCACTTGCTGCTCCCTCTCACTCATGGCGTTCCACTCTGTTGCCGTGAAGCGCATAGGCTCGTTGCAGGCCAGATCGAGACCCTCGCTACCCTGTTGGGAAAAAACCTCCACCAGCTCGGCGATGGGTCGTGCCTGTTGCGCCTGGTTGCAATAGTATGATTGGAACATGCGGATGAAAGCCCACTGGGTCCACTTATAATAGGCGGGGTCGCAGGTGCGTACCTCACGGTCCCAGTCGTAGGAGAAGCCTATCTTGTCAAGTTGCTCCCTATAGCGGGTGATGTTCTGTTCAGTGGTGACAGCGGGATGCTGTCCGGTCTGGATGGCATACTGTTCGGCAGGAAGGCCATAGGCGTCGTAACCCATGGGGTGCAGCACATTAAAGCCCTGTAATCGTTTGAATCGCGAGAAAATATCGGAAGCGATATACCCCAGCGGGTGTCCCACATGTAGTCCGGCACCCGAAGGATAGGGGAACATATCCAGCACGTAGAACTTGGGTTTCGCCTTCTCTTCCGTCACCCTGTAAGTCTTATGGTCAGCCCAGTACTGCTGCCACCGTCTCTCTATTTCACCGAAATTGTAGTCCATTCCTAGCCATTTTAAAAAACGGTGCAAAGATAGCAAATAAGTTCTGAAGTTGAGCCATTCAGCAGATCCCTTTTGGCGCACGGGCCAGGGTGACGGGATCCTGGTTTATTGGCCGGAAGGCACTAACCGTTGTACATCTGCTCGATGTGATCGTGATAGTGTTCCAGGATCACCTTGCGCCGTAGCTTCAGCGTGTTGGTCAGCTCTCCCTGCTCCATGCTGAATGGTTGTGGCAGAAGGGTGATCCGTTTGATCTTCTCATAGGAGGTGAACTGCGACTGGAGCAATTCTATCTGACCGAAGACAAAATCAATTATCTCCTCATTTTGCAACAGCTCTTCAACCGAATGGAAGGATATCTTCCGTTCAGTTGCATAAGTCTTCAGCGCCTCGTAGTTGGGCACCACCAATGCACTGACGAATTTACGATCGTCGCCGATCACCGCCACCTGATCAATGTACTTGTCCTCGCTGATCCGTGTCTCGATCATCTGCGGGGCGATATACTTACCATTGGATGTTTTGTAGAGATCCTTGATCCTTTCGGTGAGAATGATCTCGTTGTTTTCTGTCAGCAGGCCGGCGTCACCGGTCCTGAGAACCCATCCCCGGTGAATACCTCCGCGGTGGCCTC
>Ga0172380_10008201_pt1 | contig 11501 bp, 11 predicted proteins | sample Leawe162metaG_FD_119747 | JGI IMG/M metagenome (GOLD analysis project Ga0172380, IMG submission 119747) | Leachate microbial communities from a municipal landfill in Southern Ontario, Canada - Leachate well 162 metaG | ecosystem: Engineered > Solid waste > Landfill > Unclassified | place... | reverse complement strand
TCTCTTTCTTTAGCTGATTTGCCAAATGATTTTGATTTAATTATTGATGGGCATTTGCATTGGAGTAATGAACAAAAACTCGAAGGAAAAAGATTTCTTTTAACTGGTTCAACTATTTTTACTCAAATGAAAAAACTTGAAGGCACTCACGAAAAAGGGGTGTTTTTGTTTGACACAATTACAAAGAATTTAGATTTTGTTCCTTTTGGATCTCCTCGAAAGTTGATTTATGAAAAAATGCAGTTTAAGGATGCAAAACCAGAAGAGATAATCGCCGTGGTGAATGCAAAATTTAGAGAAGTTGAAGCACTTTCATTTGATAAAAAACCGTTAGTGAGATTCAAGTTGTGTGGCACCATTGCAAAGGGATTTACGCAGGGCGATGTTTCTTTTGTAGTTCCCACTTGTGCAATTTTTTCAATTTCAAAAGAGTTTAGTGTTGAAAATTTTGAAAAGAAAATTGAACAATTAAAAGCAATTCAAATGGAAAAGAAAAGTGTAATTGATTTTGGAATAGATATTTTGGAAAAGAATGTTGAAGAAGCGAAACTTGTTAATTTTCAAACTCGAAGATTATTTGAGTTGCTCTCTGTTGGGGAAATGGAGAAAGCAGAGAGTGTTTTGTTGAGTAATGAGAAGTGATTTGAATGCTCGTGAAAAATATAAAACAAGCTGCTTTAGGTAGATTTGAGTCTACTCTTTCCGTTCAAAAAGAAGAGCAAATACGTAATCTTCTTACTGATTCCTCCCTTACTTTGCCCCAAATTGCTAAAAAAGCAGGGGTTTCTTTGGACACTATTTTAAAAAGAAAAGGTGCGCGCACTTCTGTGCGAGAAGCACAAATTAAATATTTTCAAATCTTAAAAAAAGAATATGTTCTTCCGATTGTAAAGGAAATGGCGTTTGGTTTAAGGGTTGTTTCTGCTGCAGAAGTGCTTAGAATTCTTTCACAAAAGTATCGTGGCAAATTTTCGAGGGATCTAGTTTCAAAAGCAATTGAAGAGTTAGCGGCTGAGGGGCTAAAGTTTGAAAGACCTAGGGAATATTATGAAGCATTGGAATTAGCGAAGAGAAAGAATTCAGAGTGGAAAGAAGTTGATGAGTTAATTCTTCAATTCCGAAAGAAAGCGCCTGAATTTGGTCTTGAGCAAATGTTGGAAGGAATAAATGGAGTGCTTGTTGGTAAAAAAATTTCACATAATTCTCTTAGAAGTAGAATAACTTATTTATATCATAAAAAAGTATTGCCGCGGGCAAAAAGAAAGCGCGGAAAATAAATTCTAAGGTAAGAAGTCTTTGTTTCTAATTTTTTCTGGTAAGTAGTCTGTTGCAACGAATTCAAGTCTTTTGTTTGCTAAAGCTTGTTGTTCAATTCTTACTTTCATGTCAAGTGCTTTCTTTAGTTCTTCTTGCCATTCCTTGTTCTGGAACCATGGATATGCCATCATTTCTTTTGCTCTTTTAATATCTCCATCAGTCATTCTTTCTGTTACTGCTTCTAGTTTATAATTTTTAATATCTTCAAGAGTCATTCCAACATATTTTGCATCAGGAACTGACATGAATTCTGAGTGTGCGGCAAGTGCCATTGATCCTTGCTTTATTACTGAGTAAATATACCATCCGTATGGGTCCCCATCTGTGAAAACAATTGTTGGTAGGTCAAGTTCATTATGTACTCTGTGAACTAATCTTCTTGCCCCTCTTGCAGCTTGTCCTCCAGTTCCAATTAAAATACATTTATTTTTCTTAGGGTATCCTTCTTCAATTAGTCTTTCAAAGATAGCTTCTGTTTCGCATACTAGCAAGTATTCTGCATTGGAGTCAATGATTTCAATTTCTTCAGGTTCTACTCTTGACATTATACTCCATCCCCCTCTTCCTAGTTTTGATGCGTTGAATTTATCGTTGTGGTGCATTCTATCAAGTAATGTAATATCTCCGTAAAGTGTTCCCTTGGGATTAGCGTGTAAGTTTAGTTTTTCTCTAATAGTATCTACTGAGTGTTCAAGATCAACTATGATTGGATCGGATTCATCTTGTCCTTCGAATGTGTTTTCTTTTGTATCAGCAACTGTGTGTTTTAATTCATAATAAATTTCACGAATAGAAGCTGTCTTGTTGTGTTCTAAGTATTCTCTTGTTTTTGCCATTATCATGCTTGTTTGCATGAATTTTCGAGCGTGTGCAGTGTTCAAAAAAGTTCTTGTAATTTCTTTTTCTCCTAGTTCTAAGTATCCTTTCTTTTCATCCCAAACAACATTTGCTTTTCCTCTTTGCATTGTTGTAAATTCAGGGTCCTCAAGTTTGTTAATTTGTCCAACTAGCCCTTCGGCTGTTTTTTTGATTCTGTCAGCTATTTCTTTTGGAGAAACTTTTTCAACAGTTTTTGAATCTCTTCGTCCTTTTTCACTCATAAAAAACACCGCTTCAATTTTAATTACTCATTTTATAAAAATTATTTCTTTCCCTTTTCCTCTTTTTTATCTTCTTTTGCCTTTTCAACTTTTGGCTTTGTAACAAAACTATTGTCATCATTTTTTAGAGCTTTTTCTGTTCTTGCGCGTTCTGCTTCATCAGCCACTTCATCAATCTTTAGTTTTGCAACAACCATTTTTTCCATTTTTTCTTTTAGTCCACTTTCATTTGCTTTTGTAATTGTGCTTAAAGCTTTGCAAATCTCTGGAATGTATTTGTAGAACATTAATCTTTTTTGTTGATTTTCGGCTTCTCTTCTTTTGTGTGCTATGTAAATTCCTGCTTTTCTTCCTGTTTGCATTAAAGCTAAACGGATTTCTTCAAGAACCTCTTCTTCATCAGCGATTGCTTGTTTTCCTGCCCCTGTGTAAGGAATATGTACTGAAATAAAGTTAACGAATACTGTTACTGGGGCTGTTTCAACATCTTTTATATCATATCTCTTCCAATCAACTGTTTGCACAGCTTTTGTTAATGCGCAGTTTCCTGTATCAAATAATAATGGTACTCTATTTGCAAATCTCATTATGTCCATGGAGGTTTGGTCTCCAACTTTCTTTCCAGCGTTTCCGCCATAAGCAATTGCAATTTCAACTTGGAATGGATATCCTCCAGCATAAACACTTGGTTTTCTTGTTAATACGGTTAAAAATTCTGGTTGAATGATGCTTTGCAGAGATTTTCTTATTTGGTCTTCACCAATTGGTCTTAGTGCATCTGTTGTTGGTGCAATAAAATCTATTGCTTTAAATGCTTTGATAATCTCTTCGCTTTCTTCCCATGACAAAGTTTTAGGATCTTTATTCATGTCAAAGTGTACTCTTTTTTTTACTTCTTCAATTCCTTTTGCACCCATTCTATCAAAATCATTTGATAAAAATGAGGAAACTGTTCTTCCTTTTGTTGTTTTACAATAAGATAAAATGTCATCAACTGTAGTTCCCTTTGGATGTGGTTTTATTTCTTCTGGTCTTTCTGGCAATACGCTATGTGTTCTTTTGAATACAAACTTTTGTCCCATTGGATCTCTAAAAGATAATTGTGCATGTGGATTTGCTATTGCAGTTCTTCGTAAATATTCCAGAGCTCCTTGATCGCTATCTCTGTATAATACTCCTTTGAATTTTGCTTGTACGCTTGTTCCGTGGAATTCTTTGTCAAGTTCTTTTAAATTTTGAAATTTTGGTTCGTTCATTTTTGGATCTATTGTAAGTTCTAGTGCGATTGGTTTTCCTTCTGCTTTTCCTGTTATTACTTTTGTTGGTTTTCCTGTTGTCATTTGTGAGAGCATTGTACATCCACTTGCTCCGATTCCTTGTTGTCCACGTGATTGCATCATTCTGTGGAATTTTGTTCCAGCTAAAAGTTTTCCAAATGCTTTTCCAACATTTTCTTGACTGATTCCTGGCCCATTATCAGTTACAGTTACTTCGTAATATTCTTCTCCAAGTTCATCAATTTTCACATCAATGTTTGGTAATATTCCTGTTTCTTCGCAGGCATCAAGAGAATTAGTTACATATTCGTGAACAACCATTGTTAGTGTTCTTACTTTTCCGTACAAGCCAATCATTTGCTTGTTTTTCTTAAAGAATTCAGCAACAGAGTGTTCTTTGAATTCTCCTTCTAAGTGTTCTGCAGCACTTTGCTTGCCAGAGGTTTTTTCATCTCCATCTTTCTTAGGTTTTTTTTCGTCAGACAATTTATTCACCAAGACTTTTAATAAAGGCAATACTAACACGAAGAAAGCCCAAAAGGTTTAAAAGCCAAAGCACTTGTTTTGGTCAAAAAAGAGCTAAAATGGGGGTGTTGTTGCGAGGATTTTGGCATTTTTTAGCTTAAAGTTCGAATCTTTCTCTTCTTCCGCGTCCGTCAAGGAACATTTCCATTGATTCATGTTTTGCGCCTTGCAAGAGCATTTCTACTGCTTCTATTGCTTGGGAAATTTCTCCAGCAAGTCCAATTACTGCAACAGTTTTTCCTTGCACTGAAAGTAAGCAGTGAGTTTTTTTTTCTATTTCTGCTCTTGCGGTTCCGTCTTTTCCAATTACTCTTCCTCTTTTTGATTTTTGAGTAGACGAATTTTTTCCAGTGTAATCAGTAATATCAATTATTTTTAATAAATAGTCATCTTTGAATAAAGTGTATGCACGTTCTGGAGAAAACCCTCTGGCGATTGCTTTGATTACATCAAGTGCTTTAAAATATTCTTCTCCTTCTCCTTCAACAATTACTTCCCCATCTGCAGAATTAATTTCTATTTTTGCTTTAGTTAGTTTTTGGATTTTTTTCTTGGTGACTCCGCCAGGGCCAATAAGTGCTCCTATTCGGTCTTCAGGGATTCTTACTATTTCTTCCATACTAGAATAGGTGATTCAGAACCTTTAAATAATTGCTTTGGTAGTATTTTTTGGCATTTTTTTCAACTACTTAATTTTAATTTACCTTGTCTTTGCCATTTTGGATTTACGAATTTCGCATCAAATGTACGAATTATTACAGCTAATTTTGAAAATCCTTTTTAAACAAAGCAAATGAAATGTATTGTATGGTCGGGAAAACAACTAATTTTAGTTTTTTTGGAAAACAAGCAATTATTTACAGCGATGGAAAAATACCTGCTTATTCAGATGATATTGCTGAGTCAAGATTATTTAAAGTTGTTTTAAACAAATTTTTAGAACAGTTAAAATCAAAAGAGTCTTCTTTATTAAAGATTTTTCCTGGTGAAGTAAATGAAAACCAGTTACTTTTCTTACTTCAACAATTAGCAAGGTATCAGAAACAGCATGTTATTCAAAATAATCCAGAACTTAATGTATATTTTAAGGACTTGCCCCTACTTCATCAATTTGTAGAAAGTTTGTATGACTATTGGAGAAGTTATGAACGTTTTTTTGTTTGTTATTCAGATGAACTTTTAATGATCCCTTATCATGAGCGGCCTTACGCAACGTTTAATTCAACAGTTTCTTCATTAAATAATTTAGTAAGAAAATTATATCGGGATATTTGCGAAAATATTACTCATACTCACCCAAACATTTATAGACAAATTCCTGCTGCAGTGCAAGTGGGGTTAATTGTGGTTGAAGAAGAAATAAAACTTCCTTCTCCTTATACTAAACTCTCAAAAGTAAATTTCATTAAGCAAGTTTTAATTGAACCCCCCCTAATAATTGATCCGCCGATGAATAAGCGTAATGGGGAATTTGAAAAGATTAATGTTAACCCTGTTGAGTTTATTTCTGAATTAAAAGAAGAGGAATGGTTGTGTTATCCTGCCCAAGTTGGAGAACTTGTAATCCACGTTTATGTGAATAATAAATTTATTGGGTTAGGCACCGCTCTTGCAAATTTATTTGAGTTGGCAACTGAAGCACAATTAAAGAAAAAACCTGCTGCGGTTTTTATCTATGGTGTTCCGCAAGGTGTTGCAAAACAAATTAGCTCGGAACCAACAGTGTTTTTTGATGATGAAAAAAATAATGTGTTTGTGGGTTCTGTTCCAGAGGGGGATGAATTTGCTTATTTTGGTTATTTGAAAAAAATGATGCTTACTTTGCATAACGCAATAATGATGAAAAGAGGGCGGTTACCAGTTCACGGAGCAATGGTTAAAATTAATCTGAAGGGGGATAAATCCGCAAATATTATTTTCATGGGGGACACTGGCGCGGGTAAATCAGAATCTCTTGAAGCATTTAGAAAATTAGGAGAAGAGTACATTAGAGAAATGACTGTTATTTTTGATGATATGGGTAGTCTTGCGCTTGAGGGGAGAGAAATTAAAGCATATGGTACTGAAACTGGTGCCTTTGTTAGACTTGATGATCTTAATCCTGGATTTGCGTTTGGGAATATTGATCGTTCAATTATAATGAGTCCTCAAAAGAAAAATGCAAGAGTTGTTTTGCCAATAACTACTCTTGAAGAAATACTAAAAGGTCAAAAAGTAGATTACTTTTTGTATGCAAATAACTATGAGATAATAGATGAATATCATCCAGTTCTTGAAATATTTTCAAATGCAAATGAAGCAATCGAAGTATTTAGGAGGGGGAGGAGTATGTCAAAAGGGACAACTACTCAAACTGGTTTAAATGAAACATATTTTGTAAATATTTTTGGGCCAGTCCAGTACAAAGAACTTCATGATCCGTTGGCTGAAAAATTCTTTAAAGCTTTATTTGAAAACAAAATTGTGGTTGGTCAAATTAGAACAAGACTTGCAATAAATGGGTTTGAGACTTTGGGTCCTGAAAGTGCAGCAAAAGCACTTTTGGAAATGATTAAAAAAAGCTAGAGCGTCTCGCTTTGATTTTTCTTCTCTAAACAATATTATTTTATAGCGATTTAATCAAAATATTTGTGTTGCAATATGGTTTTCGCAAGACGTGCATTAAAAGAGAAGCTGATTCAGCAAGCTAAGGAAATTGATGCGCGTGCGTTGCAAAGACGAACAAGAGCAACAAGCACTGCAAAACACAGTATTGCTTATGCTGAAGCTAGAAGAAAGGTTGCAGATTATGTTCTTGGACTATCTGATTTTGCAAAAAGTCCTAAAGATCGAAAATTACTTACAAAACTTTTGCTTTCCCCCTATTTTCATGTGGCGCAGAAGTTTGCCACAAAAAATTCGCTTAATCAATTAGACAAGCGAAAACTTCAACGACTTGGAAGTATTTTAATTCATTTAGCTGATGCTTCTCGTGGTAATTTAAAAAATGATTTTGTTTCAAACGGGGCTGCGACTTGTCTAGGAAACTTAATGGCGCTTGATGCAGTTTCAAATCATCCGCGTCTTGTTCGTAAAAGAAAACTTGCTGCGCGTAGTAATGCAGAAATGGATTTAAGAACTGCACTGCAAGTTGAGAGTCTTGAACGAAAAAAGCTTATGCTGTCTGCTTCAAAAGCATGGCTTGATAGGGGTGCTAAGGAAGAACTGCTTTGGGTATTAATGCGTGAAGAGAATTTCAAAGATTTTTCTTCGGAAGAAGTTCAAGCGTGTAAGGCTGCAATTAGTGCGGGCGAGTTTGATTTACTAAAAGGAATTCTTAAAAAGCACAAGTTAACTAAGTAATTATTTTTTCACTTTTTCTGAAGCTTTTTTTATTTCAGCATACATTGCGTCATAATCTGTTTTTACTCCTTGTTTTGCAAAGTACTTGCTTAAGTTTTGTATGTCTCTTTCAAAGAATTCGCGTGCCATTGGGTGCATTGTTGTTACTGCTTGCCCAACATCAATTATTACTAACTCTTCATCGTTGTTTAAAATATTGTATTCGCTCAAATCCGCATGTATTAATTTTGCTTTAACCATTTTTCCTAAGTATTCACATAAAATAGGGTATTGTTTTTCTGGATCCGAAAATGGTTTGTCTTTTACTCGTGGTGCGGCTATTCCGTCTTTTCCAATAAACTCCATTAACAAGCAATTTCTTGTGCTGGCAATTGGTAGTGGCACTCTAATTTTTGCTTTAGTAAATTCTTCTAAATTTCTATATTCTTTTTTTGTCCAAAGTTTAATGATTTCTAGTTTATCTTTTTTTATTTCTTTGAATCTTTCATCTCCTACAATGTATTGATTCATGTGTCTAAAATCAGAGGTATTTACTTTGAATATTTTTAGTGCGTAAAAGTTTTTTCCAGATTTGCATCTAAACACATTTCCTTCTTTTCCGGTAGAAATAACAAATTCTATTTCTTCATAAAATTTTTTTCTTGCAAGTTCGTAAACTGATGCAAGTGTTGCTTTGTCAAATACTTCATCAAAAACACTTCTTGTGTTTTCGTCTTTAATTAGTCTTTTTTCTTTAACAATTCTATCTTCGACAGAGTGTCTTTCGCTTTTTGTTGGGCCTTCTTCGTTTGGTTCTATTTCTTTTTTCATAAGTATCTTGTGTTTGCAACAGGATTTAAACCATGTCTTGGTCGAAAAACTAGGCGCAAAAGTATTCTTTTTTTAGACAGAAGTTAGAATTTACTTAATTTTCCATTTCTTCTTAACCATTCTACTTGGTTTCCAAGGTATCTCCAAACCACGTCGCCCTTAGTTGGTTGGAAATCCCATAGTTTTACAATAATAACATCATTTTCTCTTATCCAAACTTTTTTCATTAATTTTCCAGGAATTCTAAATTGCTTTTCAACTCCGTCCTCAGTTATTCCTCTTACTTGGTTTGAGCCCATTAATTGAGTAACAACAGCGAATTGTTCTAGTTCTTCAGGGTTGGGAAGTCGCATTCTTGTATATCCCGTTTCTTGTTGTTCAGTAGGTTGAGGGGCTGCGCCGAAGCTTTTTGTTTTTTTCATTTGGTTTTTTCGTTTTTGCGAATTAAAGTTAGCCGTTTTTTCTCACCATTTGCTTTTCTTGATAAATATTATACATTTGTACAGGTATTAAAACCTGTCTTTGGAGGGGTTTTGAGAGTAATTTTTCACATATGATAAATTTGGGCGTGTTTTATTCCCTTTATTTTAATTATGCTTCTTTCGCTAATAAAATCATGTTTTAGTGCAAGTTCCACACATTTGTTTCCAAATAGATTTGCCGAATCGCATTCTTTAAGTAACTCTTTAAGGTCTTTTTCAGTTATTTCTTCCCCATTATAAACTTTTCTGAAGCCTTAAAACAAATTTCTCCCTCTTCAAAAGTTTTACCAATATGTTCTTTGTCGCATATTGCTACAATAGTCCTTTGGTCTATTTCGTGTTTCTTTGCTTTCATAAAAAATCAAGCTTTAGGTTTAACTTTTTTTAAATTAGATTAAAGTCCAGCAACTGGTTTTATTGCTCCGCATGCTTCACATTTTAGCATGTGTATCCCATTTTGAGTTACTATTGCGGTATCCGGTTTTTTGCATTCTGGGCATAAAACAAATTGGTTGAAGTAGGATTCAATTAATTTGTTTAATTGGATTGCCCCAATTTTTCCATTGATTGTTAATTGTCCTGCGTTTTCAGTTATTGGCAAAGCTGTTTCTTTTGTAAGCCATTTTAAAAAGTGTTTTTTGTCTCTTCGCATGTCCTTAATTAAAATATTAAATCCTCTTACAATTGTTTTTGTTCCCTGAATAAAAGATTCAACTTTGGGTATTAGAAATCTTTCATGAGATAGAGCTTTTTGAGGAATACTATTGTATGCTTTTGATAACAAATCGTTGTAGTTTTGCATTTTATCACAGTTTTCTAAATATTTGATTCCAGCAAAACCTATTTAAAGCTCATTAAAAGGCAAATTTTTGAAAAGATTCTTTTACTTAACGTTAGTTCTTACTGGACAGGGACTTTTTTTATTGACCAAATTCTTCCTCTTTCATCAACGCGTTCTCTTTTGATGGAATATCTCTTTTTGGTTTTTGAGTCACGGTATTCTCTTTGAATCTTGTAACGTACTGCCGCTTCTCCATTTGTTATTATTTCTCCTCCTTCTTCTAATGCTTCTATATAGCTTTGCATTACTTCTTGAGGAAAGTCAGAATAGTGGAGTGGTCCAAATATGTCTAGGATTATTCCAAATCTTTTTTGTGTTTTAAATCTCTCCGCAGTTGAAATTCTTAGTTCATCAACTGATTTTGCTCTTTGCATTGTTTCTTTTCGAATTTTTTCAGCGGACAGAGTATGCTCTTTTAGTGACTGTGCACGATCGGGAGAAATTTTTCTATCCAAAACTGCCTGATCAATTTTTTGAATTTTTTTTCCAGCCATTGTCATGGGGTTCTCGATTGGTTTTGGATGAATTATATTTAAAGAGGTTATCAAAACTTTTTCGCCAAAGGCTTGTTTGATACTTTCATCAAGCGCCAAGTGACCGGACCCTGAATGAAGTATTCTTGTTTTGCGAGTTGGGTTAAGTCTTTGTCTTAATATTGGGGCTAAATCAACTCCTCCCTCAGTAATAATATTTTCAAGAGTTCTATTTCTAATGTATCCTGCTACTTGTGCATCTGCTTGAGTAAAAAAATGCTTTCGTCTATGATTTCTCACTTCTTTTGCAATTTGGTCTCTTTGAATTTTTGCCATTATTTGTTGTGCAATCTTTTTTGGAAGAGGTTTACTTAAATTTGAAAGATTTGCATGAGAGTTTATTAATTTTAAGGAAATCGTTCTGTCTCGTTTTAAGAATTCGGCGTCTCTAAATCTTTTTGATTTTCGCATTTTTTCACAACCCTAAAAGTAGTGAAACAATAATAACAATTACCATTAGTGCAGTTTGTGGGGGTAATGCAGGTAGTGGTCTTTTTCCAATTGAAACTGAGTAAATAGAGCTCATTAGTCCAATAAAACTTGCTCCAAGTACTAGCCCTGCAATTAGTCCATTATTGTGGAATGGTCCGTTAATCAAAATGCTTGTTGCAACAACTAGCGGGATAACAAGGTCTCCATTTCCTAGTTCGAATTTGTGTTTCTCAGTTGGTATTGCTACAGTGAATGCAAAATTGTTTTTTGTTGCGGTTTGTCCAATTTCCACCATGTGCTTTGTATAAAATACTGCAATAATGTCGTAGATGGATAATAGAATTATGAATGCTAGTACGGGCATTAATCCAAAGGATAATCCTAAGTATGCTCCTGCCCCGGCGATTGCAATTAAACTTACTACATTTCTAAAAACCAAATCTTCTCTGTGAGTGTATCTCCAAGCCATGATTGCAATTGTGATTAATAGTACAAGCAAATCATTTGTTGGGAAAAATGCGCTGAAAACAATTACTGCAGTTGAGAATACTGCAAGTGCTTCAATTAACCATAACAATTTTTTTGTTTTATGTAGTCTCATCATAATGAGCGTGAATATAGTCATCACCATCATTATGGCAAAAAGTATTAGCGAATTTTCAATATCGTTTATGTTTCCTGTAAACGAGGTTTGTGCTAATCCTAGTATGTAAAGATTGTTTGCAACAAATAGTCCAATACTTTCAACAACAACAAACATTACTGCGAGTAAAATAAATGCTTCAGCACTTAGCCAGCCATTATTTTTTTTCTTAATCTGTGGGGTATTTATTTTTTTATTA
>Ga0172380_10008199_pt1 | contig 11503 bp, 13 predicted proteins | sample Leawe162metaG_FD_119747 | JGI IMG/M metagenome (GOLD analysis project Ga0172380, IMG submission 119747) | Leachate microbial communities from a municipal landfill in Southern Ontario, Canada - Leachate well 162 metaG | ecosystem: Engineered > Solid waste > Landfill > Unclassified | place... | reverse complement strand
ACTTGACTTCACTTGATAAGAAAATGAAGTATGATTGCAATGGTCCTTCGCAAAAAGCTTAGGACCCAGCACGGCACGGCACGGCGGACTATACTGAACTCTACTCAGCAATACGCTACAGGACTACAAAAAAAATAATAGATGATTGCATGGCAGAGAAAATATCTCTGCCCCACACCGAACTCTACGCCACGTAACTGCAAATCACATAACTGAACTCGACCATACGCCACTGCACTCCAATTATGATAAAGGTAAATAATTGCGATGGTCCCGATTAGCGGGACCCCGGACTGCAAGCTACTGGACTGTGCCTCACCGTGCAAGACTCAACTTCACTGGACTACACAGTGCTGAAAATATGAATGGAATGATTGCAATTGGCTCCGCAGATGCAGAGCCCCGCACACCACCAAACAACACGATAGGGCACAGCACCAAACAAAACACTACCGGAAATAAATGAAAAATAATTGCATGGCAGAGAAAATATCTCTGCCCCCTACTGAAGCGAACTAAGCTCTACGTTACTTAACCATACAGGACAACACTTGACCTCACTTGATAAAAATACAAGGTATGATTGCAACGGTCCCGCCGAAGCGAGACCCTGTACAGTACACTACTTGAGCCGACTGGACATTACCTGAGCTGACGCGACTAAACTAGACTCAACTGTATAAAAAATCATTTATAATGATTGCACGGCAGAGAAAAAAATCTCTGCCCCGGACTGGACTGTACCGTATTCAACAATGCGACACGCTACTGGACTACACATCACTCAACAATAAAAAGTAATTATAAATGTAAAAGGACTGTGGCACCCTAAAATAGGATGCCCTGTACCGCAGTTGACGATACGCCACTTGACGCCACCATACCGCACAGAATAATTATGTTTATCATAATTTATTAAATATGTCAAGCACTGATGTAATAAAAACGGCGTCTCAAATTAATGAGACGCCCTAGACTTAAGCGCACTTCACGTAACTCGACCGAACTCGACAAGAATGATTATAAATGATTGCAATGGTCCCGCTTAGCGGGACCCGGGACTGCACTTAACTTTACAGTAGATCCCTTCACACTACAGGACAACAAATAACTATACAGTACTATAGTGTAAAATATAAAAGATATGATTGCATGGCAGAGAAAATATCTCTGCCCCATACTTTAGTAAACTCTACTTGACGCTACTACACTGGATTGAATACAAAAAATTAAGTAATGATTGCATGGTGTCTGAAAATCAGACACCCCGTACTCCACACGACGTTACCACAAAATACAACACAATGCGGAACCGTACTGGACAACACAATACCCTATGAGTTATAAAAGAGCAATGATTGCGTGGCGCTCTGGAATTATCCAAAGCGCGTGTACTACACTGGACGCCACTTTACGTAACGTCACTACAATCCACTTTACCGCACGCCATATTTTATATATTATGTTTATCATAATATTACAAATATGTCAAGAACTAGTGCAATAAAAACGGCGTCTCAAATTAATGAGACGCCCTAGACTTTACGCCACTCCACGGAACCGTAGTGAACGCAACCGAACCATATTCGAAATTATAAATGATTAATGATTGCAATGGTCCCGCTTAGCGGAGCCCTATACTTTAACGTACTTCACTGAACGTTGCGGCACCCGACGCAACTCGACCGGACAAACGTATGTTATTTAAAAAATTTCAAAAAAAATGGCGGGTGGTACGTTAAAGCACACACCCGCCCATTAGCATAGCGAAATGTACTACGCTGAACTATCCTGCACAAAGCTGGACTTGACGCCAGGACACTGCACAAAAATCTTCATTTCGTGGCCTACGCGGAGACCTTCTCCTCCTCCCACTTGGTCACTTCGAAGCGACCGAACGGGCCCTTCTTGTTGGGCCGGAACGAACCGAGTCCCTCGCTGGAACCAGCGGTGCTGAAGAGCTGACGAACCACGTCACCGTTGACGCGCTTCTCGTCGTACATGATCTCACAATCGAACTCCCAATGCGGGAACTTCGGTCGGATGATGCAGACCGCGGTCGGGGTCTTGGCCTGGTTGCCGATGCCCTTGCGTTTGTCCACGATCCACGGCAGGTCGCCCTTGGCGTCCACTTGACCGTTGTGAAGCGGAAGCGAAACGTTCTGGAGCGTCAACAACTCGAACAGAGTCGTGGTCTTGGCCGTGCTGATCTGCTTCTTGCCGTTCTTGACCTTCTGGCCAGCGAACACCAAAGCGCCCATCAACATCTCGGCCGGCAGAGCAATCTTGCCATCGTCGTCCCGATAAATCTTGACAGCGGCCTTATCTTCGGCTGGCTTGTCTTTGACTTCGGGAGGTCGAACGCCGGTAGCGAGCCCTTCAAGGGTCTCGTCCGACATCTTGTCCATCATCAAGGGACTGACACCCACGCAGTGAATCCGAACTTTACGCATGACAGAACTCCTTTGTCCTTTGTGCCCTACGGCACTTTACTGAAATGTGCACCGAAAGACTATCTCTCGGTTTCATATACTGTATATCATATTATCTAATCATTGTCAATACCCAACGCTTTGATAAAACAAAACGCCCCAGACAGTGTCTGGGGCGTTAAATTAAAATTTAATCCTGTCTCTTTTCAACAACAATTGTACATTTCACTACTAACGCTGCTACAGCCCCTATGGCTGCCCAAACCGGCAAAAGAACGGCACCAACCACTCCGACGGTAAGTGGAAATTCAACCAATGTCTTGCCTTCTTCATTCTTAATAATAATTCTTCTGACATTTCCTTCTTTTATTAACTCTTTTACTTTTCTGACAACATCTTCTCCGGAAACCTTAAACTCCTCTTTTTTAAAATTATCTTGTTTCATATTTTTTATTAATCTAAAAACTTCACGACGAACATAAAAATAATTCCCAGCACAAATACGCCGAAAGATTTAATGGATTTTTTAAGATCGCTCTCTTTCCTTATTTCCGGCATTAAATCAGAGGCAGCAATATATATGAACCCGCCCGCCGCTATGGGCAGGAGATATGGCACTATATCGTTAATGTAAAAAGCGGCAAAATATCCTACAACTCCGCCCAGTATAACTGTGGTTGCAACCATATAATTCAACACTAATGCTTTTGTCCTGTTAAACCCTGCATGTATAAGAACTCCAAAATCTCCGATTTCCTGCGGTATTTCATGCAAAGCGATAGCAAGCGTTGTGATAACCCCAAGCTTGAAATCAACTAAAAAAACACTGGCGATCACCAACCCGTCAATAAAATTATGTAAAGAATCTCCGACTAAATTCATATAACCGAATGTATGGATTTCACAATTTTCTTTGTGACAATGTCGCCAGTGAAATATTTTTTCTATTAAAAAGAAAAAAACGAAAGCCGTCAGTACAATAAAAAACAACTTCTCCGATCCCATTTTTTCAGCAGCTTCCGGCAACAAGTGCAAAAAAGCTCCTCCGATTAAAGCTCCCGCTGAAAGAGAAACTAAAAATATTGTTATTTTGGATAACGTTTCCTTTTTAAAAAATAGAAAAAGAACAGCCACCCAAACACACAAACTGATCAGAAGACAAGATATAACTATATTTAATAGAACCATTTAATAATTTATTTAATAATTTTTATAGCTCTTCCTTCAATTAAAGCTTCTGTAATTTTTTTATAGGCGGAAGATAAAATTCTTTGATAAGTACTTTGGGAGGTATTCATTTTTTTGGCAGCTTCTTCCTGCTCCAAATTTTTCATATTTCTCAGTCTTAAAGCCTCAACTTCTTCGATAGTTAACTCAATAATCTCAAGCTCCCTCATGGGTACTCCTTGAGGCTTAAAATAAGTAATGTTTGGATTAAATTCTATTCTTCTACAAAGTCTTGGCCTTGGCATAAATCTATTTTAAATAACTAAATAATTAATATTCTTGAATCGATAAGGCTCTCCCAGCCCCGCTAGGAGGGGCTGGGTTCTCGGACTTCTTTTATTTTCCGGCTAACTCTTCTTTAACCGCTTTCAACTCGTTTTCAAGCATTGCTTCTCTGTCTTTTAATAATTCATCTCTTTCTTCCTTTGTGTAGAACATCCTGCCGAATAATCCACCTCCGCATCCGCAACCATAACCTCTGCCCCATCCCATTCCTTTGCCTCCGCTACAATTACCCATTCCCCTGCCTGTTTTAGGACCTTGACCCATTGGGCCTGTTCCGTCTAATTTTGGCATATTTTTTATTTATATTTTTAATATGAGAGGGGCGGCCTTTATTTTTTACTCCTCTATTTTGAGTATACACCCATAACTATGCTTTGTCAATACCTAACACCAAAATTAAAAATCGCTCGTATCAACTATGAATACCGGACATTTGTTAATTTTGGAGTACTTATAAATTTTATCTATAAATTAGCTGTTTCTAAACAAGTTTGAAGTTCTGTCGTTTGAGTCCATCCGCATTGACCATTTGACTGACGAGTACATTGAGTATTTTTGTAACAAGCATATTCTTCTTTATACATACAATCAGAAACTACACCTTCTTTATCTGAACAAATTTGACTGCTACAACCTCCAACATAGCATTCCCCTACCTGATTATTATTTTTAGACACGGTAATGGTGGCCGTTGTTTCAGTAGCATTATTTAACAAAAATAAATAATCATTTTGAATAACTTGTTTTGTCCTGGAAATTCCGAGCCTAATCTCTTTTTGAGTATTACCAATATTTCCATTAATAATTGTAAATACCGGAGAAAGCTCTCCAGCCCATATACAGACTAATCCTTCTTTACAACGAGAATCATTTATATCTGATAAAGTAATCGATAATCCATCTGAAAATGTAATATTTTCATTTATTTTAAAATTGACAGGGGTATTAAATGAATTTTCTTGAGGAGTGATTATGCGAACGAAAGTACGATTGTCTGGAGTCTTGCATTGTTCGGGATAACTTTCCATAATAGGATACCCCGCATCTTTGCAATCCTCAAAATTATTAATGTTGGCAATCTTATAATCATTAAACATAGAAAATAAAAATAATCCAAAAATCACAAACAAGATGCATATTATAACAAATAATATTGTTAAAAATTTATAATTCATATTTTTCCATGCGCATCGGTCGCCTGACTTAGCATGTGGTGGCTGCGGGACTTGGACTCGAACCAAGATACCATCCTCCAGAGGGATGTGTCCTACCATTAGACGATCCCGCAATGATTTATACTTTCAAATATTTTCTGACTACAATAAAACTTGAAATCATCCCCAATCCTACCCCAAAACCTAATTGTATTAAAACGAAAATCCAAAAGTTGGATAAGAAATAATTTAGAATACTGAAACCCGGTAATATTATTCCTAATTTTGAAGAAAAAGAATAAGCAAAAATTGCAGATAGCAAAATGCAGACAATAAAGGCAACTAATCCGTAAATAGCACCCTGAACAATAAAAGGACCCCTAATAAACGAATCCGATGCTCCGACTATCCTCATGGTACTAATTTCATCTTTTGAGCCGTCGATGGTAAGTTTTATTGTGTTGTATACAACCAATATGGCGACGACAACTAAAATTATTCCCAGAATAAAACCTAAAAAGTTTATATTAGACGTAATAGCAAAAACCTTTTCAATTGTATCTTTTTTCTGAGAAAAATCAACCTTCTCAATAAAGGGACTATAGGTATCTGTTTGTAAAATATCTGAAATTTGTTCGTATTGTAAAGTCGATCCGGTTGTTGTTATGTTTAAAGATGGTAAAAATGGATTTTGCCCCACTTCTTCCAACGCTTTTGAAAAAACATTGTTGTCTTTATGTTTTTCGGTAAATATGGTTAAGGCTTCGTCTTTTGAAATATATTCAACTCCTTTTACATCCGGGGACATTTTTAAAATTTCATCTTTAACTTTTAAAATATCATCTTCCGATGCATCCTCTCTAAAATAAGCAGTGATATCAATTTTATCTTGAACTTGCGAAATAAGATATTTGGTGACCCCCTGAAAAAAGAAAAGTCCGGTAACCAATGTTATGGTAATGACTAAAACAAAAATTGCCGCTAAAGATATTCCTTTATTTCTGGAAAAATCATTGATGGCAAACGAAGTTATTCTTTTAAAAGATGTAAACATAATTTTTAATTTTAAATGATAAACCTACCCTCTTTTTCGTCTCTAATAATTTTACCGTCCACCAGCGTAATCACTCTTTTTTCTAATTTATTTACTATTTCTCTGTCGTGGGTTGATAAAATGACTGTGGTACCTGCTTTATTTATTTTTTTCAAAAGAAAAATTACCTCATAGCTGTTATAGGGATCGAGATTTCCGGTCGGTTCGTCGGCTATGATTATTTTCGGATGATTAACTAATGCCCTGGCAACAGCTAATCTCTGTTGTTCTCCTCCTGACAACTCTTTTGGAAAATTATTTATTTTTTCCGACAAACCAATTAATTCAAGAATTCTTGGCACTTCTTTTTGTATTTCGCCATTTGATTTGCCTTCCACTTCCATAATATAGGCAACATTTTCATACACTGTTTTCGCGGGCAAAAGCCGATAATCCTGGAATATTCCACCGACGCTTCTTCTTATATCTTGAATTTCTGACTGGTCGGCATTCTGTATGTTTTTACCCTTAAAATATATTTCTCCATAGGTAGGTTCTTCTAAACCTAAAATCAAACGGATTAATGTTGTTTTGCCGGCACCTGATTTGCCGACGATAGAAAGAAATTCCCCTTCCCCTATTTCAAAAGAGATGTCCTGTAAGACAGCTGTGTTTGGTGGATATATTTTTGTTACTTTATTAAACTTAATCATTGTCTTTTATTTTTAGTTCTGATTCTATAAAATTTCCCAAATCACCATCTAATACTCCTTCTGCGTCCGATGTTTCATATTGTGTTCTTAAATCCTTGACCATTTTATAGGGATGCAAAACATAAGACCTTATCTGATTTCCCCAAGAGGCAGATGTTAAATCGCCCTTTATCTCTTTTAATTCTTTTTTCTGCAATTCTTTTCTTAACTGATAAAGTTTAGCATACAATATTTTCATTGCATTTTCTTTATTTTTCCCCTGCAATCTTTCTGTTTGGGACGCCACCACAATGCCTGTTGGGATATGCGTAACCCTAACCGCCGATTCTGTTTTATTTACATATTGTCCTCCGGGACCGGAAGCTCTGAAGGTGTCTATTCTTAAATCATCGGGTTTTACTTCAATGTCAATTTCTTTTTGTTGTAATTCCGGCAAAACATTAACTAAAGCAAAAGAAGTATGTCTCAGTTTTTGAGATGAAAAAGGGGAAATTCTTACCAACCTATGAACCCCTGTTTCTTTTTTTAAAAAACCGTAAGCATAATTTCCTTTAATTTCCAATGTTACTGCTTTGGTGCCAATTCTGCCTTCCGGACCTCCAGCATCTCCAAACGCCTGATGTAAAACCATTGCTTTAAATCCTTTTACGGCACAATATCTCTCATACATCCGTAAAAGTATTGTTACCCAGTCCTGAGAATCCTGTCCACCGGCTCCGGAAAATATTTCCATAATCGCGTTATTTCTATCGTATTTCCCTGAAAGAAAAGTTTTAAATTCCTGTTTTTCAATTTTCTTTTTTATTTTATCATATTTTTCTTTTAATTCTAATTCCATTTTTTCATCGGTCTCAGTAATACTTTTCAGTTCTTCTAATTCGTCCAATTCTTTTTTTATTTTTTCAATGATTTCTATCTCTTCTTTTATGGCCGATATTTCTTGCTGAATATGGGTGGCATTTTCTGTGTCCTGCCAAAAATTAGGATTCTCTGTTTCTTTTTCTAAAATCTTTAAATTTTTTTCCTTTCGCTCTATGTCAAAGACAGTCCATCAGGTGATGGAGTTTATTTTGTAACTCTTCAATTTCACTAACTTTTTCAACCATATATGTAATTTCAATTTATCATACTTTTGAAAACAAAAAAAGAACTATGTCCACTGTTTGACCACCTTACTTCTTCGCTCGTCTAAAGAATCTTTTGTTACTATTCCCGGACCGTTTATACAACCACCTTCACAGTAAAGAATATCTAAAAGTTTTAAGTTAATATTTTCTGTAAAATTTTTAAGAGTTTTCTCCGCTAATTCTGGTCCGGAAATAACATCGTATTCCAAGTCCGTTAATTTTTTAGTCAAACCGGATGATTGCGCTAATCCGCCGGAAATAGGATATAATCTTGTTTTTTTTGCCTCAATGTCAAAAAATTGTTTTTTATCTTTCTTTTCCACCGATATATTTTTAATTTCAAAAACTTTATTTAATTCTTTGTATGTTAAAACTAAAATATCTAATTCGGGACGATCTTCTTTAGCTTCTAATTTTTTAGCAAAACAGGGACCAATAAATACTTTTTTACAATTTGGATATTTTTTGGCTACAATTTTTGCCATAGCTGACATTGGCGAATCAATATTGGCTAAATATGGAATAAGCTCCGGATATTTGCTTCTAATTAGTCGCACAATGGTAGGGCAAGGGCTGGTTATATATCTGTTATTGGGATGTAACCTTAATAAAGCCGAAAGTTGTTTGTTGGTCTCTTCGGCTCCTCTGGCTATTTCTGTCACATATTTAAAACCCAAACGCCTCAACATTCCAATAATTTCAGGATATGAAAAATCTACCAAAAAAGAAGGCGCCAGCATGGCCACTAATTTTACTTTTTTATTATTTTCCAATAAACTAAGAAGTTCTTTGACTTCCGGCGATGTGTCTTCCATAAAAAGATAAAATAATTAAAAATATTATACCACCAAGTAAGGCGGTTATGAGCTGATTCAACCCCATTGTTTGTAAAAATATAGCCGGAATGAATTTAAATTTAAAATAAATATTAGCGGTTATAAGTAAAAATAAATATTTGGCTACTGCGGAAACAAAAACAGAAACAGGATAATTAAAAGAATATAACTTTCTAAAGACCGAAATTAAAACCAAATTTGACAACCAAATAAAAGGCAGAAAATAAATCAAAAAGGGTGTAAACGGACCGAAAACAACTCCCCGAGCTAAAACTCCCAAACTTGGAAAAACGATCAAAGGAATTAAAAACTTTTTCGGCATAGAAACAGCCGAAATAAATAAGCAGGCATTAACTATTGTTCCCACAAGTAATTGGGAATGACCCAGCAAAAACGGAACAAAAAATGACAAAGAAAAAATAGCGGTAAAAAAAGGTATGCTAAATTTATTTTCTAAAATAATTGAGCGAGGCAATGCTAAAATTTTTGTTTTTTCCATAAAAATTTAGTTAATTATCAATTTTTATTTATTTAATACCGGAGCCGAAGGTGGGAATCGAACCCACGTTCCTACTTTACGAAAGTAGTGTTCTGCCACTGAACTATATCGGCAATTTTTTATTTAATATAACATATTTTTTTAGAAAATAAAAAGGGAAACCACGCGGTTCCCCATTGAGAATTGGCCTACTCCTGAAGGCCCAATTCTTTTTCGATAAACTCTATTTCTGCTCTTAAGTCCTTGGCATCTTTGTACTTTCCTTCAAGGATTATTGGAACCCTTGTTTTGGAAAAAATCCAGCCAAGAAACTCAATTATCGCAGACCTGTTTTCTGAACGGTGAACAAGGCAATGATTACTACCTTCTGATTCTCCACTCACATGAAGATGAACTAATCTATTTTTCATCGCCAAAAACAATTCTTCTGCGTAGCGCATTAAAGGGTCGTGCTCAAAAGCGTGTTGGACATCAAGTACGAAGTTTAAATCACAAACTTCCACTAAATGTTCAAGTTCGGAAAGTAAAAAACCATCTGGCTTCTCCTTATCCATATTCTCAATGGCTAAACGGTAAGAACCGCCTATCCATGCAATGCGATAAAGTAAATCATAATAGAAAGTCGGATATCCTCTCCCATCTTTAACTGGATGAATCACCATTGTTGACACAAAGTGATTTACAACAATTTCCCTTGCTGCTTTTACTTGACGACTTGTCTCAATCTCAGATTGATAATCAGGAAGATGAAGTGATGTATAGGGTAATCTGGCGAAATCCAATCTGTCACCATTTAATAGCGACTTAACTCTCACATCATTGTTGTCAATAAGAGTAGAGCCCATACAAATCTCAACTGCACTTACACCGGCATCTCTTAAAATGGCTTGCTGTTGGGTAAGCGAATTAATACCATTGGCGTACATCCAACCGGTTGAAGAACCAATCACTAATTTTCCCATTCGTCTCCCCTTCCGTTCAAGAGTTTAAATTGTCAAAGAGTATTTTTATATTACAACTATTAAAACTTTTGTCAACTTTTAAAATTAATATTTTTAAGCTTTGAAAAGAGCGGTCGGTACATATCGTCTTTAATATTTATACGTAATTCATTTTTATTAATTTTATCACAAAATTTTATCGAAGCTTTTTCAATAATCGCAAGCGGTTGTTGCTCATTTCCCTCGCCCATAACTAAAACTGCTCCGGTGGCGAGACTATCGGCAATATCTGTACGCGAAAATTTAAATTTTCTTCCAAAAATATCAGGTGTTCCGATATAATTTTTAATTCCATGAAAACCTGCATATCCCAGAGCTACACCAGACACCCCAGAACGCAAAGGTATTGTACGGCTATCTGTAATCAAAACACCAAGTTTTTTAACTTTATATTTTTGTTGTAATTTTTTGCGTAATAGATAAGCTACTTTAAAACTATCTTTTGGTAAAAGTATCAATTTGCCATTTGCATTTGACTCATCGATTCCAGCAGAAGCCATTACCATCCCGTCTTTAATAGTAAGCCACACATACTTTGTAAGTAACGCAAATTCACTTTCTTGGCGTATTAGTTTTTCTTTAGTTTTCTCATTATCTACAATAGCTGTTCTTTTTTCTGATAAAGCAACTATTTTTGAGGTGATAACGACCACTGATTCTTCCGGTAATTTTTTAAAATATTGAACAACAAAAGAAAAAAGGTTTTCTCCTTCTTTAAAAATATGAGTTTTAATTGGTCTTATTATCATTTAAGCAAAAGATTTAAAAAATTTTGCAGAAACTAAATAATTTTGATTAACCAATGGCTTTAGGAAATAAACTAATTTAAAATTCGTTAATTTATCCAAAACAGTATTAAAAACTAAACAACTTGTCCAAATTCCTATTGTAAAAATACCTCTTTCAATAAAAACAACTGGGATAAACCCGCGCTTGCTCTGGTTCAGATTGATCACAGGCTTAAGACCAAGTCTGCAGCAATGTTCCAGGTTCGCTCAGGCGATATTTCCAAAGCCTGGTCTTATACATTCTTCATAATTTGCGGCTTGTTCCTGGCATTCTTCCTTTATCATAAATTCATACTTCCTTATCCGGATTCAGATAAGGCGGTTTTGGCAGGAGGGAGCGCAAAAAGTATTTTCGGTGAATTCTTCAAAACCTTTGCCCTTTTCTTTACGAAGGAGAAGATCTGGCTT
>Ga0172380_10008198_pt1 | contig 11505 bp, 9 predicted proteins | sample Leawe162metaG_FD_119747 | JGI IMG/M metagenome (GOLD analysis project Ga0172380, IMG submission 119747) | Leachate microbial communities from a municipal landfill in Southern Ontario, Canada - Leachate well 162 metaG | ecosystem: Engineered > Solid waste > Landfill > Unclassified | place... | reverse complement strand
GTCCGGAAACATTTGCATATTCGATGGATACAGGATGGGAATTAAATGCGAGTGTGCGCGTAAAGGGATTTGACCAGAAAGAGTCCGGCGGTAAATTCAGAACTGATCTTTACTATTATGCCGATCTGGCGACACCTGACGGAAAGCTTATTGAGAAGATTTCGGCCTCGCCTATAAAGAAAAGCGCGGGAGAAAGAATGACCGACATCCCGATTGAATTCCAGACAAAACTTAATGCCGATTCACCAATGGGAATTTATAAGCTTACTTTTTATATAAAGGATAATGCTGACAGTCGGCGAGCAAAAATTTCCAGTTATTTTGAATTGAATTAAAAAAATGGCTTGATCGCTCAAGCCATTTAAAATATCCGTCCTTTTCAATCAACTATCTGATCACCGGGGCAGAATCCAGCTTTAATTCAACTTCATGATGCAAAGTTTCAGCCATTATTCCGCCGGCAGTTCCTCTTCTCTTCCCCATATGCGACGTTCTGTTATCATATCCACCCCCCGCTAAGCCGATCGATTTTATCCCCCCTTTACTGTCTTCAATCAGCTCTTCCGATTCAAATCTAATTTTAATTTTTCCGCCCGGAGCTGTATCTACCGCATACGAAAATCCCTTTTTTGCCATCAGCGGGACTTTCATCTCGTATATAAGCTGATTGGAGCGGTATTCAAGACGGACTTCGATTCCTTCGTCGTTAAGGATTGGAAGCGCTGTGACGGGAAATCTGTCTCTGTTTATTATCTGCAATTCATTCTGCTGATCTATTAAACCCTTGATCATCTTTTCCGGATCCTCTCCGCGCATTCCGCCCTGAACCATTTCCGATATATCGCGGAATTTAATTTGCGGGGAAGACATCGGGTATTGGATTCCAAAAATATTATTTTCTCCGCTCTCCGGTTCAAACCAAACAGTAAGTCCGTCTTTTAGAAGCGTCAGAATCCTGCCCCGGTGTTCCGAGGCGAGGCAAATAAACAGGAACTTATCATCGTTCCGGAATCCCACCGAGATTCCCTCTTCTTTAACTTTCTGAATATTTCTGTTCCAGTCGGAAAGCGATCCGTCAATTTTAATTTCATCACTCTGCCAATTGCTAATCACCTGGTTTGCGGATCCGCAGCCGGAAAGAAATACCATTCCGTAAACCAGAAATGAAAGAAAAAAAATATTTTTTTTATGCGTTATTAATAGTTTCAAATTACGATCCCGCTTTATTATTGTTTGCACAGATGAAATGTTCACTTTCTATAATGCCGGGATGAACATTTCTTACAGATTTAATCAATATATTTTTCGACACTCTTATTCGCCAAGCGCCATCCAGGTGCCGCCAATCAGATTGATCTTTGATCCGCCCCAGGTTTTGACTTCAAGCATAAATCCCGCTTTATGAACCGAAACAACTTTCAAGTCGTAACGTGTATTAATATTTGCATCGCCGTCATATCTTGTAATGCTGAATGATACTTCCGGTTTTGAATTGAACGGTTTTGGAAATGTTATATTCAATGAAAGAGTTCTTACCATGTCGCCGCCGGATGCCAGCATATAATTTGAAATATTTTTATCCGCGTTCCAGACTCCCGTCTGCACTTTTAACTGAGCATTTGATATTGATGCGGTAACCAGCAGTATACCAATAATTGCAATTACGAAAGATGTTTTTTTCATGGCTGTTCTACTTCCTTTGTTTATTGATTAAGCATCCACATTTTAAACGATTGATGCATCAAATTCCGTTTACGAATTTATTCCAGGCTGCCGACCTCATTTTCAACTTCGCTAAGAATCTCGCAGTTTTTTACTACACTCTTCATTTTTGTATGATCTGTGTAGAGCGGGCGGTCCACATCCAGATGAGCAACATGTTTTCTAACGACCTGTTTTGCCTTTGCGACGCCGTCTCCATTTTTAAAATCCCTGAAATCGAGAGCCTGCGCTGCCGCAATAAATTCTATACCTAAAATGCCGTAGGCGTTATCGAGTATCTGCCCGTTTTTAATCGCGGTATTCATACCCATCGAAACAAAATCCTCCTGATCTGCGGCGGCTGGAATAGATTGAACAGACGCCGGCGCCGAAAGAATTCGCTGCTCAACGATAAGTGTATCCGCCGTATACTGGCTCAGCATAAGGCCAGAAAACATTCCGGCGCCTTTCGTAAGAAAATCGGGAAGGCCAATACTTAACGCGGGATTTAACAACCTGTTTAATCTTCTTTCCGACAGGACGCTTACCATTGTAACAGCGGCGCTTATCATATCCATCGGCAATGAAACCGGAGTGCCCTGGAAATTAGCTCCAGTCAATGTAAGTTTATGCTCGGGCATGAAGATTGGATTATCGCCAACTCCGTTCAATTCAATTTCGACCTGGCTTCTGGCATAAGCTACGGCATCGTGCGCCGCACCAATCACCTGAGGCGAGGACCTCATCGAATAAGCATCCTGAACTTTGGATTTAAGTTTTCCGGTCTGAAGATCGCTCCCCTTGATGCATTTCAATATTGACTTAGCGCTTCTGACTGCGCCTTTGAATCCTCTTACTTCATGAAGTCTTGTATCGTACGGTTTTAAATTTGCGAACAAAGCTTCGAGCGTCATTGCGCATGCGATCTCGGCCTGTTTCAGCCACCGGTTAATATCGAATATCTGTATTGCGCTCATCGCGGTCAACAAGTTCGATCCGTTAATTGTACCGAGACCGTCGCGCGCCTCAAGACCTGGGATTTTTATTCCTGCTTTTTCAAATGCCGCTCTTCCGGTCAACCTTTCTCCGTTATAAAAAGCCTCCCCCTCGCCCATCAGCAGAAGCGCGATCTGACTCATTGGCGCAAGATCTCCGCAGGCTCCCACAGATCCTTTCTGACAGACAACGGGAGTTACCCCCTTATTAAGCATTTCGATGAGAGTCAATGTGATCTCCGGACGTATGCCCGACATTCCATGAGCGTGAACATTAATGCGGCCGGCTATCGCGCCCCGCACATATTCAACGGGAGCCGGATCGCCAATTCCCGCAGCGTGATTATAGATCAGATATTTCTGAAACTCTTTAACCTGTTCGTCATTGAGCACAACCTCCGAGAATTCCCCAATGCCGGTATTAACACCATACATTATCTCATGGGCGGCGATTTTTTCCTCCAGCATTGAACGGCATGCTTTAATTCTTTGAAGGGCTTCGGGATGCAATTCTACTTTTACATTATGACGGGCAATATCAACAACTTTTTCAACGGTAAGATTTGAACCATCAAGAATAACTGACATAATTCTTCCTCCGGGAGTAAGAAATTAACTAATCAAACTTAATAAGAGTTTTGCAAAAAACGATTAAGAAAATTTTGTATGTTCGGATGCAAAATAGTGCCGATAATCAATCAAACCCGGAGATGACTGAACGAAATGGATCTGTACACAATAGTTTTTGTTTTGGTTACTATTCTAATTCTGATAGGATTGGCCCTGTTCGGTTTACTTATAATGAAATTAGACAGGTGGATAGACCGCAAGGACAGGGTGGGAAAGCAGAGTGTGTATGCTGAAAAGAAAGAGAGAGCAAAACAAGAAGTGAAGTAATGAATTCCGGCGAGCCTTATTTCAGAGGGTCAAATCTGCACACCGGGTGTATGAGGGGGGATCCGGGTAATGGAATATAAAAATGTAATAATATATAGCGCTAAATTAATTTTACTCTTCTTTCGACATTGTCTAAAATTTCATTATTAACAACCATCTTCAATACTTTCTGAATATCTTTATAGAGTATCCTGTCGTATTCCAGCGGTGGAACTGTTTTTCTTATCGTTTTATACGCTACGGATGTTCCCGTTCCGCATTTGAGCGGTTTAAGAAATTCCACTCCCTGCGCCCCGGTCAACAACTCTATTGCCGTGACTGTCTGAACATTTTTTAATATCTGGTAGCATTTCCGGGCCGCTATTGAACCCATTGAATTATGGTCTTCCTGATTTGCCGATGTGGGGATAGAATCGACGCTTGCGGGATGAGCAAGAACTTTATTTTCGGAAACAAGTGAAGCAGCGGTGTACTGCGCTATCATTAATCCGGAATTCAATCCGCCGTGTTTCGTAAGGAATCTTGGAAGCTGGCTCAATGAACCGTTGACCATCCGTTCAATTCTTCTTTCGGCAACATTCGCCAGTTCGGATAGGGCGATTCCCATAAAATCCATAGCAAGCGCCATCGGCTGTCCGTGGAAGTTTCCCCCTTCAAGATGATCTTTCTGTTCAGGAAATATCAGCGGATTATCATTGACCGAATTTATCTCAACTTCAACGAGAGAAGAAACATAATTGACTGTATCGCGGGAGGCGCCATGGATTTGCGGAATGCAGCGGATTGAATAAGAATCCTGAACGCGCGGATCATCCTCGATGTGCGAACTTCTGATTTCGCTTCCTTTCAGCAGATTCAACAAATTTTTTGCGGTTGCAATCTGTCCGTTGTACGGTCTGAGTTTATGAATGCGGAGATCAAAAGCTTTATCCGTTCCCCGCAGAGCTTCGTGCGCGAGAGCCGCAGAGATGTCCGCCGTCTTTATAAGTTTTGCGGACTGGATGCAAATCCAGGAAGCGAACGCAGTCATCATCTGAGTGCCGTTAATGAGCGCAAGCCCCTCTTTGGCCGCCAGTTTTACGCCTTTCATTTTAAATTTCTTAAAAGCTGATTTTGCCGATACAATTTTTGCCGAGCCGGATTTTTCATCGAGAACATTCTCAATCAGCTGGACATCGCCTTCGCCAATCATTGCCAGCACCAGATGAGAGAGGGGCGCAAGGTCTCCGCTTGATCCGACTGAGCCCTGTGAGGGAATGACCGGAATGATACCGTTGTTTATCATTCCGATCAGATGCTCTAAAGTCGAAAGCCGTATTCCGGAATATCCCCGCGCGAGCGCATTCACTCTGAGAAGCATCATAATCTTTACAATTAACGGGGCGAGATTCTCGCCGACTCCTACAGAGTGGCTTACGATAAGATTGCGCTGAAGTGTTTCCGCGTCATCTTCCGATATTTTCACATTTGCAAATTCTCCGAATCCGGTGGTTACTCCGTAGATTATCTTCCCTTCCTTGATCCACTTTTCAACTAACGCGCGCGACCTGGTTATATTTTTCACAGCACCGGCTGATAAAGCTACCCGCTGATTCTCATTAATAAATTTTTCTATCTTGCCGAGTGTAAGAGATTTGCCGTCTAATACCAGTTTCAATTTTAATCCTCTTATTTGATCCGTGAATTAATCATTCCCTGAATTTTATTGTGGACAGACGCATTTGCTCTGTACGTGACGATAATTTTTTCTTCCCCATAATCCGCCGAAAGAATTTCCGCCATTTCATACAGCCGGGATACAAGCTTCGACTCGTGCAATCCAAGCTCTACTGTAGATTCAACAAAATTCTGTTCGTAGATATCGAGCATCATCTTTCTCAGATTTCCGATATTCATCCCCCGCTCGGCCGAAATAAGAATTCCATCGCTGTATTGCTGAGAGATATAATCCATCCGGCTCTTATCTTTAAGAGCGTCAACTTTGTTGAAAATCTTGATCTGAATTTTTTTATTGCTATCCAGTTCCTCGAGAGTTGATTCGACAACTCTCATATGATCTTCGAAGTAATCGTTAGAAACGTCTATAACATGGAGGATAACGTCGGCATCTTTAACTACATTAAGAGTGGTTTTGAAGGAGGCTACAAGATGATGCGGGAGTTTGCGTATAAATCCCACCGTATCGCTTAGCAGGATCTTTTTATTTTTTTCAATTTCAAATGAGCGTGTAGTAGAGTCCAGTGTGGCGAACAATTTATCTTCAGCCAGAACTCCGGCTTCCGTAAGGCGGTTAAGCAAAGTGGATTTTCCGGCGTTCGTATATCCCACCAGGCAGGCGGTAACAAATTCCTTTCTTCCCGAGCTTTTAGTTTCCTGATGCCCTTCGATTTTTTTCAGATTTTCTTTCAGCTTGCTGATGCGCGTTCGTATAATTCTTCTGTCCGTTTCAATCTGAGTTTCGCCCGGGCCCTTTGTTCCAATACCGCCATATTGTTTGGATAAGTGGGTCCAGGCCCTGCTGAGCCGCGGCAGCATATATTGGAGCTGCGCTAATTCAACCTGGGTTTTAGCTTCGCGCGTTTTGGCGTGCGACGCAAATATATCCAGGATCAATCCGCTCCGGTCCAGAATTTTTCTTTCGAGTACTTTTTCAAGATTTCGCACCTGGGTTGGATTAAGGTCGTCATCAAATATTACGAGCTGGATATCATTCAGTTCTATAAGCTGCTGAATCTCCTCGGCTTTTCCCTTGCCGATAAATGTTGCGGGATCGGGTCTGTGTCTCTCCTGTGTGATCTTAAAAACCACATCAGCGCCTGCAGTATCAGCAAGAAGTCCCAGCTCGCCGAGATGTTCTTCAACCCTCTCTTTTGAATAATCTCCCGTAATTAATGAAACAAGGATAGCCCGTTCTTTCTTTTTGTTAATAATATCAATCATTATATAGACTCAATACCAATTATTATTAAATAAACCGTTACAAAATTAAGAGAATAATTCATGACCTCCAGATAAATACGGTTTTCTTTTAAAGAAACACCTAAGAGTGAAAGTCGGACTGTTCGAGAGGATTCTTCAATTTTTTATCTCCGCGAGTTCCTTTTTAGAGCTTCTGGCCACAATCGATTCCAGCATCGCCAGGAATAGAACAATCATAAGGGAATATTTCCATAGTTCCGTGCCGAAACGCGACTGATATATCTCTTTGGAAAAATCATCACCCGGAGATAAAGTGATTTTTTTTCCTTTAAATCCGATCTCAGTTAAATAATTATCAAAATCGTCATCCGAAGCTTTCATCACAACGGATTCACGCGGATCGTGATTTACCGCTATTAAATCTAAAATTTTATTGCCCGAATAAAATTTGTAATTGCCCAGTTCATCGGTCTTATTGAAAAAGAGAAAATTTTTATTTGCCAGAGAGTCGGTATTTATAAATTCCCTCTCGCCGCCCGGTTTCTGAACGATGATCTGACCCATCGCATTATTCGATATATTCGCCGTAATCTCCTGCCCGGAGAGATAAATGCTCTGCTCCTTCGCCTTCGAAGCCGAATAATAGATAAGTTTATTTATCAGCGGCGCAAAAAATCCCTTTACCGGAAAATTACTCCAGCTTAATAAAGGCGCCGAATTGAACAGGAAAACCTTTCCTCGGCCTATTTTATATTCGCTCAGAAATGAAGAGTTATCTATCATAGAGATTATATTCTTTCCGTCTCCGCCGGGATTTATTTTAAAATAATAATAGATTTCGGGTGATTCGATCTGCGGGTTCTTAACATTTTCAAACATCTCCAGAAACAGAGGATTCTGAAAATCAATTTTATCGATCCGGGAGGGGGAGTCCGGCGAGTTTAGTGTGCCTACCGCATTCGAAGGGGCTGGAAGTCCCAATGATCCGCAAACTTTCTGAAAATTTTGAATTGTGGTTTGCGAACCCGGCATCAGAATCGCTTTCCCTCCCCTCTTTATATAACCGGCCAGATTATTCCAGTCATCATTTTTTCCCGCTCCCGTAATGAACAGAGAATTAAAATTTGAAAGATTGATTGACGGGAGCCTGGCGACTGAACTGCCGGTAACTTTCACTTTTTGAAGCACATCTTCCGAAGCGAGGCGGATAAATTTTGCATCTTCCAAATTATCGGTTAAGATCAGCATCGAAATTCTTCCGGGTACGAAAATTTCAAGATGTCTTTTATTATCCGGGAGAATCTCATCATCTTCGAGCTCAGCCGAAATTTCAACAAAACCGGTATCCGCGAGAGTTGTTTCGAAAGAGATCTCTTTTGTCCCGCCGCCCGGTAAATTAAGACTCTGCTGTGCGCTCCTTTTCCCGTTTACAAAAAGAGAGACAACCGAATTGCCGGCCTGACCGACCGAATAATTTTTTACCCGCGCTCTGAAGCTTACGGTTTTTCCGAATTCAAAAATCTGATTGCCTGAAACCAGTTCTTCAATACCGAGATTTGCGGCATCCTTTATTCCCAGATTAATATTAAATAGTCGTGTGTTTTCATTAAAAATGCCGGATAAATCGGAAAGATCATCCGCGGAATTAAAAATTCTCCCCCTCTGATAATCGGAAATAAGATAGACTTCTTTGTTAAAGTTTTTTGATGCGTACAAAATCGCCGCGGCTTTTACCAAGGCATCATTCAGAGTCGTCGATACTGCCGATATCTCTACTTCATCTATAACCGTTGCTATCTGTTTGAAATTGGTGACCGCGCCCGCGGGAACACCGCTCAGATCTCCAGCCGGAATAACAGCAATCTCATCGCCATTCCGGAAATTGTTTATAAGATTTTTGGCTATCTGTTTTGCCTGATTAAGATAGGATCCATTTTCGGTGACAACAGACATGCTGGAAGTATTATCGATGATAATTACGGCAGTGGTCTTGGCCGCGGAGGAGTTTCCGATAGAAATACTTTTTACCGTAGGGCGGGCGAACGCGCCAACCAGAAAAATTATAATCAAAATCCTGATTAACAGAAGAAGCCATTGTTTTATCCTTATCCGTCTGATCTTGGTTTTTTGCAGTTCCTTCAGAAAAGAGAGCGTGCTGAACTCGACCTTTTTCAATTTTCGGAGATTGAGAAAGTGCAGCACAACCGGTATCGAAGCAGCAAACAGACCGAATAAAATTGCGGGATTAAGAAATGTCATTCCAACTCTTGCTCATAATCTTGCTCTGGTTTTTGATCTTTCACTAATTCTTGCTTCGCCAATCCTCGTCCCCGGAACAGGAAGAGGAACAGCTTAATTATTGTTCAGTAAATTTTCTGAATCTTGGTATCTTTAAAATAATGGGTGAGAATTTCGTCGAATCCGTAACCGAGTTCACCCATAACCGCCGCGCCTATCTGGCACAGACCTACGCCGTGTCCCCAGCCGGCTCCATTCAGAATGAATCTCTGCGGTATACCGTCAACAATATCCGCTTTCGTTACCATAAAAGCTGAGCTGTAAAGATGGGATTGAGATAGTGTTCTCCGAATCTCCAATTCCTTGCCGATAGTAATTTCTTTTTTCGTCCCTTTGATCTTTAGTTTTATAAGGCGGCCGGAATTTCCCCGTTCAACAGGAATAAGATCGATAATATTTCCGAAATCTGATCCGTTTTTCCTGTTGATTATCTCCGTCAGTTCTTGCTGGGTATATTCCACTTTCCATCTGAAAAAATCGTTTGTCTCGCGGTCGAAATCAACGAGCACCTGCGATAAGATTCTGGTATCGGAAGTATTGCAGAAGGCATTGGGATTTCCTTTAATCCAGCGTTCGGCGGACCGCTCTATAGTCAAATTTAATTCGGCGCCGTCCGGTTCAAATTTATAATCGACTACGGAAGCAAGATACGGATGGCTGGCCGGTTCCCAGACGTTTTCAAAGGTTTCAGTCAAACCTCCGCAGCATTTAGAGTATCTGGTATCGCATATTACATTGCCGAATTTTAATACAAGTCCCCTCGTTTCCGAAATTGCCTGAGCGGCGTTTTCATTTACAACTCTTGTTACACCCTGGTAGCGCTGGCAGTGATCGTCGGCGCACAGGTCATAATTTGAATGATCCTCCCTGTCATACCATCGAATCGTCTCACCATCGGAAATAATTTCGCTTACGGCTTTTTTATTTTTCTTCTCGAGCTGCGAAAGAAGCCACCCGCGGGAGACAATGGCGTGGGCTTTCAAAAGCTGCATCGAACTCTGCGCGTTCATTTCCGAAGAGATAACGCTTATAAGATATTCCTCAAGTGGAAGAATATTAACTGCTGTTATCTCATCCTTTTCGATAATAAATTTTACGGCTCCGCGGAATCTTTGATTCTCTTTTTTCTCCCAGTGAAAATTTTTGCCGATGACCACATCCCGGATAAGAAATGATTCAGTCTCAATATCTTCCGGAGTAAATGTAATTTCATAACCCGATAGTATCTCATTCTTATCGTGAAATATTTTTATCCTTTTATTGTCGATCTTTGCTTTGAATCTTCCGCTCATCCGTCGGGCGGAAGTGCCTGCCAAAAATTCGCCGTAAAGGTCGAACCGAATCTCTTTTGAGGTAAGAATACCAACGCTTATCAGTGGTTCCGTCATAAAATACAGATTTCTATATAATTTGGTTTCAATATAAGAATGGAAAATGTAATTAGATAGGGGGCTGGGCGGGAGTTATTAGTAATCAGTAATTGGCGACCGGCGATTGGTCATCTAATGTCGGGAAAAGATTCTCAATCTCATTTGTTCTCATATGTCCAGATTCCGAGCAAGTCCGGAATGACTTGAATTTAAGAAAGCAGAAACGTTCATCGCGGAAGAAAAAAATTAGCGAACCAACCTCCTGGCCAATCTTGCGCTTATTTAAATCAACACATTTTCTCTACTAAACAGGATTAACTCCCTTTTCATCCTTTCGGGTGATTGCACCTCCGGGCAATCATTGGTAATCTTCTTAGAGTGATTTAGAAAGGTCACACAGTGTTAGAGGCGTCCTGGTAAAAAAATTGTAAAGAATGAATCTTCTCCAATTAGAATTCACGGACGCTAACGGCATTTACTTATCATGAGTTTAACGGCACATTTAACGAATGTCATGTTCATAAAAACACAGATTCAAATAAACACAAGGAGTACAAAATGAAACGAACAAATCAGTCTGTTCCTTTCCTCTTTACAATTCTTATCCTGACCGTCATCAGCATAGTTGGCTGTTCTTCCACAGGTATCAGGAGATCGGAAAAAGCAACAACAACAATGCAGACCATGGACAGCGATATTAAATCAGTCAGCGTGCAGCTGGATGCTACCGGGGCGTCGCTTGATGAACTTACAATGCCCGGCCAATCCGATATAAAGAAAGCCTTCAATACATTTACCGATAATGTCTCAAAGATTGAAAAAATGGAAAAAAACTTTGCCAAACACGCCGATAAAATGCAGGCGCGGGGCAAAGACTACTTTGAAGAATGGGAAAAGGACGACGATAAATATCAAAACTCACAGATACAGCAGCTCGGCGAACAACGCCGCATTGAGCTCAGCGAGATTTATGGAAAGATAGCCCTGAACAGCATAGGCGTAAAAGAGGCGTTCAAAACTTACGTGTCAGATGTTAAAGAAATTCAAAAATATCTTTCGAACGATTTGACGCCAAAGGGAATCGAGGCAATCGTTCCAATCTCCAGGAAATCCGTCAGAGACGGGGATAATCTTAAAGGCGCCATAAAAAACATTCAACCTTCTATTGAAGCTGCAAGAATAGCTATGTCTCAAAGCGGTAGGTAATTTTAAATGAGGCTGTTGCAAAAATGATCATTTATTAAAAAATAATAGAGCGCAGATACAGTAGATTGTTTTTGAAAAATAATGCAACAGTCTCTAAGATTAAGCCGATACTAAATTCG
>Ga0172380_10008197_pt1 | contig 11508 bp, 11 predicted proteins | sample Leawe162metaG_FD_119747 | JGI IMG/M metagenome (GOLD analysis project Ga0172380, IMG submission 119747) | Leachate microbial communities from a municipal landfill in Southern Ontario, Canada - Leachate well 162 metaG | ecosystem: Engineered > Solid waste > Landfill > Unclassified | place... | reverse complement strand
CAATATATAATAAATTGACTTTTATATTTTCTATTGTTTAAAATTTTGAGCTAAAAATCAAAAAACTCCTAATTTTAGGAGTTTTTTGATTAATTTTTTTATAATTTAATTATTTTTTATCTAGCGTATTCGATAATCCTTGTCTCACGGATCATTGTAACCTTTATTTCACCAGGGTATTTAAGCTCTTGTTCTATTTTTTGAGCTATTTCACGAGCCATAAGCTTCGCTTCTACGTCTGTGATCTTCTCTGGAGTTACGAATACTCTGACTTCACGTCCGGCAGCTAGAGCATATGATTTCTCTACTGATTCAAATCCATTGACTAGTGCTTCCAGGTCTTGAAGTCTCTTTAGATAGTTCTCTACAGAGTCACGTCTCGCTCCTGGTCGTCCGCCTGAGATAGCGTCGGCTGTTTGGACTATGATAGACTCGATGGTCTCATATGGATAATCTTCATGGTGAGATTTCATAGCTGTGATTATTCTCTCATCAGCTCCGAATTTTTGTAGGATTCTCATACCTATCTCGACGTGAGTACCTTGGACTTCGTGGTCGAGAGCTTTACCAATATCGTGCACAAGTGCTCCAGCTTTAGCTATAGCTACGTCTGCTCCGAGTTCTTCAGCAAGCATTCCGGCGATATGGGCCATCTCGATAGAGTGTTGCAAGACGTTTTGACCATAACTAGTACGGAAGTATAAACGACCGATGATAGCTACGATACGAGGGTCAAAGTTGAATATTCCACATTCATATACAGCTTGTTCTCCTTTTTCTTTAATGATTTTATTAATCTCTTCTTTGGCTTTATCTACGAGTTCTTCAATTTTTGCAGGTTGAATACGTCCGTCGAGTATGAGGTTCTCTAGGGCTACACGAGCGACTTGACGACGAACAGGATCGAAAGATGAGATAACTATAGAACCCGGAGTATCGTCTACGATAAGTTCTACACCAGAAGCTCTCTCAAAAGCACGAATATTTCTACCTTCTTTACCGATAATTTTACCTTTGATTTCGTTGTTTGGTATTGCTACAGCAGTCACCATAAGGTCAGAAGCAGTACTCGCAGCTAGTCTTTGGATAGAAGTCGCCAATATGTCTTTGGCGCGGCGTTCTAATTTTTCTTCATTAGAATTTTCTAGCTTTACCATCCTGACCAAGAAATCTTCTTCGTATTTTTTCTCGACTTCTTTGAATAACTCTTCTTTGGCTTCATCTTGAGTTAATTTGGAAACTCTCTCTAACTCTTTTCTCTTTGCTTCTTCGACCCCTTGGATTCTCTCACCGATTTTTTTGACTTCTTCAGTCTTTTTCTTGATATTATCTATCTCTTTATCTATCTCTATTTGTCTAGAATCTAGGAGTTCGTCTTTTTTAATCAATCTTTTCTCTGTCTCCTTAAATTCTATTTCTCTTTTCTTCTCTTCCTCTGTCACTTTCGCAATCTTTTCTTCAGCCTTAGCTTTCGCTTCGTCTGTGATTCTCTGCGCTTCTTCTTTGGCGCCGACAATCATTTGTTTGATATCTATTTCTATGGAGCGTCTCTTACCTAGGGCGATTATAAGACGGAGATAATATCCGACTACAACGCCTAAAATAAGAGCTATTGCCCCTATTAGAATTATTGTTGTTAAGCTCATAAGTCTTTACACCGGACCTATAAAAACAAGCCACTATATCTGTGGTTCCGCCTTTCTTTTGTAAGAAATATAAAAATTTTTCTTTAAAAACTCTCTTTGAGACAACATATATATGGGATATTCCTATAAACCGATTGAAAATAAATTTGTAAATTGAAACACTCTCAATATAACAAAAAAAACCCAAACTGTAAAGTTGGGCTTTTTTCGAATTTTTCCTATTTTGTCGCAGGAGTTTTGGATTTTGTGACTATTTCGTCAATGATACCGTATTTTTTGGACTCATCTGCGTCCATGTAGAAATCTCTCTCTACGTCACGTTCTATTTGAGCTAGAGTTTTGCCTGTGTTCTTGGAAAGCATTTTGTTGAGGTTGTCTCTAGTTTTCAAGATGTGTTTAGCGCTTATAGCTATATCTGAGGCTTGACCTTCGACTCCACCTAGAGGTTGGTGAATCATGACTTCGGCATTCGGCAAGATATATCTCTTGCCTTTTTTACCAGCTGACAAGACGAGAGCTCCACCAGAAGCCGCGATACCGACACAAAAAGTAGCTACATCAGGGCGTACGTGATTCATAGTATCGACGATAGCCATAGTTGAAGTCACAGATCCTCCAGGGGAATTGATATATAGAAAGATATCTTTCTTTGGGTCTTCGGATTCTAAGAATAATAATTGAGCAATAATAAGGTTCGCACTGTGGTCGTCTATAGGTCCACCCAAGAAAATAATACGGTCACGTAATAAACGTGAATAAATATCATAAGCTCGTTCTCCAAATTGTGATTTTTCGATAACTGTTGGGATTAACATAAAATTTTTTAAAGCCCTGTCAGTCGCGACTGACAGGGTAAAGTTAACTAATAACAAGAAGAGTATAGCATAAAAACAGAATACAAAAAATCTTTGACAAAATTGCTTGTTTTGAGTATTGTGTAAGGGAATGTTATTTTAATCACTATTAAACTTATAAAAATGAAAAATTTAATTTTCTTTTTTAGCTTATTTTACTTTAGTTTTACAGCCAAAGCAGAATTACCTGATTCTATTTCTTATTATGAAGACAAAGAGCATTATCTGGTTAAAAAAACTATTTTGAAAAAAGACAGTTTAGCTTCTGTTTTTGATTTTAAGGACGAGAAAGATTCTGTCAAAACAATTGAAATTTATCATACATATATTATGACTCAAAGGCTCTCGAAGCTGCCTATAGAATTATGGGACCTTTGGGATAAGTCATTGTCTGATTTAGTTACAGGAAAAAAAGAAGAGTCATACATTAGCAAGGTGCCTTTTGTTTTTGGAGTTTTTTCTTTGTCTAAAAGTAATTTTGTCTATGAAGAAAATAGTTTTAAAAAATACACTAAAAAAGAATCAAAAAGTATAATATTGGTCGGGTTCGGTTTTATGTTAATTGTTTTTTTCTATCTGATCCATCAGATTCAAGAAATAATTTTGAAAAAATATAATTTTTGGCTCGGCGCAACTTTTGCAATTCTTGGTACTGCTTTTTTTCTTACTGTTTTTTGTTTTATTTATTTCAGAAATTTTTATAAGGCTGGGATTTTGGCTTCTCAATTTAATCTGCCAAATATCTTGCTCGTGATTATTGTTTATATTCTTTTTAAGAAATACAAGAATTACATAAAACCAAATTTTGAAAAATTTGATAGATAAAATAAAAATCCCTAAAGCTTTGTGCGATAGGGATTTTTTTTATTTTTTAATGTGTAAAACTAACCTCAACAAGTTTGACAAAATTATGTATTTGTAATATTGTATTTAGGAAATATTCTTTTAAATCATTTAAAACTTTTAAAAATGAAAAGCATAATTTTCTTTTTTAGCTTATTTTATCTCTCCTTTTCTTTTGTAGTCATGGGAGAGTCTCTAGATTCTATTTCATATTATCAAGATAATGAGCATTTCTTGATTAAGAGGACTGTCCTGAAAAAAGACTATACTACTTACGAAATAGATTCTGGAAAAATTTTAGTTCAAAGTTATAGAAATATAGTTTTTAAAGAAAACTTATCTAAACTCCCAGAAGAATTTTGGCATAAGAATAATTATATTCTTAACCTTATTATTGAAAATAACCATGAGGTTTCCATAACTGATTATTTTTTCTTGACAGGGATATTTTTAGGTAAGCAACAAAGTTTTATTTTTGATAAAAATAAAAATTATTTTAATGTTGAAAACAAAATTAAGCCTAATATATTAGCTTTTTGTTTGGTTGTAGTTTATTTAGCTTCGATTGTTTTTATTTTTTTTAAAAATTATTTCCTTTCTAAGTTCGCCATTTTTTTCTTTTTTGTTAGTTTTGTTGTATATATTTCATTAAATATAACACTATTACAAGATAATTTTTATATTTGGTTTAACTTACCAAATATAGTATTGTTTGTAGTTATGTTTTACATTTTACATGTAAAGCGTAATAGTGAAAAAATAAAAATTAACCAAATTGGATAAATAAAATAAAAATCCCTAAAGCTTGAGGCAATAGGGATTTTTTTGATTCTTATTTTTCTATTTTTGATCTTCTAAGAATTGGAAGATTTTTTCGTTAGTTAGTATATTCTCAGCGTAGATACGAGCTCTCTCTGGATCTGCATCTTTGTAATGCTCTATGATATGAGCGACTTCTTTCTCTACTTCAGCTATATCTGCTATGATATTTTCTGATTTTGAAATTTTATTTAAGATAAGTCCTAGTTTTGCTTTCTTTTCTCCGTCAGCGTGGAATTCCTTTTCTAGGTCACCGCGATTCTTTTGGAGGTGCTTCAGGTAATCATCAAATTTCATACCCATAGCTGTGATGTCAGATTCCATGCGGTACAATATTTTCTCAACTTCGGCGTTAATCAATATCTCCGGAACTTCTATTTTTGCTTCTTCTATTATTTTTTCTACTATCTTTAGTCTCTTTTTCTCGCGTGCTTGATTTGTCTTTTCGAGTTGTATATTTTCCTTTAATTTTTCTCTAAAGTCGGCTACGTTTTTAAACGGCCCCATAGCTTGCACGAATTCATCATTGAATTCTGGAAGGTCGGCTTCTTTTGTCTCTTCTTTATTTTCTCCGTCTTCAGGTTTGATTTCAGTAATGTGTTGCTTCTTAGCACGAGATTTTCTGATATCTTGGATTGTATTTTCTATCTCTTCTTCGGTGACTGTTATTTCTTCTTCTTTTTCAGTATTGATTTCTTTTGCGATTTTCTTATAATCGGTCAATTCTACATCAGGCATAATAGTAGTCATGATCTTGAAACCGAGAGGGTTATTGCGTCCGAGCTTGGTGATAGCTATCTCTGGGCGACTGATGACGTCGAGTTTCGACTCTTCTATTATTTTTGGATAATGCTCGGCTAGAGCAAGCTCTGCCATTTCTTCTAAGATTTTTATTTCTGGGATTTTAGACAACAAAATATTTTCTGGAGCCTTACCAGGACGGAAGCCATCGATTTCGACTTTTTCTCCTAGGTTTTTAAGTGCTTTTTGGAAATAACCCTCAAATATAGCAGAGTCCAATTCGCCTATGATTTCGACTACACTTTTTGGTAATTTGTTGATTGTATGGTTTGTTTGGTTTGTCATATGGAAGTCAGTTTATCTTGATTTAGCCTTTTTGTCAAAACAAAAACTATCCAAGGGATGCCCTTGGATAGTTTTCCACAGTTGTCTATGTCTATTTATTTATCTGTTTATTGTTATTGTATTGCTTCTACGTCGACTCCTGATTCTATCTCAGTATTTTCTATTTCACTCTCAAGGTTTTCTAATTCAACATAAGTTTCTGTTGTTGTAGTCGTAGTTTGTCCGTCTTCTGTGGTCGTAGTAGTCGTTGTTGTCGTTGTATCTACTTCTTGTATTATTTCAGTTTTAGTATTAGACATCCAGAAATAAATCCCACCCAATATTAATATCAAGACTATGACGATAACTCCTATTAAAGCACTGTTTGATTTTGTTTCTGTTGGTTCCATATTTTTATTTTATTAATGATAAATTATTTTTTCTAATTTTATTTTTTATTGAGTTACGTTTTTAGAATCATCGTCTGTTTGTCTTTTACTCTTAACCATTTCTTTCAAACTTTTTGCAGATTCGCGGATTAGGTTGTGAGCGTCTTTGATTAGAGTTTGAGTATCTTTAGCTAGAATTCTCAATTTGTCTTTTTGCTCTTTGGTTATTTGGGTAGTTGCAGTTGTTAAGATAGTACTCATTTCTCCGACTTTAGTTTTAGCTTGTGCTATCTTTGTATCTACTAGAGCTAAATCTGTTTCTACTTTAGTTGTATCTAAGCTGAGTTCTTTTACTTTTGGGATTTGTAGAGCAACTTTGGTTTTATTGTTATTCATTGTCTCTAGGATTTTCTCAAATCTTTCTAGAGCTTGTTCGCGTCCTTCTAATCTTTTTTCAGCAATTTTAACTTTTGCTTCATCTTTTTCTGTTTTGAGTTTTTCTCTCAAATCTTCCATACGATTTTTGAATTCTTCACGAGTGTTTTTGATCTCAATCTTTTTTTGCTCTATGTTATTTTTAATATTGTCTCTTTTGATTTTTAATTCTTCTCTAGTTTCTTGTCTTTGCTCTCTAATCGGTGCGACACTTGTGGTCACCGGTGTGTTTTCTGTTTGATCATCTGCTCCATTTTCAGCAGACACTTTCATCGCTCCTAAACTTAGGGCTGTTACTAATATCATTGTTAAACTTAAATATTTTTTGTTCATGTTTTTATTTATTTAAACTAATAATCTACTTATCTATTATACTATTTTGCACAAAAATAAAACACCCTAGTTTTAGGGTGTTTTATTTTAGATAGATTTATTCAAAGTTTTTTAAATAAATCTCATTATATCTTTTCTCGCAATCTTTGATAACTTTTATAGCTTCATCAGCTTCGTGGAAAGTTTCTACTACGCCAGTGCCGGGTTTCTTCATGGCTTTGTAGTTTTCCCAGTAGTATTTGCTTTCCTGTTCCCAATATTCGCCCAAGTCTTTGTATGAATGAATATGATCTGATCTTTTATCATCATTGATAACTGCGATGATTTTGTCGTCGACTTCACCGCCATCAATGAATTTCATAACTCCGATAATGCGTACTTCGACAAGAGACCCAGGGACTAAGGGTTCGGTGACGTTGACTATAACTACATCTAGTGGGTCGCCGTCATAATCCCAAGTCATAGGGATTGCACCGTAGGTGAAAGGATAAGCTAAACTAGAGTATCCTACACGGTCGAGTTTGAGTTGACCTGTTTCTGTGATGATTTCGTATTTGTTAATACTTCCCGCAGAAACTTCGACTATTGCATTGATAACTTTTTTTTCTTCATTTGCGAAAGGTGCTAATACATGAAGAAGATTTAACATGTATTTTGAAGGTTTATGATTTATGTTTGCCATATTGTGTATTATATCTTATTTTATTCTTCGCTAGCAATTTCTGCATCTACTGTGTTTTCTGTGTCTTCTTCGTCTTTTATTTCTTTAGTTTTTTCTTTTTCTGTATTTTCTGCTCCCACACTTTTAATATCGATTCTCCAACCTGTGAGTTTTGCAGCCAAGCGAACGTTTTGACCTCCTTTTCCTATTGCTAGAGAAAGTTCGGCTTCATTTACTTCTACTTCAGCTTTGTGCTCTGTTTCGTCTACAACGATAGAGATAGCTTTGGCTGGAGAAAGTGAGTTAGAAATAAATACTTTTGGATCTTCTGACCAAGGAATGATATCTATTTTCTCGCCACCTAGTTCGGCTGTGATTGTATTTACTCTAGTTCCTTTTTGTCCTACGCAAGATCCTACAGGGTCTATGTGTTCATCGGTAGAATATACTGCTATTTTAGAACGGGCACCTGCTTCGCGAGCGATAGACTTGATTTTAACTATACCGTTTTCAATTTCTGGAGCTTCCATAGAGAAAAGTTTCTCGATAAATTTAGGATGTGTACGAGAAAGTTTTAGATTGATGCCTCTTGGGGAATCTTCTACTAGATATAAGTAGGCTTTGATTCTATCACCACGGTTAAAATGCTCTCCTGGGATTTGTTCTTCTACGTTTAATACACCAGTCGCTCTATTGAAATCTATATAAACGTTGCCTCTTTCTACTTTTTGGACTATTCCGTTGATGATTTCTCCTTCTTTTGTGCCATATTCGTCAATAATAGAAGTTCTCTCGGCTTCACGAATTCTTTGGATTATGACTTGTTTGGCTGTTTGAGCAGCGATTCTGCCGTAATCGTCTTTAGAATCAAGAGGAAAAACTATTTCGTCGTTTAATTCGACGTCTTTTTTGATTTTTCTAGCATCTTCGAGCATGATGTGATGTAGAGAGTTAAAACGAGGTCTTTCATCTCCTTCGGTATTAGCGAATGAGTATTCTTCATCATTTTCTTCCTCTTCTTCACTTTCTTCTACTATTCTCACAATACTTTCATCTACTACGATTTTGATTTGGGAAAATTCAGTTTGGCCGGTCTCTAAATCGAATTTAGCTCTTATTATTTGGCCTTTTTTACAGTAATCTTTTTTATAAGCAGCAGCCATGGCTTGCTCTATCGCTTCCAATATCTTTTCTTTTGGAATTTTTCTTTCTTGTTCCAATTGTTCCAATGCTATTTTGAATGTTTTTATGTCTAACATATATTTAATTGTGTTTAACTATTAAGTTTTTAAAAATAAAAGCCCTGTTTTTGCAGGACTAATACGTATATATACTACCATATATTCTATTTTTTTACAATGTATCTAGATTCTTATATCTTACTTATCCACAAATTTTTTAGCTCGGTATGTTAGAATAATGTATAATATCTATGTGTCTAAGCAAAAAATCATTTTGTTTATTTCTATTCTAATCTTACTAGGTGTAATAGTAGGTTTTTATTTCTATGTAATTAGTCAAAAGGTGGAGATTGATCCAGAAGTCGTAACTCCAGACCCAAAAGCTATTTTCGAAGAAAAAGTGCAAAATGAGTTAAATTCATTTCAAACTCCTACTACTGAGACTGTTGTTCCTCGTCCGGCTCCCGACCAAACTATTAAAGACGATACAGAGGTTAAAGCTGAGATAGATTCTTATGTGGTTCCCGACAAGAAATTAAAAGACCCAGAAAATGAAGGTGCTAAGTCTAATCAAGACATTTTAGACTTATTAAATAACCCAAATTTTAAAGCTTATTAAAATGTTAAATACTACTAAATTAAAAATTAAAAAAGTTATCAGAACTACGCCTCTTATTATTGTTTTATTTTTATCTGTACTGACTTTTGATTTTGCATATTCTAGTACTTTAGATAATACCTCAGGTTATGGCTGGTCTGCGGATTGGGTAGACTTAAATTCTAATGGCACTCAAAATCTACCCAGTGAGGCTAGTGGCGGAGTGGGTCTTATATCTTTCAACTGTGTCAATGATGATTCTTGTGGAGACCTTAATGCAAATAACTATGGAGTAAAAATAGATCCGATTACCAAAGACGTTACTGGTTTTGCTTGGTCTCTTAATTATGGCTGGATCAAATTCGGCGGACTAGCGAATTTTCCTACAGGTGGAGGTACTGTAGCTACTAATGCAAAATTTACTGGTACTGTGTTGAATGGGAATTTCACTGGTGCTCTCTCGGGTTGGGCTCGTTTTTGTTCTCCTTCCGCTAACCCTGATTCTTGTTTAGGTTTTGTTTTAAATGATCAAAACGGAGGCTGGGATGGTTGGATTAGTCTATCTGGTACAGGTCCGAATTATGGTGTGACTGTGACAAACAATATTTTGTCAGGTTACGGTTGGGGAGGTAATGATAATAATAAAAATGTTGTAGGTTGGATTGATTTTTCCGATGTAGTTATTGGTGACAATCAGACTTATCTTGATTTTTATGCTACACCTTCACCAGTCTTTGCTCCAAATAATACTACAGTCTTGAGATGGAGTGCTCTAAATGGTGTTACATTTACTAGTTGTACTGCTGATAGTACTACTGTAAACCCAACTCACCCAACTCCTGCAGTTACAACAGGTTGGAGTGGAGCAAAATCTCCAGTAAGTCCTTCGACTTTTACTGTGAATTTACTCGGAGGCACATATAATCCAACAAATTACAAAATTACTTGTATTGATACAGTAGGCACAAGCCATACTTCTACTATTGCCGTACCTAAGATCACTGAAGAAAGTCTAACTTTACGAAATGATAGAGTTATCACCAACGGTGGAGTGAGTAAGACTGTTTTGCGTTGGACTGCAGTAAATATTGTTGCTGATTCTTGTGTAGCTTCGACTGTGAATCCTGATACAGGCTTGAACTGGACTACAACAAATCCAAAAACTCCTCCAACTACAGGTTCACCGAGCCCAGCCTCTGGTATCATGACTGATGTTATAGTTACTGCAGTCTTACCAAGCAAAACTACTTATGTATTAACTTGTAATGGACTGTATTCAGGATTACCCGTCACTGCATCTTTAGATCTTCATACTACTAGTGGAGCTTCTTCTGTGAGAAAAATACCAGTTTATAAAGAGAATTAATTTGTTTATTTTATTGTTAGTCTTGGTGTGATAGAATAAATACATGTTACATTTCAAAAATAAATTTAATTTTATATTCTTATTAATTTTTGTTTTCTCTTTTTTGTTTTCTGTATCATCTGTATCAGCAGAATGGTCTGCAAACTTTGCGTCAGGTAAAAAAAATTGGCGTGGCATAACATCTTCAGCAGATGGTGAAAACGTGGCGGCTGTTGTGTACGATGGATATATTTATACTTCATCTAATGGTGGCGATACTTGGGTTGCTAGAAATTCTATGGGTCAAAAAAAATGGTGGAGTATTTCTTCTTCTGCTGATGGAACAAAGTTGGTTGCTGGTGAAGCGGGAGGTTATTTATATTTTTCTGGCGATAGTGGAGTAACATGGATACCTCAAATCTCTGCAGGTTCTCAAAAATGGATATCTGTAGCTGTTTCTCCTGATGGTTCAAGCTTTGTTGCCGGTACTCAAGAAGATTATTTGTACAAGAATGATATATCTAATTTAACTTCAGGTGGTAGTTGGACTAAAATAACTTCAATCGGTAAAAAAAATTGGCTTGATATCTCTTTTGCCAATGATAATACTGTTGTTGCAGGAGCTTACTTGGATTTTTTATATATATCTTACGATAAAGGATCTTCATGGACTCCTTTATCTTCAGCAGGTAGTAAAAGATGGAATACTGTAGTTGTTTCTAGTAATGTCAATAAAATACTTGCAGGTGGAGCAAATGAAACACCAATGCAATTATCTTTGAATTCTGGAAATACTTGGAGTCAGGTAACTGCTGAAAGTTTCTGGCATTATTCTTTTATGTCTAATGATGGAAACAAGATGGTGGCTCTGGCTCCAAATTCAAATCCGGAACATTCAGATAATGGTGGTGTGACCTGGTTTGCTCATAACATAAAAAAGGATTGGCGTGGATTAGCGGCTTCTGCTGATGGTAGTAAAATGTTTGCTACTACTTTTAGTGATTATATTTATGTATTTGATGCACCTTCATTTCCTCCAACTTTATCACTTTCCGCCACCCCAACCAACGTACCCTACAACATACCAACCAGCTTAAGCTGGACAACAACAAATGCTACAGGCTGTGTTGCGACTGGAGGCTGGACAGGAAATAAAAGTGCACAAGGTTCCGAATTTAGTAAACTTCTGAAAGAGGAAACAACCTTCACTTTAAAATGTACAGGTACAGGTGGAACAATAGAAGAATCTGTAACAGTTACAGTGAATCCACAAGCACCAGTAGTAAACATCTCTGCTTCTCCAATATCTGTCCAATCAGGAAGTTCTACAAATCTAACT
>Ga0172380_10008196_pt1 | contig 11509 bp, 14 predicted proteins | sample Leawe162metaG_FD_119747 | JGI IMG/M metagenome (GOLD analysis project Ga0172380, IMG submission 119747) | Leachate microbial communities from a municipal landfill in Southern Ontario, Canada - Leachate well 162 metaG | ecosystem: Engineered > Solid waste > Landfill > Unclassified | place... | reverse complement strand
CTGGGCTACATCGCCGGACGCGCGAGCGGCGCCAAGCGGGATCTGCTTGCCGACATCGACGACGAATCGATATTTCTCTGGCTCGACAATTACTGCCGCGATCACCCGCGCGAGAATCTGGCGAGCGCCGGCCTGGCTCTGGAACGAGAGGTGACGCCGGCGAGGGCAGGCCTTGATGGCACTCGGCTAGACCGCTGAAGGCGGAAAAGAGGGTAGCACGGCACTCCACCGAACGGCACGAGACAGCACGTGTTTGGCGCTGAGGGCAGCTACACTCGCCGCCGACTGGCGGCAGACACAGTTTCAATCCTCGTTCGGCCCTCGCGAGCCGAGCGTCAAGGAGAGCTAGATGAGTGCAACCCAGGCAGCAAGTTTCAATCCTCGCTCGGCCCTCGCGGGCCGAGCGTCCATCTTCGGAGTCACGCGGCGATGCTTGAACAATCGTTTCAATCCTCGCTCGGCCCTCGCGGGCCGAGCGTCCACGATGCGACTCCAGTAGATGCGACTCTACACATGTTTCAATCCTCGCTCGGCCCTCGCGGGCCGAGCGTCTGTGAATCTCTTGAGTGCCGGATTGCGGACGCCACGTTTCAATCCTCGCTCGGCCCTCGCGGGCCGAGCGTCCACAAGAAGCTCGACGATCTGGTCTGCACGACCGGGTTTCAATCCTCGCTCGGCCCTCGCGGGCCGAGCGTCCGGCGGCGGCTTGTTCGTGTGCAGCGATCTGCGCGAGGTTTCAATCCTCGCTCGGCCCTCGCGGGCCGAGCGTCGTCCGCCTTCTTTGCGGCCGCGGCCTTTGAACGGGTTTCAATCCTCGCTCGGCCCTCGCGGGCCGAGCGTCCGACGATTGGTCAGCCCTCGAAGTGGCTTCCCCTTGTTTCAATCCTCGCTCGGCCCTCGCGGGCCGAGCGTCGCCGCCAAACACGCCGAGATTGACGCAGGCGTGGTTTCAATCCTCGCTCGGCCCTCGCGGGCCGAGCGTCCCATTCGACGAGGACAGTTAGCAGGATGACGACGATGTTTCAATCCTCGCTCGGCCCTCGCGGGCCGAGCGTCGGCCTACCTCGGCGGTGCCTACCTCGGCGGCGAAAAGTTTCAATCCTCGCTCGGCCCTCGCGGGCCGAGCGTCTGGAACCCTGGCGCCCAACTCAAGAGCGCGCGCGAGGTTTCAATCCTCGCTCGGCCCTCGCGGGCCGAGCGTCGCAGACCATGCGGCGACGCTATCGGGTGTCCAATGTTTCAATCCTCGCTCGGCCCTCGCGGGCCGAGCGTCTCAGCTTCTGCAAATGATGCACCTGAGAGCTGATGGTTTCAATCCTCGCTCGGCCCTCGCGGGCCGAGCGTCCGGACGGGAGGGCGTTAAATGACCAAGAACAAGAGTTTCAATCCTCGCTCGGCCCTCGCGGGCCGAGCGTCCTTCGTCGTCGCCATTCTTTGCCGCGAGCCAGCAGTTTCAATCCTCGCTCGGCCCTCGCGGGCCGAGCGTCTTCTGCCCCCGTGTCATCGGGTACTTGGCCACCTGGTTTCAATCCTCGCTCGGCCCTCGCGGGCCGAGCGTCCCTGACCTCGCCCAGGATGCCGACCTTGTCGGACTGTTTCAATCCTCGCTCGGCCCTCGCGGGCCGAGCGTCCTCCAGCAGTTAGCGCCCCCGTGCCGATATTCAGTGTTTCAATCCTCGCTCGGCCCTCGCGGGCCGAGCGTCCGTAGGGAAAGCTCTGCAAGATAGGGATAGCCAAGTTTCAATCCTCGCTCGGCCCTCGCGGGCCGAGCGTCCACCGAGGACGGGCCGAGAGGCCTGGTGAATAGATGTTTCAATCCTCGCTCGGCCCTCGCGGGCCGAGCGTCAATCCTGCCCCTCGCTCAAGAGCCGATCATGTTGGTTTCAATCCTCGCTCGGCCCTCGCGGGCCGAGCGTCGAGAGGAGCCCAAGATATTGAGGGTTGGCAGCGACGTTTCAATCCTCGCTCGGCCCTCGCGGGCCGAGCGTCGATGGAATGCTCTTCGCCATGCCGGCGCAAGGTTTGTTTCAATCCTCGCTCGGCCCTCGCGGGCCGAGCGTCCTGGTGGGTGCGCTTGCAGCGCAGGCGGCTGCCGAGTTTCAATCCTCGCTCGGCCCTCGCGGGCCGAGCGTCCTCGGCCTTAACTTCTTTCAGCAGTTGGTCATAAGTTTCAATCCTCGCTCGGCCCTCGCGGGCCGAGCGTCCTCGGCTTCGACCCGGGTAACTCGACCTCTCCCTTGTTTCAATCCTCGCTCGGCCCTCGCGGGCCGAGCGTCTGAGGAGGAACGCGAGGCGGGACGGGAGGGGTCGGTTTCAATCCTCGCTCGGCCCTCGCGGGCCGAGCGTCCGAATCGCCCACTCGACAAGCGCGGCTTGAAAATCGTTTCAATCCTCGCTCGGCCCTCGCGGGCCGAGCGTCAGGTTTCGCGCATCGCGTTGAGTCGTAAAACAAAACCCCGCACTTTGCGCGAACCGTCTTGCGCTTCGTTGGTACGAAGCGCTTTCAATCTTACCTCGTCCGATTTTCATACGCGAAATCATGAGATTCCATTTGCCGCGAACCTCCCAGACATTTCCGGGCACTTGCGATCCGCGCGTCATAAAACCATTGGCCCTTCGAAATCAACCGCCTTGAAATTCCCATACTCACGCACATGAAGTTCGACGGGCTCCGTCAGCCTGTAAAAGCGCAAGCAGTCTTCTTCCGAATCAATTTCGGCTAACAAGCGGCGTTCGAGCTCCTCGAACTGCATAGCGTTGATCTGGCATTCGAATATCGACTTCTGTACGCGTTGCCCCACGCCTTCGCATACTCGCGCCACACGTCGCAAGCGGCGCCGACCTGCTTTGGTTTCAGTGGAAACGTCGTAGCAAACGATGACGAGCATGACTACTTCGGCGTGAATGGAAGATAGATTTCGGCGTCGTCACGGACTACGCGTGCGAGCAGTCGTGCCTGGACGAAGGGCGCAAGGCCCATACTCACCTTACTTCCCAGCAAAGGGTGCGTCAGCGTTTCTTGCTTTCGCTCCTGATACGCGGTGACGACACCCTTGCGCGCATCGTCCTTTAGCAGGAGCGCGCCCCCCGGCCGCACGACGAATTCATCGGCGTCGATTTGTCGGCGATTGATCAGCGTGAGCGCCAGCCGGTCTGCCAGCAACGGGCGAAACTCCTCCATCAAGTCGAGCGCCAGGGCGGCGCGGCCTGGCCGCACGGCATGCAGGAAGCCAATCTGCGGGTCGAGGCCGACGCTCTCAACGGCCGAACGCACATCGTTCATCACCATGGCATAGAGAAAGGACAACAGCGCGTTCATGCGATCGAGAGGCGGGCGGCGCGTGCGGCCAGTCATGGTGAACACATCTCGCGCTTCGGGGCGCACGATCAGGCTCAACACGCCAAAGTAACGCTTTGCAGCGTCGCCCTCGATGCCTCGCACGGAATCGAGATCAGGCGCTAGTTCCAGCCTCGCCAATGCTCGGGCGAATTCGTCAGCGATGACGGCTAGCGTCGCGCTGTCTTCTTCACGCCCGGTTTCGCGCGCGCCGCGTAGCAATACTTGACGGCAGTTCTTGAGCTTGCCGGCGATGCATGACTTGGCCACAGCAACGCAAAAGTCGTCACTGGCGGCACGGCGATGCTGCGCTTGGCGCAGCAGGACATTGCCCGAAACCGGGCCTTCGAGCCGCGCCTTGAATCGGCCGTTGCCATCAAGCAGCACCAGGCTCTTGCCCTCGTCGGCGAGGCGATGCATCAAAATGGGCGAGACCATTACATGGCCAAAACAGACGACCGACGAGAGATGATGCAAGGGGACACGCAGCCGAGTTTCGTGTTCGATCTCGATGCGTAATGTATCGTTGTCCAGATGCAGATAGCTTTCCGGGGTGGTGACGTAAAGGGTGTTGAGCAATTGCATGGTCTTATTATTCGGGGTCGAAGAGTCCGGCGGGTACAGGCCGGACGCCCGGCTGGCAGAGTTCGCGCAACGAGCATTTTGCGCAGCGCGCATCGTTGGCCGGCGACGGCAACGTGCCGGCCTCGATGAGGGCACGTACCGCGGCAGTCGCATCTTCCACCCGCCGGCGCAGATCGGCGGTGATCCGTACTTCGCGGCGACGCTTCGACGTGGCATAAAACAGTGCGCCGGCCGGCACCGCTCGGCCGGTCATTTCCTCCAGGCACAGGGCTTGCGCGGCAAGCTGCAAATCGTCGCAGGCGGCAATCCACCCTGCCTTGTTGCGGTTGCCGTGTTTGTATTCGACCGGAAAGGGCGCACCGTCAGACTCGAACTCGACGATGTCGGCTTTCCCGATCAGGCCGAGGCGGTCGCTCCACACGGGCAGCGCGCGTTCAGCGCGTAACCCGGCGCGTGTTTCGACGCCGGGCTGGTCGACTTGTTTATGTACTGCCTGGCCACGCAGGGTGTGCAGGTTTTCGGCAAACACCTGCTCCACGTGGATTAGTGCGCACTGGCGTTGGCAATAGCACCAGTGCTGGAGGGCCGAAATAGGAACGGCGGGCCGTTCATCCACGCTCAGTCGAACAAGCGCGCCAGCAACTCGTCACGGGTCATGCCGCCGTGCGCCGCGACAGCGCCAAGAATGACAGCCAGCGTACCGATGCGCAGCGGGTCGTGATTGGGTACAGTGACATGGTGCTCGCCGCACACCTGTGTCGTCAGTCGAACGTAGCTGCCCGCTTGTCGCGTCACGGCATAACCCAGCTTCTCCAACCGGCGGATTAACTCCTGTCCGGTCAGATCGCGCGGCACTCTCATGCCGCCAGCACCTCTTCCCGCGTGATGTGCAGGCGGATCATCGCCGGACGCTTGCCGTCATCGAAGTGGCAGCGAACGGCATCACGCACCTGCATGTGCAAGCCGGGCAGATCGTCAGCTTCTGTGAAGATGTCTTCCCCGACGGCGCGGGCGATGTAGCCTCCCTCGGCAGCTTCTTCTACGATGAAATGGATCTCGCTCATGGTCAACATCTCCGCAGCAATCTAACGTTTGGCGCAATCTCCAACTCCTGTCCGACTCGAACAGGCTGGCCATCGAATAGCACAGAGTATGCACCAAAGTCGCGGGCCACGTCATCGCTCTGGCCTTGTACGGTGAGGCGATCAAACAGCGCATGGGCCGGGGCGTTGCCCAGTTCTGACTCGTGCTGGAACACGTATAGCCCACGCGTCGCCATCTCACCGCGTGCGGCCGACCGATCATGCTCAAACATCTGCTCCAGTGCCTTGAGGAAAAGTTCGAGGTCATCTGTGTCGAAGCCGGTCTGGCGAGCGAGGTGGGCAGAAATAAACCCATGGGCGCGGTAGAGGCCATAGGGCACAGTGAATTTGCGGCCCATGGTTCGCTCCTTTTCCAGATCCTTTTCGTTGGTCACCGCCATCCGCGTGATCGAATGTTCAGAGGTGACGACGGGATCGACTGAGCGGGAGAAAGTCATCTGGACTGGACCACGTACCTGGCCGCAATTGACTTCAGTGCTCATCACCGCACCGAAGCTGCGAATATCGAAAAAGTTGGCGCACATCCAGCCAATGACTTCACGTGCTTTCTGCACGTTCTTCGGAAGTTTCTTCTCCTCGGGTGTCAGTTCGTGGGCAACATAAGCGCGCTTGTGCTGATTGTTAAGCACGGCCTTTTCGCGTACGTAGATTTCGTTGCGCTTCTTGCCATCCAGATTTCCCGCGAAGGTCTCGTCCTGGTCGGCCTCGCTGGTCATGGCGACATAGTTGCGCACCTTGCGCTTGAGGCAGACATCGGTAACCAGCCCCTTGCCGGTTTCGGCGTCCAGTCTCGGCAGATTGCCGGCATCCGGGTCGCCGTTGGGGTTGCCGTCTTTGACGTCAAACAGCAGGACAAAGTCATAGCGGTGCTTGAGCGGTTCAGCCATTTTGGGTCTCCTCGATGATATGGGCGGTCGATTGCGGACTATTGGTGTATGTGCTTCTATCCATGCGCTGGTGGTAGTAGCCGATCGCGAAGCGGCCCTGATCCGCCATCGACAGATGGGATGGCGGAGCCGGCGGCAGGCCATCGACAATCTCGCCAATGAGCCTTTCAAGATTGATGCGGCGACCGGGATTGTCAAGTTTGGCCAGATGATGGTTCTTCAACCGCATCAGCGTGGCGAATACCGAGGCAGGCGTCGCAGAAAACGCACCGTAGTAGCGGTCGCGGATAGTGGCGTTGAGGCTGGGACTAGCTTCCTCTTGCACCCGTTCCAATACAGCAAACAGGCGGCCCAGACGATAGCCAGGATTGGTGTTGTCCTTGTCGAGCGACACGGTAATCTCCTTTTCGTTCGGAAAGCGCTTGCGGTTGAGACAGGCCTTGAGGATGGCGGCACGGTCGTAAGTCACGTTCATCATCGACTTGCCTGTACGTCTATCCTTTCTTGATTGTTCGGCGCGTATGCGGCGCACGGCACCGCTGAACAAGGATTCGGGATAGGGAAGACCTTCGAGAATCGCGCGCATGAGTTCCCCGCCAAGGTTCGACGAAACATTCTCCGCCTCACCCTGCGCGGCGGTCGCAATCAACAGGCGATAGATGGAAAGATATGGGCTGGTCTCAGGATGACGGTCAATCTCCAGATCGCGGAAGTGTCGAGCGATGCGCCCGGCCATCTCTGCCACCGTGCCCGTCAGCCAGAAACGAATGGCGATCCGTGCGGCATTGGGTGCAAGACCCAGAACAAAGAACCGCGTCTTGTCGTCCACAACCGGCCCGACGCCCTGTTTCGCCGATTCGAGCAAGGCCGCAACGGCGCGAGTACCGCGCTCCGGGGCAGCAGCCTCCTTGCGCGGTTCGTCGAAGAAGGCAGCAAAGTCGCTTTCCAGAGAGCAGTCGCTGTCCGCCCAGAATACTGTTGTGGCATCGCCGACTTGGAGTTTTTGCGGGCTGTCGCGACGCAGAAGATGCTTCAGCGCCGTCGTGTACGCGAATACGGCGCGCTTGCCAACGGGCGCGTTGCGGCCCTGATCCTTGCCGTATGAACGGAAAGCATCAAGATTGAACGAAACCAGCGAGGCGCCGCTACTTTGCGCATCGCGAACACCGGTGATGGATGGGTGCAACCGTTCGACTTCGTCCGGCTCTCCCGTCACAAGACACCTCGCGTCGAACGTAGACTCCGTCCGATGCATGACGGACTTGCAGACGGTCGGACGCTGGCACACCAGATCAACATCACCGCGCAAGCGAAACGTCAGGTTTGGATTCGTTTCCAGAATTTCGGTACCAATCTCGCCAAATCTCTCGCGCAGATCTGTCGCCGGTTGATCCATGAATGCCAATGCGGCCTGAATACCCGCGTCCTGTTGCGCTGCATCGGGCAATCGACGAATCTCGGCAACAAAGGAATCGTGCATTTGCCGCAGGCGGTCTTGGTACTCCGCCTCCTTGCCTTTCGCTTGCCGCTCGGCGAGTTTCTTTTGGTCAGGTATCCCAAGCACGTATTCGGCGTTTCCCCAGAGCAGATTGGCAGCTACATTGACCGACTTCTTGACGCCTTGCGGAACCAGAAATCCGCGCGCCTGCTTCTTCTTTCCCTGAATCTCGCGGGTATCCAGTATCTGCACCAGACGACCATCAGGGCCGAGTTCAAGGACGAAGGGAATCTCCTTCAGTTCAAAACCGTCACGCGCTAACCCCGGCTTTCTCGCGTAGTAATCGCACAGCGCTTGAAGAATCATCCCCGCACCTCCGCCTTGGCCAGGTCGATCACCCCTGCGTCCATTTCAGCGCGGAAGAATTTCGGCTTCGGGTCGGCGGGATTGGCGAAGTCCATGTCGTAAAGCATCCAGCCGAGGTCACGGCTATCCCGGATCGGTGCCGGACCAGCGGTAACATCTTCCACCAGGCGAAAGTCGCAGGCGAACTCGCGGCAGCCCAGATACGGCTGGTTGATGCACTGGCCCTTGGCGGCGCGACGTAGGAACATTTCGTGGAACTTGGCGGGCGTATTGCCATCCTCACCGCCGAACTTCGACAGGTGCGGAAACTGTCCGCGATGGTTTGCCGGCTCGCGATCCATCTCGAAACCGGCATGGATACGGTAGGCGACGTCACGCAGAAAAAGGCCTGCCCGCTGCTGACGTTCGTCCTCGATGTAGATACCTTCGCTCTGGTGCGAGGCGATCTTGCCGACCTCGTTGCGCCGCAGGTTGATCCAGCGGATTGGCTTCAGCACCTCGATCTTCGTCACCCGCCAAGTGATGGCCGGCTTCCACAGGATGGCTTCGAACACAGCCCGCGCCGCCGAGGGCGTGATGGCATCGTAGGAAACCCGCTCGACCTTCATTTCGGGTCGCGTGAAGCAGGCAAAATCGCCGCGCACTTCAAGGCAATACGTGGTTCTCAAGGGTAAACCTCCTTCAGATCACCAAGGGTTCGTTGCTGTCGATGACAACGCCAAGTTGCTGATGGTATAGCGTATCGACATCCTGCGCGAAGATTCCCGGCCAGACCTCGCGTACCTCGCCTGCGGCGATCAGCCGCTCCACAGCCAGCCGATGCAGGTTGACGCTATAGCGCTGGAGTTTCCGCATTAGCCAGCGCTCGGGCCCATCTTTCGCCAGCTTACCGATCAGACTTGGGCTCTCGTCCCACCAGACGAGGATCGCCTGGCTGTCAGCGTCATCGACATAGCGAAACTTTTGCGCGGCAGTACGAAACTGGATTTCCATTCGGCTCGCGTCGCGCACCAGTAGATCTTCCATTCCGTACTGGTCCCAATTCGGTGCGCTAAGATAGAAGTGTTCGAAGTAGCGGCGGAAGGTCGCGGGTGCCAACGGATCAAGATCGGTTCCCGCCATCAGGCCCACCGTGGTCTGTTCGGCGCGCCTCAACTGACCTGGTGGTGAGGGCTTGGGCGGAACGAAGACGACAACGCGACCCGATTGAAGTCGGCCTTCGCGGTTGCAGCGGCCTGCCGCCTGGGCGATAGAATCCAGCCCTGCCAGCGCGCGATGGACGACCGGGAAGTCCACGTCGACCCCGGCTTCAATAAGTTGGGTAGACACGACTCGCACCGGTTCTCCATTCTTCAGCTTCTGGCGAATTTCAACGATGCGCTGCGCCCGATGTGCACCGCACATCGATGCGGAAAGATGAATCGCGCCCTCGGGCAAGCGCTGCCAGAGTTCCCGGCAATCCGTCCGAGTATTGACGACCGCCAGCGCCGTGTCACCGGAGCCGACTCTTGCCGCTATAGTGTCCCAGTCTTCGCGCGCATGGCAATCGGCAGGTAACTCGACCTGTACGCGTTTCAGCGCGGCAAAATGAGCTTCCGGCTGGTCGATGATTTCGCGCACTTTGTCCAGCCCACGCAAACGCCGGCCAAAGCTAGTTACGTCGGACAGCGCTGGTTGCGTCGCGGTGCAGAAAGCTATGGTCACCCGGTAATGCCGCGACAGCAGGTTGAGTACGTCAAGACAGGGTTGCAGCAGTTCCGGGGGAAGGGTCTGCGCTTCATCGAGGATGATGACGCTATCGACCAGATTGTGCAGCTTGCGGCAACGTGAACTCTTGGCCGCAAACAGCGATTCGAACAACTGGACGTTGGTGGTGACCACTACGGGAGCATCCCAATTCTCTGTCGCGAGAAGACTTTTCGCCGTTTCCTTGTTGGGGTCGAGGCTGCTGTGGTGTTCGATGACCGCATCGCCGAAGATGTCGCGAAAGATGCCCGCCGTCTGCTCGATGATGCTGGTGTAGGGAATGGCGTAGATAATGCGGCGCTTTTGGTGATGTTTGGCGTGTTCAAGTGCAAAGGCCATGCTCGCCAAGGTCTTGCCACCGCCCGTGGGCACGGTCAGGCTGAACAGGCCCGGCGGCAATGTGGCCTGCTGTCGGCATTGGTGCAGTACATCGGCGCGAACTTCATTGACCGGGGTCGGCTCGGCGTTGGTGAATAGCTCCATATGTTCGTCGAAGCGGGCGAGCAAGTCGATGATGGTGATATCCTGACCGCGGGCTTCGGCTTTTTCTGGCGACATGAAGACTTCGGTGTCCAGAAAGTCAGCGTCGACCAAACAAGAGAACAACATGCGCAGCCACAGATGGACGCCGGCTTCGTTGCCCGGAATCTTTGGCAGCGGCCGAAGATCTGGCGAGAGAATGTCAGGTGGAATGACATTCATCGGCAAGGCATCGAGATGTTGGCGCTGGCCCAAGCGGGTAGAAAGTGCCGCCCCGGCGTTCTCGTCGCCATGCCAGTCTGGAAGGCCGGCATGATGGCCGGAAATGAGATAGGAAAGAATTTGTCCGGCCTTGCCCAATTGAGCTATCGCCTGAATTGCCCCGGCGCTAGAATGATCCACTCGGCCGACACTTTCGATGTGCGCTTCTGCCGCGTCATATCCGGTCACGCGGCGGATATACGTCTGGAAAGCCGGTGAATACTTTCCGAGGTCGTGCCACAAGCCGGCCAGGTGGGCCCATTCGGCGGCGTGAAGTTGGTTGGCACTTTCGCCGCAACGTCGGGCTACCTCACGCAGATGTTCTTCGAGCGAGTGCTTGATCCAGTTCTCTCCGTCCTGTCGCACATGCGCGATGTATTCCACGATCAGCCTTTCCACAATGTGATGCCTATGCTACCGGCCGCCAGGCTCACCAGACGAGCCTGTCGAAATTCCCCTTGCAATATTGATTGCGGATTATTCCGATTGTAGCGCTCGACACAAGGCCGAGTCCCTTCCTTAGGCACCCAACACTTCGCTTCGCTCGCGGTGCGCGAGCGAAGCATCGATCACTTCCTGTCGGTATTTCATTTCGGCGAGCGCCGACGCTGCTGTCGCCCTAAAGCCATGGGCGCTCGCCTCGTCGTTGGCATAGCTTAAGGCGCGCAAGGTACTGTTGATCGTGTTGTCCGAAATTGACCGAGAATGGTCATTTCGATTGGGAAATGCCAACTCGCCATGCCCCGAGTAGGCATGCAACGCAGGAAAAATCTCCAGGGCTTGACGCGAAAGAGGTACCGTATGGGCCTCGCGCATCTTCATTCCCACCATGCCGCGCGAGCGATCGCGCTCGGCAGGCACAACCCGCGTCGAATGGTCAAGGTCGATCTCGCACCAACATGGGCAACGCAATTCCCCGGGACGCAGAAACAGCAATACCATGAGGCAAATTGCATGCTTCATAACAAGAGAGATGCGCGCCGCATCCAAACGGAGGAAGAATCCGGGCAACTGGCTAACGTGCAGGGCGGGGCTAGTCGAATTCTCTGTTTCGCGCCATCCTTCGGCTATCGCCTAAGTGAATAGGTCGCTGCAGCGTTGTCGCATTCGCTTGAGTTGCTCGAGTGTTCCGCGGGCTTCGATTCGACGAAGCGTCGCAAGAACTTCGGACGGTTTGGTCTCTGCTTTCGGCAGCATCCCGATCACCGTATCACTTGTTATGAGACGCCGTGAGGCGCTCTGGGACGATGCATTGGTCATGCTTTGGTCCCACCGACAGGAATCGAACCTGTATCTCACGCTTAGG
>Ga0172380_10008194_pt1 | contig 11510 bp, 15 predicted proteins | sample Leawe162metaG_FD_119747 | JGI IMG/M metagenome (GOLD analysis project Ga0172380, IMG submission 119747) | Leachate microbial communities from a municipal landfill in Southern Ontario, Canada - Leachate well 162 metaG | ecosystem: Engineered > Solid waste > Landfill > Unclassified | place... | reverse complement strand
CGGCCTTGCTCGACTACCCGACCAACGCCACTGTAGCGGTGACTGTTGTCGGCGGCGACGCAGTTGTGACAAACGTGACGATAGCAGTCACGAGTCCGTAACTTGAAACTCAACGGGGCTGTCGGCAATCCGGCCACAGCCCCAGCGAGGAAGGAGATTCATGCAAAAGATTTTGTGCTTTGTGATTGCGGGGCTGGCAGGTCTCGTCCTCGCCGAGGGAACGGTAGTTGAGACCAAAACCGTGATGGGCGAGCCAAACAAGTACACACTGGCCTGGACCGCCTCGACTAACGGGATAGTCAGCGCGACCCTTACCACGTTCTATGTGCGGGGTGAGATCGCTCGCGTGTTATTGAACGGGACATCCACTGGGGCAACGTATTCTTTGACGCTTAAGGATCCGTCAGGAGTTGATGTGTTGGCAGGTTTGGGTGTGGGAGTTTCCACGAGCGCGGTGTCCAGCGTGGTGCCGGGGATCAGGATCACCGACAGCGTCACGACCAACGTGGTGCCGTATGTGGTCAACGACCTGCTCACGCTTGGGGTTACAGTCGCGGGCAGCAACAGGACAGGGTCGGTGATCCTGTATGTGAAATAAGGAGAACGGTCATGGCAAAGCGAGAGATAAAACGACAGGTGGAAGAAACCGAGCCGGTGGCGGCGACAGGTCAGGCAGAGGAAACGCAGGAGCCGGTGCAAGCGGCCTTACCCGCCGAGAAACAGGTTCGCCCATTGAACGTCACCATCGAGTTCAAGAACTTCCTGGGCGTACGCCGGGTGGGGCAGTCCATCTGGTTCAACGACAACCGCAAGATGCGGAAGGAAAGCATCGACATCAGCAAGCCGCTCAAGATCACATTCGCCCAATGAAAGAGCAGCCTACAGCGCACAAGATGGTGGTCAGTCCGCCAGCGATGAAAACGCCCCAGGACGGGTCGCAAGGGGCGGGGGCTGTAAAGGCTATGGCGGAGGCCTTTCGACGTGTTGTAGGGCGAACCAGGACGTGTCTTGCGTGTGCTAAGGAACAGGGAACAGTATGAACTTGACTACTCTCACCAGATTCCGTCAGTTCGCGGGTATGACGGGGACTTCCCAGGACGCCCTTATCACCGCCCTGATCCCCCAAGTGTCCGACCAGATCGCGAAGTACTTGAAGCGGGATTTGGCTGTGACCACCTACCTCAGCTGGGTGGACGGGACGGGCAGTCCGATCCTGCGGCTGGAGCAGTGGCCGATCTTGTCCTTGTATCAGGTGTTCCTTGGCACGGAGACTGCCGGGTACATCGAGAACACTTCCACCACCGTGAGCAGGGCCAGCGTCTCGTTCGACGGGACGAACCTGTCGCTCACTTCAATATCCACCACCGGGACAGTGACGACGACCGACCTGCCCGTGGGGACGAGCAAGATATTATCAACCCTGAAGACCGCCATTGAGCTGGTGTCAGGCTGGTTCGTGACGCTCAACAGCACGGACTACAATTCGGAACCCACCAGCATGCTCCGCCCGATCTACGCCGCCAGCGCGGTGGACCCGGACACGGCTGACCTCGTGCTGCCGGACAGCCCGGTGCCGGTGAAAGTGATCGCCGAGGACATGATAGAGCTGCTCAACAGTGGCAACGACCCGGTGGGGTTTGGTGGTGGGTCAATCGTCGAAGGGTTCGATGCCACCACAGGGATTGGGCCAGGCTTCCCGTCAGGGTCGGCAAACATTCTCGTCTGGTACAAGGCCGGATATACGTTACCGAGTGACGCCGTGACCACTCCGACACCGATAGCCGCCTCTGACGGGACACTGCCTCCGGGGCTGGCATTGCTCGTCCACCAGATATTGCAGGACGTCCTGTCGAGCACGAAGTTCAACAGCAATTTGCAAAGCGAGAATATAGGTAACTATTCGTACAGCCTGTCGGCGCAGGACAAGGGCGCGGTGTTGTCGGCATTGAACAACCGGAAGAAGGACCTCGACCTTTTCAAACGGATCACGATATGAGTATTTTTATCAAAGTTATCGAGGCAGGACCGTCCGTGGTGGTGTTGAGTAAAGGTGACCTGCCAGGACACGAGTTTCATGGGAACCAGTATGGAGAAGGATTTGGTAGCGGAGGAAATCGAAGTGCCCATCGGTTTGATCTTATAGCTGGCCGACGTTTTGTTCAATTCCGTTTAGAGAACGGTAAGACTGTCATTCTTCGTGAGCCAAAATCTATTACCGTTCAAGGTAAACCTGGTTGGAGTGGTATTGAAGTCAATAAAGAAGGCGATGACATTATACCACGAGGAGCTACTGAACGTTTACACATGATCCAAGAAACAGCAATTATAAATGCCATCCCGATGGCTATGAATAACAAATACGGGGAACTTGAGCATCGTTTATGAAAATCCTTTGGCACAGCGTTAGCCCACTTATAGGCAGCGGTTATGGGACGCAGACCGCCCTGTGGACACCTGCCCTGAAGGCCGCCGGACACGACGTGGCGATCAGTTGCTCCACCGGCCTGTTTTCCAGCGTGCAGATGTGGAACGGGATTAAGATGTTCCCGCACAGCAACCATATAGGCAACTACGGGACGGACATTGTGGTCGAACACGCCCAGCACTGGGGTGCGGACATCGTGTGGTCGTGGCTGGACGCGTTCGTGCTCCGCACCGAGGAGGTCAAGAAGGTCAAGTGGGCCGCATGGGTTCCGGCTGACAGCGACCCGCTGATGAAGCGCAACACCGTTCCGCTGAAGGCGTGCAAGTGGGCGATTGCCCCGACCCGGTTCGGCCAGAGGGTTATGAAGGAGGCCGGGATTGCCGATGTCCTTTATGTGCCATGTGCGTTCGACCCAGCGGTGATGTACAAGAGCTCGATAAGCCGAGACATTTTGCGGAAGCAATTCGGTGACATTCTCAAGAAGGACCTGACCGGCAAGTTCCTGGTCAACGTGGTGTCGGCCAACAGCGGGAAGCGCAAGAACTTCCCGGCGATATTCGAAGCATGGAAAAAGTTCAGTTCCACCCATCCAGACGCTCTCCTGTATTTGCATACGGAAGTCACAGGCCTATGGGGAGATGGGGATGACCTGCCGGGGATGATGGAACTGTACGGGATTGAGGACAAATCGGTGGTAATTGTCAACCAGTACGCATACAACACGGGTCAGATCGGAAGCGACTATCTGAACCTGCTCTACAACGTGAGTGACGTCCACCTGAACTGCTGCGTGGGTGAGGGGTTTGGCCTGCCGATCATGGACGCGCAGGCGTGTGGGTGTCCGACCATCGTGCCGGACTTCGCGGGGGCGGGGGAGGTAGGATGTGGACAAAAGATAACCGAAGGTGTCAAGCGACCATTGGTGCCGGGCGGGTTTCAATTCGAGGTGGATGTTGACATGGTGGCTTATGAATTGGACTGCGCTTATGACCGTAAGGGGGATGGTTGGCGGGAAGAAGCGGTAGAGAGGTCTGCCGACTACCGGATCGCCAATGTGATGGAAAAATACATGATCCCGACATTGGCCAAGATACAGGGAGAACTGAAGTGAGTTTTACTGGATTACTCAATTCGGAAATGAACGTCATACTGTCGAGTATGTCAGCCAGCCCGTACGGAGGGCAGACGCCGGTGCGGTCTACCATCTACAGCCAGAGGCCGTGCCGCCTCCAGCAGCTGTCAATGGACGAGCGGGCGGTCCTGTTGCGGGAGAGTGTTGAGGCCTCCCACCGAGTGTTCTGCGAAGCGGATATGGTGTTGAGCACCCAGCACGAGGTGGTGATCAGCGGGGTGACGTATCTGGTGACTGGATTCGACACGCCAGAGGGTGCGTTGGTGGGACATCACGGTGAAATCATAGTCAAGAGGTTAGCATGAACATCGTAGGCAAACTCGTGTGGCGGGGGCAGGCGGTTATGGCCCAGGTGGAGGCCAAGGTCCAGCAGAACATGGACCGGGCGGCTATATATCTGGTGAATGATGTGGTGGCTCATTTCGGGAGTCCGTCGGCCATGCCCGACATCGGATTGCTGAAGCATAGAGGCAATGGTAATTTCACTCCGTTGAAAGCGAAGGAGTGGCGGAAGATGCAGAGTTCAACCCCAGGGGATCCGCCGTTTGTGCAGACAGGCATGTTGCGCAGGAGTATCCACTGGAACGCACCGTCAAAGTTGGTCCGACTGGTCGGGAGCACACTGAAACCGCAAGGCGGCAAGGGAAGTTATGCCCTGTGCTTGGAATATGGGACAGTTAAAATGGCGGCACGGCCTTATCTGAGACCGGCCCTGGCACGATGCAGGAAAGCAATGTTTCGGATTATCACAGGACACTAAAATGGACGAGTTACTCAAAGCAATCGTAGCGTTGTACGCGGCGGCAGGCGGGGCTACCCTGCGGACTGCTACGCCGGGCGGGATGTGGCTCGACGAGGCACCGCAGAACGCCAGTGGGACATTTGTCGTATTGACCGGGGTGTCGGCGCAGGAAGACTTTGTGATGAACAGCACGGTCGGGACCATAGACGCTCTCGTCCAGTTCAATGTGGGTAACATCGCGTCGGGGACGGACTCGCTGGTGGTCACGGCGGGACAGGCGGTGCGGTCAACTTATCACAACGTGATCCTGACAGGTATGACCGGGATCACCTGCCTGATGGCGAAGTGCAACAACGCGAGACTGATCCGTGACCCGGACAGCACGGGATATTCTTACGTAATTGAAACGCGGTATTTATTGGGTCGGTGATTTATGATTACTTTAATTTACGCTATTCGGGATAATCACTGGATCAAATACGTAGGGAAAACCTGCAAGGCCCTCGAGTGGCGACTTGCCGATCATTTAACGGGGGCGCGTAAAGGTGACCAATCCTACAGAGGTAGGGGACTTAGAAAAATGCTTCGGGAGGGAAGATTCCCAACCATTTCTTTGATTCAGGTGGCAAATGGGTACGGGGACAAGGAAGAGAAGGCGTGGATCGCTTACTTTCGTAGTTATGGGATCAAGTTGTGGAACATGACGGACGGAGGTGACGGCGTTGCAGATTCTACTGGTAAAATAGGAAAAAAGATCAGTAAAACATTAACACAAATGTATGTAGATCACCCAGAAGTAAAAGCAAAATTGGCTTCATACAGGTTAGGCTCTCATCATTCAGAAAAAACAATAACGGGGATGAAAATCGCTCGGAATACACCTGCGGCGAGAAAGAGAAATAGTGAGGCACAGAAAATTGCCAATACCAAACGATATTTAGATCCAAAAGAACACGAGAAAACGAGCATGGCTATGAGAAAATTGTATGAAGATCCTAACGAACGTAAAAAATTAAGTGATGCTCATATCAAGCGCTACCTTGATCCTAAGGAACGGGAGAAAACTAGTCTTGCTACAAGTAAACGATATCAAGACCCAAAGGAAAGACTTAAAATGAGTATTGCAGGAGCAAAAGGTTGGATCAAAAGAAAGTTAAATAACATGGGAGGTGCAGTATGAGCGCTACCGCGGCCATAAGTGGATTTTCAGGAAGTATAACAGGCCCGACTGGGTTCACAGAAGTCACCCAGTGGAAACTATCCGTGTCACAGGACAAGCTCGACGGGACTAACATGAGTTCCGCCCAGCATAAGGAGTACATCGGTGGACTGAGCGGGGCGGAAGGTTCTTGCACCACGCAGGGGACAGTCATCCCGGCTCGAGGCACGTTGTCGGCCTGCACGCTCAAGACCAAGTCCACAGGTGGGGCTACCATCACGGGTTCCATCCTGGTAGATAAGGTAGACGTCGGCGTCTCAGTGGATGGCAAGGTCACGTATGACGTTTCGTTTGCATTTTCGGGCAGCGTTACGATAACATAATAAGGAGAGTATCATGGCGGCTACAACTGCAGTGGCGGGGCACGGCGGGGCATTTTCCGGCCCAACCGGCATCAGTGAGGTAACCCAGTGGAAGGCGTCAATCAGCACAGACAAGCTGGACGCGACCAACCTAGGTTCGGGTGGGTGGAAGGAATACATCCCCGGCCTGATCGGCATGGAAGGTTCTGCAACCTGCCAGGGCACGGCGATCCCGTCCCGAGGTTTGGCGGCAGGAACGCTTACGTCCAATGGCGGCCCGACCTTCACTGGCTCAGTGTTCGTAGACAAGGTGGATGTGAACGTACCCGTTGATGGAAAGGTCACGTATGACGTCTCCTTCGCCTTCACAGGGTCCATAGCGGTGGGGTAATAAAAGGGTCAGGGCAGGGGCTTTTAACCTGTCCTGGGGCGATTTAGACGATGTCTTGGGGGTATAAACGAGGAGGATATAATGGAACCGGTATCAGCATTGACAGATCAGCCCATCGAGGAAACTCTCGCGGGCAAGAAACACAAGTTCCGTCGAATCACTTTGGCTGAACTATTCGGCAAATACGAGGCCGTTGTGCAGAACGAATGGCGGTTGCGTATCCGGACGATGGCGGACGAACTTGATTCAGGAGAACGGCTCCCATTCATGGTATCGGCGATGAGCAATCCTCCGGCGGCCAATCAGATCACGACGCTTGTCAAGGACAAGGCCAATTCCCAAGATGGGATAGCAATGATTTTATCACTGACCCATTTGAAGGAAGACAAGAATGACATCCTTCCCGATATTACTTCCTTAGTAACGGATGAGATTGACAAGGTGGTCGTGAAGGGATTGATCAAGGAGCTCACCGGGACGGCGGGAATCCCCATGGAGGGCGGCGCGGACGTTGACCCAAAAGCGCCGTAGACTGGGACACTTTACTGGGGGACTTGTGGCTTTATTCAGGCCAGTCGTTCAAGCAGCTTGGGGAATTGAATCTTCCTCAGTTACGGTCGGCGTTGGCCGCGGTGAATCGGAGACGGAAGGAGCAGATTGAGATGATGGGTGGAACGGTCAAAGGTGGTGGTACGAAAGAAGTGGACGGGACGATTGCCATTGAGCAGCGGTTGAAACTACTGAAGGCAAAGACAGGCAGAACCACGTTCGACTTACGGGATGTAATATAATATGGCTGGTGGACTTACAGGAATGGCTCTTGGTGACGCTTATGTCAACATTCTCGCGGAGACTTCTTATCTCCAAAGCGGGTTATTGCGTGCCCAGGCCATGGTGTCGTCCTTTGTCGGCATAGCCGGATCGGGACTTACCAAAGGATTAGTTGGCGCCATGGTAGGTCTTCCATTGGTGGTCGGTGGTGCTATGGTTTATTCCGTGAAGAAGTTCATGGAAGCTGAGGTGGTTAGCAAGCGGTTGGCCGGGGCGATAGCTATGGCCGGTGGTAATGTGGACCTGTTAATGCCAAAGTACGAGAAGCTTGCGGATAGGATTTCACGTGTGACAAAGTGGGACGACGAGCAAGTTAAGTCTGCAATGGCTTCGGCATTGGCAAGGGGATTATCAACTAAGAAGATGGAGGAGGCTATTCCGGCGGCAGTAGGGTTGGCGGCTCGGATGAGAATGGATTTGAATTCGGCCATGAACATGGTTACGCGGGCGGGTATGGGAAACACCATGATGCTCCAGCGGTACTTCCCTCAGTTGAAACAGGCCACTACACAAACTGAGAAGTGGGCAATGATAATGAAGATAGGTGCCGCTGGGATGGGGATGGCCCGTGGGGAGATCAACACCATCTCTGGTGCTTTTGGGCAGATGAGGAAAGCGGTGGGGGAAGTGTTTGAGTCTATAGGACAGGGACTGGTTAGTTCCGGGGCTTTCAAAAGCGAGTTGCAAAGCATAGTGAAACTGATATGGGAGTTCAAAGATTCGGTGGACGCTTTGATAAAGGGCGGTCAATTTGCGTTATGGATAGATGCCGTGATAGGTGGTTTCCGTTATATGGGCAACGATATCAAGTATGTGGGGACGATGTTGTGGACGTTGCTGATCGAACCTCTTGCTCGGACTGTCGGTTATATAGTGGATCGCTTGGCTGAGATAGCAAACATTCTTTATGAGGTAGGTAACACGCTCATCTTAGGAATGATAGGGGTGTTCAAATACATAGGCACGGCTTTGGGAAGTCTTGCCCAGGCTATCATCACATCATTGTGGGAACCTATCAAGCGGGTGGTATCCAATATTGGAACAATCTTCACCAATATGTTTGATAATATTAAGGCAGTGGCATCATCTGCATGGGAGTTTATCAAAGATCCGTCCGAAGGTTGGAAGTCTCCCGACATCAAAGATATCTTTGCTGGCACTACCAGTTTTGAAGGTGAGCTAAATATTATGAAGGAGAGCTGGAAGGTGTTCGGAAACGATCTTGCTGACGCTTCTCCATTCAAAGCTACGATGGAGCAATTAGGAACTCTCAAAGCGTCATTGCAAACTCTTGGGCAGGGGTTTGCTACCAATCCATTTGAGGGGTACATAACTAAAATTGAAAAGATCGTAACTGATTATTGGGCAGAAGATGCCAGAATTTCTGCCGCCCTTGGACAGAAGGGTGCAAAGGAAAAAACGGCGAAAGGAGAAAAAGCCCCCGGTGGGGATGTAACAAGCAAAGCCAGCTTCTCCATTATCAGCATGGCTGACCAGTGGAAGAAGTTGCAGGAAGGGATCACGAAGAGCAAGGACGAGAAGGATATTAAGACAGCCACAAAGGATACAGCCAAGAACACGAGCAAGACTAACGAACTACTCAATACCCTCATAACCAATTTCAGTGGTGGTGACACAAGCGTTCCATTATTTTCAGCAGGATACTGATCATGGCAATCGAAGGCACATACAAAGAGCTGGCAGCGGGATACGACCTCACGAAGACCGTGAACGGGATTACCGCTACCCGCCAGTTCATAGACTCCTATCCCGGCGCGACCGACTCCTTGCCGGAGATAGGGGATAAACTGGATGCAGAAGACGATGTGCTGTCTACTGTGGTGGTAACGACCATCAAGGAGACCTACTACGGGAACGACTGCACCCAGAAGCTGTATGTCGTCTCCTACTCTAACACGCCGGGGACGAGCGACGACCCGGACGACCCTGCCAACTCCGACCCGGATAACCTGCCGATCAGTGGGGGGATGAGTGGGGAAGCAATCAACATAGACGGCGAGAAGACCGGAGTGAAGGCTCACTGGGTTTGGGGAGACGAAACCACAAGGGAGTGTGATCAGCAGCTGTTCAAAAAGATTGTCACCGGCACCTTTAAGGTTACCCGCCGTCTTGCCTCCCTTGAGATAAGCACATGGGCGGAGTTTGCTGGAAAGATCAATAATGCTTCTTTCAAGATTGGTGGAAACACCTTCGCTGCCGGGCTGGTAATGTTTGACGGGGTAGAACACGAAGAATATCGAAACAGCAAGGGGGAGCGGCGATACAAGGTCGGATTTACTTTCACCGTCAAGGCACAAAAACAGACCACTGGCACTGGTTATGTGGGATGGAACTACTTTTTCGATCCTGCTCCCGCTACAGGGGAAGCTCGTTTTAGGGAAGTTGTGAACAAGGAAGCCCCTACCCAAAAGTTGTACGAGACTGCCAACCTCGGCTCCCTGCTGGCCGGAACGGAGGAGCCGTGAATATACCTATTTTTCACAAGGCTAATCTGACGGACAAGTCGCTGGATTTGGCAAACTTCAACCGGATCGTGGAATATGTCGGGCGGCTGGCGAAGATGTCCAGCCCGAACCTGACGATCGACAACACCCCGACGGGATATGTACTGAAGGTCAAGTCGTCCTCATCCTCGACCATGTCCTACTCCGACTGGGCCTTTGGGTTCTCGATCAGCGGGGCGGTGGTGACGGTGAATGCCGGCAAGGTGCGGCACGGTAAACGGGCGGCGGTTACGGCGGCGGGTTTGGACCTCACCATCGGGGCGGATCAGACCTGGGTGTTTTGCTCATACACTTTTGCGGGAACGGCGACGATTCTCAGTTCCACCAGTGAACCGGTGGATACAGAAGGCGTTCACAATCGGGCATTGTTTCTGGTGACGTTGACAAGTGGCATAGCGAGCGTGGCGGCAGGCAATATCAGGCATTTAGGCGACATCTGGTTGCCGGGGAACTTTGCATAATGGCATTCGCAACCACAGCAATACGGTATGGATGGGTGGCGCTCACGTCATTGGGCGTCTTGACAGGAGTGACAATTTACGTTGTGAACAATACCCGACAACAAGTCAAGCCGGAGGACATCATTGAGATTGCCCTCGGCACTTATGAGCGTTGCCTTGCGACGCAGACGGCGACTAATCCAACCTACTCCGTGACCCCGCCGTCCTTCGTCCGCACGTGGACAAGTAACGTGTACACGACCAATGGCGTGACTGTCTACACGAGCATCGTGACCAACACAATCGGCTGGCACGTGGATCGAGATATGATGGTCTCGCTGGACACCACGATTAAAGCCCTCGTCCCCTACTACGTAGACACGAACACGGTCTATGACGGCACAACCAACATCGTCATGTTGACCGTGACGGGGTTATGGGCATCGTTGGGTATTGGCGACAAGACCAACCAGTTCACCCGGACACCCTGCTGGACAAACCCCATCAGCACAAACTGGGTTATTGACTACACGTCCTACTGGCCAAGCACGAACGGCACGGTGACGAACATCAGCTACACCAGCGACTACCGGCAGGTGGTCAACTACGCGCAGTCGTGGACGGCAACGGGTGGGCACGTCTGGGTCACGTCGAGTAACTGGGATAGTTCGGTCGTGGCGGTGACGAACGCCGCAACCTACGGCGACTACCCGTGGCAGATTTACGTCGAGGACTTGCAGGAGCGGTACAAGGTGCTGAATGCGATGAAGGTTACAAAAAGAACTCCCGGAAAAACTACTGTGACAGTTGGAGAGAGGGAAAATCTTGCTGGAACGACTAATTATTTAACCAAGTATAACGAAACAGTAGGGGATAGTCCGTCAACAAATTACGCTACATATAATTTTAACCCCCCTATAATTTTGTCTTTTTCTGCCCAATGGGACGGGTCAAGCTGGGCGCAGGGGTATATTTATAACATATCTTTTAAGTGGTCGGAGTTATTGATTAGTACTCAAATGTCATCTACGGTTTCAATCTATGCTCTACCCGAAATTTATGACGCTGGAGTAGGTTATACAAACAGGTTTGATGATAACGGGTACGGTTTTATTCCGGGGATATATAAATTATTGGATTTAGGAAACGATAGCACAAACGACTATGTTATGTTTGACCCCCCAGCAAAAATACCAGTTAGCGGCAGTGTTCCTGCCAACGCTTCAATTACCACAGGATTTAAGTTAGCAGGAATTTCAATGTTGGTTAACTGGCAATTCAACTACTGCACGAATAAATACTGGTAACTGGTAACTCACATGAACTTTGACGCGAAAATAAAGAGAAGGGTGGCATGAATATATACAAAACAAGGGTGGTGAACCCATGAGTGACAATCGTGTCATCAAAGAGATTTATATCGACACTGAAGGCACCCAGATCCGGTCGTACAAGAACAGCACCTTCTACGCTCCGAGCAGCTCGATGGTGCTGCACCGGGGG
>Ga0172380_10008193_pt1 | contig 11512 bp, 13 predicted proteins | sample Leawe162metaG_FD_119747 | JGI IMG/M metagenome (GOLD analysis project Ga0172380, IMG submission 119747) | Leachate microbial communities from a municipal landfill in Southern Ontario, Canada - Leachate well 162 metaG | ecosystem: Engineered > Solid waste > Landfill > Unclassified | place... | reverse complement strand
GGGAATCCGATGATCTCCAGGCCCTTGTCCTTGTGCTCCTCGTAGAGGGCTTCCAGCGCCTCATATTGTGGAGTGAGCCCGCACTTGCTGGCCACATTCACAATGAGCAGGGCTTTGCCCGCGTAGTCACCGAGCGAGATCTCATTGCCATCGGCGGCCTTCACAGTGAAGTCAAAGGTGTTCGTCACGTTATCCCCATTCAATTCATCCGCAGCGCGTTGCTTGTGAAGCGAGCTCGCGAGCTGCGCACGCTTTCTGCGTGAGCAGAAATATATACACGGTCATCAATTCAATTGTGCGAAATCTAAATTTGCCCGTAGCCAGCGTACCCACGGCATCATGGTCTGCCATCCGCTGGCAATCAGGTCGAGGGATTCACGGGTGGCCAGCCAGGGACCTGGCGAATAGTGCCTGCCGAGCGACAAGCTGCGCAGACGGAGAAGATCGATATGTGGGTGGTCCCTGGAGTAACCGCGAGGTGCGGTCTTCAGTGAGAACTCCTCGCTGATGCTGAAACCGGCAGCTGCTGCCTCGGCAAGTAGGGACCGAACTCTGGCCGCCCCCTTGTCAGTGGCGACAATTGATCTGAAATGTGAGATCTGAGCGCGGTCGAGTTGATGGCTGCCACCAGTGATGAGCATGCCGTCTGCGTCGATTCTCAAGTAGAGGATCGCCACGTCCCCGGCATTGGCCACCAGGGAGGCGTGTTCATTCAGCGGAGGAAGCTCCGGCCAGAAGCGAGTGTTCCGAAATGGACGAAACACCTTGACTGGCGGGTACTGCGATTCGAGTTCCTGCGCGAGCGCCTTCAGGGGTGAGCCGATTTCGGCTTCGTAGCGTGCGCGATTGGCCTGGAACCATTCGCGATTGTTGTGCTGCTCCAGAGCAAGGTAGAAGTCAACAAGGCCCGGCCCGAAGCCATGAAACTGATTCAAGTGCTGGAGCCTTGCCCCTCATCCTCAATGCTTGCCAGCATCCGATCCACTGCGTCAGATGACCACTGCTCTTCCTGGATCGACGCATCGTGCACGTCAGCTGCGCGGATCTGGCCCTGTGGAAACCACAATTCGAAGTTGAAGCCATCTCGGGTGAACTGGACCAGGCCCTTCCAGGTGTGCTGATCGCGATCCCTGCGCCAGGCAATCAACTGCCCGGCATAGACCTCTCCTTGGAATTGCACGAGCACTGGGCCTGGATCCACGAAGTCATGAAACCACTGCCCGACCGGGTGAGTTGGGATCTCACGTCATTTTCGTTATTGGCGCCTCTTCCATTTTCGGACTTCGCATTCAGTCGTACGTGACATCTGAGCCTTACGGTACGTGTGTGGCCAACCACTCCGACACTCCAAACTCAGCGTTGGCTGCTGAAATGGTGCCTGACAAGGGCTTGGCTGCCGGTTCGATCGGCCTCGCTGGCGCGACCGCAATGGGCCTGGCGTCCACCGCGCCGGTCTTCTCCCTGGCGGCCACCATTGGTTTCGTCGCTGCAGTGGCTGGAGTCAAGGCCCCAGCATGCATGCTCGTTGCATTCATCCCAATGCTGTTCACCGCGTACGCATACCGCGAATTGAATGCAGCGGTGCCCGACTGTGGCACCACTTTCACCTGGGCAACGAAGGCATTCGGGCCGCATGCCGGATGGATGGGTGGCTGGGCTGTTGCGGTGACCGGCATCGTGTTCCTCGGAAATGCTGCAGAGGTCACCGGCCAGTATCTCTTCCAGATTCTCGGCCTGGACGGACTTGTCGACAACCAATTCGCAGTGGCCTGCGTGGGAGTGGTTTTCATTCTCGTGATGGCCTACATCGCGTATCGAGGCATCAATCTGGCTGCTTGGACCCAGATGGTCCTGGTGGTTTTGCAGTACTTGGCAATGGCCATGCTGGCGGTGGCTGCATTCGGCGCGGTCTACCTCACGCACAGCAATTCCGCCTCGCTGACGCCCGAGCTCAGCTGGTTCAGCCCCTTCGGGATGCCGCTGGGAGATTTCATCGAGGCGACCCTGCTGTGCCTGTTCATCTACTGGGGCTGGGACGCGATCCTGGCCATCAATGAGGAGACGAAGGATCCGAAGAAGACGCCGGGTCGTGCCGCGCTCATTGCCACCGTGATCCTGCTGGTGGGCTATCTGTCCGTCACGACTGCCATGGTGGCCTACGCAGGATTGGGGGACACCGGTACTGGTCTGAACAATGTAGCAATTCAGGACGATGTCTTCCATGCCATCGCCCTGCCATTGATAGGGCCGTGGGGTACTCAGTTCATTCTCGTGGTCACCCTGCTCTCTGCGGCAGCCTCGGCGCAGACCACGATCCTGCCCACAGCGCGCGGAACACTCTCGATGGCCACCTACAAGGCGCTGCCGCAGCAGTTCGCTCGGGTTCACCCCAGATACATGACCCCGGGATTCTCGACCTTCGTCACATGCGCGATCGGCCTTTCGTATTACGTGCTCATGTCGTTCATCTCCAACTCCGTTCTGCAGGACACGATTCTGTCCATCTCGCTGGCGATCGCCTTCTACTACGCACTGACTGGCTTCTCATGTGTGTGGTATTTCCGGCGTGAAGCCTTCACGAGCGGGCAGGCATTCGTCATGAAGTTGCTGCTGCCGCTCCTGGGAGGAGCGATGTTGGCCTTCGCCTTCATCGCCAGCTGTATCCAGATGTTCAGTCCGTCCTACACCGGAACTGACATCGCCGGCATCGGCAGCGTGTTCATCATTGGCGTCGGTTCACTGGCAGTAGGCATTGTTGTAATGCTGCTGTGGCAGTTGCGTCAACCGGAGTTCTTCCGCGGGGAAACACTGCGAAAGGACACTCCAGTTCTCGCGCCTGATGTGTAGGCCGGGCTAGAGATTCACCGCGGCGATTGGCGCGCTCGTTGGCTGCGTGAGCGTGGGATCGTCCACCGTCACAGCAAATCCTGTGGCATCGGCCAATTTGGTCTGCAGCATGAGAGCAGCACTGCCGGATTCATCGGGGGTGAAACTGCCAGCAGAGGCAACTGTTCCATCACCTCTGATCGTCCAGACGTGATACTGCTGCCCGGCCGGGGGTGCTGGCAGATCAGTTGCCACGACTGCGGCCTGGTTCATGCCCGCTGACACCACGACAGTTGCCTGTCCGGTAGAGAGGTTCATCGGCAAGGATTGTGCATCTGGCGCTTCGGCGACGGCGCGCGCAAGCTGTGCCTGCCCGTCGGCGATCAACTGCCCATCGTCGTTGGATTGGCCCAAGCCCATGGTGGTGACCAATGCCGCCAGGAGGACGAAGGACGCCGCTGCTGCGGCCGGCCACACCCAACGTCGACGAGATGCCAAGGAGACAGGCGTCGGCAGAGTCACCACTTGCTCGAATTCATCAGCGTCCTTCGCGGCGGGGCCGGCCGAGCCGTCGCCGAACAAAGAAGCCATCAGTCGGTCTTCCACCTCTGAGGGCGGAACGACATGCGATGCACTCGCAAAATCTGCAACCGCATCGGAAAGTTCGGCGATGGTGCTCTGGCAGAGCGAGCAGGTGTCGAGATGGCCGGTGAAACGCTGTAGTTCCTGTGCGTCAAGAGCATCCAGAAGATATCCGGTGACGAGATCGTGCGGATCACTCGTGGGATCGATCTCTTGATTCGTCATGCGGTCACCTCCATTTCCTTGCGCAGCCGTTGAAGCGCGTCTCGAAGTCTGGTCTTAGCCGTGCCAAGCGGTATATCCAATTGTTCCGCGATCTGTGTCTGCGTCATACCTCGTATGTAGGCGAGATCGAGCGCCTGTCGCTGCAGAGGTGAGAGTGCTGCAAGTGCTGAGCGAACTCGACGGTGCTCGGCGTTCAACTCCACAATCTCTGCCACTGAATCATGAGGCGTGTCGATCTGACTTGCTCCCCACGCTTGGCCACGACGACGGTCGGCCTCTTCACGCCGAACCCGATCCACCGCCCTGCGATGCACGATGGTCATGATCCATGCCTTGGCTGAGGCGCGATCCTCGTCGAAACGATTCGATTCAGTCCATACCTGGGTGAAGGCCTCCTGAATTGCGTCCTGCGCCAGCTCATCGTCGCGCAGGACGCGCAGAGCCAGGCCGTATGCAGCTGCACTGAACATCCGGTAGATGCACTGAAAGGCCAACCGATCTCCTGCGGCGCAGCAGACCAGGAGTTGTTCCGCGGTGGCGTCAACTCCCGGCTCATCGGTTGAAATCTCAGACTGCATTGCTAGGGATTCTCCAGGCATCAGGTCGAGTCAGGGGGAGGTCGTGCTCATCATGGTGTCATCCCCTGCGTTCGGCGAGTCGGTCATCATCGAGTTCACTGTCATGGCGCTGGCAGGTGATGTTCATAGGTCTCCTCATCGTTTTGGGCGGGCGATCAAGGACTATTCGCAGCCACCGGCCATCCGGATTGGTGACGGTCCGGGAGCAGGCAAGTCAGCTTGTCCACGAATGCGAGATTTGCCGGGATCTGGCTCCAAGGCCTCTTCTTCAAGTGCCCGCTGCACGATGCCATGCGTTGCTAGGTTCGAGGTGCTAAGTGAAGTGTGCCGCCCGAATTCGGCGAGCCGCTTCAGGTGAACCACCCATATCCCAAGCAAATCCGACTTCTGCTTCATGGAACAGATACAGGGGAGAGCACTCTTATGGCTGAGAAACTATTGGACACACAGGCAATCATGGGCGACCTGAAGATCATCGACGCCGATTGCCATTTCTGCGAACCTTCAGATCTTTGGACCTCGCGGGCTCCGGCTGCTTACAAGGACCGCATGCCCAAGTGGGAGGTTCTCAACGGTCAGACCGTATGGACGATCAATGGCAAGTACTGGTGCGGCATCGGTGGCAGCACGATCAACAACAAGTTCGAGAAGGTGCTGGGCACCTTGTCCCTTCCGGTCGAGGAGATCGACCCTTCGAGCTGGACGGTGGCTGGGCGTCTGGACATCATGGAACGTCAAGGGGTGTATGCCGAGGTGCTGTTCCCGAACTCGATCGGCTTCGCCTCCAATGCTGTCATGTCTATTGACGACGTTGAGTTCCGCAACATCGTCAGCCGGGTCTACAACGACGGGATGCTCGATGCACAGCGCGAGTCAGGTGATCGGCTGCTGCCACAGGCCATCCTTCCCGTGTGGGATATGGATCTCACTCTCAAGGAGATGACGCGTCTTCATGAGCAGGGCATCCGCGGGTTCACGCTGACTGACAAGCCGCACCTGATCGGTCTGCCAGATCTCGATCAGCCTTACTTTGCCCCAATGTGGTCGCTGGCCAATGACATGGGGACTGTGCTGAATTTCCACATCGGCAGCAGTGTTGTGCCGTTGGGTGAGGGGCAGGGCATCACGGATTCACCAATGTCAGACATCTTCTGGCAGTCATTTGGCCCACAGCGTCGTCTGGCGATCCTGGCTACGCAGTTCTACATGTCAAATGCCCGCATCATCACCAACCTGATCATGAGCGACATCTTCGAGCGCTATCCGAATGTGAAGGTCGTGTCGGCTGAGAGCGGGATTGGGTGGGTGCCGTTCATGCTCGAGGCCTGCGAATACCAACTCGATGAGATGGTCACGACCAAGGAGGAGAGGGGCCTGCAGAAGCGTCGTCCTACGGAGTACTTCCGCAGCAACGTCTATGTCATGAGCTGGTTCGAGCGGTCTGCAATGAAGATTCTCGATGACGTCGGCGTGGACAACGTGATGATCGAGACAGATATCCCGCATCCCACTTGCTTGTTCCCGAACTCCCGTGATCACTTCGCCGATGTCACGCGGGGTCTGAGTCCTGAGGTTCGGCGCAAGATCGTGCAGGACAACGCGGCCGGCGTCTACAAGGTCAAACTGCCGCAGTGAATTTCATGAAAGGGCGGGAGTGAAGGCTCTCGCCCTTTCATACTCAGTGCCAACAAGCCAATGATCGAAGGAGGATCGAGCATGGCCAAGATGCCTCGAGTTGCAATCGCTGGGTACGGGTACTCCACGGTCGGGCGGAACACCGGACTGTCGCTCGACGTGCTCACGGCCCAATCGAGCGCAGCAGCAATGCTCGATGCCGGAGTCACAGCGAAGGATATTGACGGCATTGTCGTCCACAGCGCCCCGAATCAGTATGTGAGCTCGACACATACTGCTGCGATGCTGGGCATCCCAGATCTGGCTTTCTATTCCTCCTCAGTCGATGGTGCTGCCTACAGTGTCGCGGCGATGCACGCAATTGCAGCCATCGCATCAGGCTCTGCAGAGACAGTGCTGACGATTCGCACCATCCAGAAGCGTGGGGCCGCTGGTCCAACCCTGGACATGGTTGATCCCAATGCGAAAGTGCCGGGTCCAGGTCAACTGGTGGCGCCATACGGCGTAGGGGGGCCTTCGTGGGCTGCGTTCTACATGCAGCGTCATATGGCCAAATACGGCAGCACTGAAGAGGATTTCGGCGCGATGGCCATCGCTCAGCGCAAATTTGCGGCAAGGAACCCAGCGGAGGCATTCCATACTGACGAGTTGACGATGGACGACTACATGAACTCGCGCTACATCTTCAAGCCCTTGCATATGCTCGACTGCGACTATCCGATCGATTCATCCAGTGCCCTGATCTTCACCACCGAAGAGCGAGCCAGGGATCTCAAGCACAAGCCGGTGTTCTTTGAGGCGTGGGCGAACGGAACCACAGAAGCAGCTGACTTCAGTCTGGTGAAGGAGATGACTCACTCTTCACCATGGATGGCAGCCAAGCGCATGTGGAGTCGAACTGATCTGAAGCCGAAGGATGTACAGACGGCTGGTCTCTATGACGGATTCACCTTCATCGCCATGCAATGGATGGAGGCGCTTGGCTTCTGCGAGGAGGGCCAGAGCGGACCATTCATTCGATCTGGTGCCACAGGCATTGATGGTTCTCTGCCCACGAACACCGACGGTGGTGCCTGCAACGTCGGTAGGCGCCACGGCGCCAACTTCTTCATCGAAGTGACCCGACAATTGCGAGGCACCGCAGGTGATCGAGCCTTGCCGAACAATCCAAAGGTCGGCGTTGTGAGCAATGCGGTCGGCGGTTTTGCCGCTTGCGCGTTGTTGACGGCCGAATGAATGCTCAGACCTGTGCGGCTTGGGGATACATGCGTCGTGAGTCAACGGGTCGACGCCACTTTGTTGATCGACGCCAGTACAGATAGGTGACCAGACCAATCGGGATCGGCACCAGGAAGGTCGCTAAACGGTAGAGGATCACAGCGGCCAAGATCGCAGTCTGATCTGATGCAGGCAGTCCGAAGCCGAGTACCGCGACGAGCACGACCTCGGCAACACCGAGCCCACCTGGAGTGGGGATGATGAGCGAGGCGAGCGTTACGCAGCTGTAGGCCAGGATGATCGTCCACCAAGAGATGGTGTCGACACCCAAGCCCTGCATGCGGCATGCAACGCCAAGCACGAAGCAGACGGTCAACTGCGAGAACACCATCGTGGCCGTGAGTCGCCACCAGCAGGTTCTCAGGCTCTGGACCATCTGCGAGCGGAATCGTGGAATCTCAGTTGTCATGTCAGGTGGCTTCATCCGCTTGATGATCTTGCGCACCAAGCGGAGCGCGGCATTGGTCAACCCGCCGAGCTTGCGAGCAAAGCCCTCGCTCCGCAGGATCAGCGCAAGAACCACTGCTCCGATGACCACCAGGACGAGGACAATCAGCGCTACCCAGGCAGTGTTCTCTGGCGCGGGTCCGTAGATGGAGACTGCAGCCAGTGAGGCGGCAAGCAGGATGTATTTGGTCATCTGTGACCAGACACCGGTGACAATCACTTCCGAAGTGATGTCGTCAAGTGCAAAGCCCCACGAGCGCAACATCGCAAAGTTCAGGCCGGTGGCGATCGCGCCGCCTTCAGGCACTGTGTTCGACAGCGCTGCGGAGGCCGTGTTGGTCACGGCGGCCTCGCGCAAGCGAAGTCCGCGAAGGACGACCACAAACGGTGGCCAGTTGGTGAAGAGGTTGAAGACCCCCAACAGGCTGATGATTACCAACTGTTGCCAGGTGATCAGTGCCAGTGCGTCGCCGGTGTTCTCTGCGCCTTCCATCTTGCTGAACAAGAAGAGCAAAGCGATGATGACGACGCCGTAGGAGAGGAACCCCGAGATGATTCTGCGAATGATCCCTCGGGGTCGATCCTTGGGGAGCCCGGTGTCACCGATGTCGTCGTCATCGATCGGCTCCGACGCAGGAGAGCCATCCGGTGTCGTCACGCTCGGAATTCGACCACAGAAGTGGATGCCTCATCTACTCGCCCCGCCGCACAGGATGCCGGCAGGCGGACTCTGCCCGCCAGTACAGTCCAGATATGGGCCTGGAAATCGTCGATGTGACGCAGACATATGGACAGCGAGTGGCCCTTGATTCACTGTGCGCCGTCGTGCCCCCAGGTGTGCTGACCGGCCTCGTGGGTCCAAATGGCGCAGGCAAGACCACCTTGTTGCGCGTGGTGCTCGGGGTGCTCAGCCCTGATGCCGGAAGCATCTTGACTGATGGCAGACCTGTCACGGCCCAGGATCGTCGGCATTGGGGATACATGCCCCAAGAGCGTGGCTTGTACGCAGGGATGCCAGTGGGCGAGCAAGTGATCTACTTCGGAAGGCTGCATGGACTCTCACATGCAGTAGCGGAGCAGCGTGCGCACGCGTTGTTGGAAGAACTCGATCTAGACGATCGTTGGGCTGACAGGACCGACAAGTTGTCTGGCGGCATGCAGCAGCGCCTGCAAATGGCAACAGCGCTCGTGCATGATCCAGACGTCGTCATTCTTGATGAGCCCTTCAATGGACTTGATCCAGTGGCCGTGGCAAATCTCTCCGACATCCTTCGCCAGCGTGCGAAGTCAGGTTGTGTGGTCCTCTTCTCCAGTCACCAGCTCGATCTGGTTCAAGACCTGTGCGAAGTCATCACCATGATCGACCACGGACGCACAGTGTTGGAAGGAAATGTCGCGCAGTTGCGTGCATCCTCCGGTCTCCGGCAGTTGCGACTTCACATTGTTGGTGCGTCGAGCACCTGGGCCGAGCAACTCCATGGTGTCTCTGTTGTGAGTGAGGAAGCCGACGAGATTCGTCTCGCGATTGCACCTGGGGTCGACCCGCTCGCGGTGCTCGACTCAGCACGATTGGCAGGTCAGGTGACTGACTTCGGCCTGGATCTGCCAACCCTGTCTCAGCTCTTCCTGGCTGCTGCTGGGGGTAGCGGACATGACGAGGGGGCCCTGGCATGAATTCCTGGTTTCAAGGCGCGCGATTGGTCATGGGCAGGGCGCTGAAGGAGAACGTCAAATCGCGCTCGTTCAGGATTGTCACGTTGATCATGCTGGTGATCTCCATTGCAGCAGTGGTCCTGCCGCAGATCATCTCTGGCGGAACCACGACGTACACCTTGGCGACCGTTGGCCCTGCTCCGACGCAGATCCAGGCGGCGCTTGATGCTGCAGGCGCATCCGGGGGTTTCAGCGTTGAGTATCGATCGGAAGCCAACGCAGAACTCGTTCGCGGAATGGTGCGCAATGGCGATGCCACAGCAGGGCTGGTCGCAGACACGATCTTCACCACTTCGGACACCCCAGGAAGTTTTCCTGCGCTGTTGTCTCAAGCAGTGGTGACACTCGAAACGGTGCAGAAACTGCAATTGGCCGGCTTGTCCGCAGCTCAGGTAGCGGAGTTGCAGGCCATCCGGCCGCCGGAGCAAGTCGTGGTCGGCAAGACCGAAAGCGCCGGCCGTTCAATCATCGGCGTTGTTGTTGGCATTGTTCTGTATTTGGCGCTGACCTTTGCCGGAAACGCAATCGCCACAGCGGTGGCCACAGAGAAATCCACGCGAATCTCCGAAGTCCTCATCGCAATTCTGCGTCCGAGTCAGATCCTGGTGGGGACAGTCGTTGCCGTAGGACTCGTCACCCTGAGTCAGTTGTTGGTGCTGGTCACACCGCTTGCGGTGGCCATTGGCGTGACCGACATGATCGATCTACCGCAGGTGGCTGCGAGTGATCTCGCACTTGCTGTCATGTGGTTTGGGCTCGGATTTGCGCTGTACGCATTCGTATTTGCGGCTGCTGCAGCCCTGGTCGACAAGATCACTGAGGTGTCCTCTGCCGTTCTCCCCGTGACGTTTGTGCTGCTCGCGGGGTATCTCGTTGCCATCACAGTTGTCTGGTCAGACCCCAGCAGCGTTGCCAGTGTCATCGCATCGATCTTCCCGTTCAGTGCGCCAATGGCGATGCCAATCCGCTGGGCATCGGGAGAGGTGCCGATCTATCAGCTCCTGCTCGCCGTGACCCTGACTGCTGCCACTGCACTGGCATTGGTTGCCTTGGCCTCGGCCATCTACGGACGCGCACTCTTGATCACCGGCCGGCGAGTGAAGATTCGCGAGGTCGTTCGCTCCTGAGGTTCAAGCCTTCGGGGCTATTGCTTGTCGGCAGTGAGTTCGGTGCATGAGGGGCTTGCTTGGAAGGCCTTGCCTACTGCTGCCGAGCGATCCCTGATGGCTGTATCGATTGCCTGGACGCTTGCGATGGCGGCTTGGCCCGCTTCGGCAGCCGCGCTGCCTACGCTCAGAAGTGCACTGGCAAGCCCGAGCCCGGAGGCATCGTTCAGGTCTGTGATGCTCGTGCCCAGTACTGCTACTGCGGCGTTCAGGTCGGTGCTCGAATCCTGAATTGCGAGTGCATCTGCATTGGAGCTGTCAGTTTCCGGGATGGCGCTCACGGTGCTTGCAAGTCCTTGAGCTGCTTCTTGGATCACGATGAGCTGTTGGCTGAGGGAGGTCTGAAGATCTGCTTCGCTGGCAGTCACTGCCGCACCAATGTCAGTGATCGAGGTGCTCAAGGTCGAAGTGTCGGTGCACACCTGACCCGCCCAGTTGATCAGCGCTGTGCTCGGCTCGGTGCTACTGCCTGCTGATGACGTTGGGGTGGAGTCGGTGGTGCTGGAACTGCAGGCAGCCAGCAATCCGGCAGCCGCAAGGACAACGAGGACCTTCTTCATGGCGTGCTCCCATTCCAGGACTTGGTGGTCGGAACCTACCAACTCCTGGAGGCACCCCGGGCACTGAATGTGGAGACATTCCAGGTCCTGCCAGCCCAGTTGGGCACGTCATCTGCAAAATGCACAGTCAACGTGCCCAACCTGAATGGACGAGCTATGGATTCTTTAGCGACTCAGATCAGAGGGCGCGAGAGAAGATCGCGTCGATCTCAGAGAGCTCACTTGCGCCGATGGCCATTGCACGTCGGCGGTCCCACTCGGTGCGAATGTCTGCATTCTCAGTGGAAGCATCCTTGCGGTGAAACAGTGCGGTGATCTTCATGGAGTTGTGCTCCTTTTCTTGTGTACACCGTTGCTTGGCTTGTGACCTGCAACCGCGTACGGCCTTGTTTGGTGTCCTAATTGTCTCATTGGAAAAGTACGCATTTTGCAATCAGGGCGTGTCCTTCGTCACGGTCGTGTTACGACAGTGACGCGAAGGGAAACATTGGCGTACAACAAG
>Ga0172380_10008191_pt1 | contig 11514 bp, 11 predicted proteins | sample Leawe162metaG_FD_119747 | JGI IMG/M metagenome (GOLD analysis project Ga0172380, IMG submission 119747) | Leachate microbial communities from a municipal landfill in Southern Ontario, Canada - Leachate well 162 metaG | ecosystem: Engineered > Solid waste > Landfill > Unclassified | place... | reverse complement strand
TGGGGACATTACTCGCATGTTTTCCAGGCATCACTTGCAGATCCCGAACACGAGCTTCCTCCAATTCGTCTTTATGTGCGTCAAGTACTTGGCGGTAAAAGCACGACAACGTTCCAGACCGTGAATGAAGTTAGGTGGATAGACAGTTATCGCTCAAATCGGCACGCATTTGCGGTTATTGAGAGCGATGCGATAGAGGTTTCACGTAAACTTCAAGAGCTCCAGGTGGACCCTGTGAATTTTTCTCTCACCGTAGAGAGACTCGTCGGGCGGGCGGGATTTTTCGTCATAGTGCGGGCTGCACATACGAAATACATGCCCGCTGCGCTTAATGCGCTAAGGCAGATTTATCGTTACGTCGATGTGTATGAAGTGTCTACATGACACCTCAATACACACCATATAGTTGTCCAGTTGAACACCGATTAGTCTTGGACTAGTCAGCCGCCCTTGGTGTCAGATAGATTTGGAGCACTTGCTTCTCTTATCTGCGCCAGGGGCTTTTTCAAAATATTTGGTATAATATTATTCACCTGTGGAAATACTCATTGTTTTACTACTCATAATTTTAAATGGTCTTTTTGCTATGGCCGAAATTGCAGTGGTTGCTGCTCGTAAATCAAAACTTCAAAAACTTTCTGCAGAGGGTGATACAAAAGCAAAAGCGGTTTTGGAGATAATTAGCTCCCCCAGCAGATTTTTATCAACTGTTCAGATAGGGATAACTCTTGTTGGGATATTTGCTGGAGCCTTTGGAGGAGCAAAAATTGCAGGTCCTCTCGCAGAGAGCTTCAGTGAGATTTCGCTTATTGCACCTTATAGCGAATTTCTAGCTCTCGCAATCGTTGTTTCTGTTATAACTTACCTGTCTCTTATTTTAGGAGAATTGGTTCCTAAAAGAATAGCACTTACAAATCCTGAAAAAATAGCTTCATTTTTTGCGGATCCTATGAATCGACTTACTTCTATAACTAGTCCTTTGGTTTCATTTTTAAGTTTTTCAACAGAAGGAATTTCTAGAATTATTAATTTAAAGGATGCATCTGATCCTGTTATTTCAGATGAAGAAATAAGAATACTTTTAAAAGAAGGAACACAGGCGGGGATATTTGAAAAAGAAGAGCGCGATATAGTAGAGAGAACGTTGAGACTTTCAGATAAAAAAGTAAGTACTCTTATGACCTCACGAAAAGAAATTATTTGGCTCGATGTAGACAGTCCATTTAAAACCTTAAGAAATAAAATAACGAAAAAACCTCATTCTCATTTTCCAGTCTGCAGGAATAATTTGGATACAGTTTTGGGAATCGTTAGAGCAGAAAATGTTTTGGTAGATTTTCTTGCTGAAGAAAAGATTAACTTAAAGAAAAATTTACACAAACCTCTTTTTATTCCTGAAAGTATGGATTGTCTAAAAGTTTTGGAGCTATTTAAAAAATCTGGAATTCATATGGCGCTTATTTCAGATGAATACGGTCATACAAAGGGGCTTCTGTCTCTTACTGATATTCTGGAAGATATAGTAGGAGATATTCCTACTATAAATGAACTGGAGGAAAGTGAAATTATAAAAAGAGATAATGGCACTTTTTTAGTTGATGGACTCGTATCTACGGAAGAGTTAAAAGAACATTTTAAAATTAGACGTCTGCCTGGAGAAAAGGCCGGAAATTTTCATACTTTGGGAGGATTTGTGACAGACAGAATTGGAAGAATTCCTGTAAGTAGTGATACGATAGAGGTCGGGGATTTTCGATTTGAGATAGTGGATATGGATGGAAATAGAGTAGATAAGGTTCTTATTACCCCTATAAAAAGACGCAAGACAGCCTCTATTTAACTTTTTCTAAAAATCCTAGGCAAATATTATAAAGCTTATAGTTTGTGAATTGAGGCGAAATTTGGTATAATTTGTTCCTTGTAGAAATATTTACTTTTAATTATTTGCATTTTAAAAGTTAGATATTTTTACTGCACATTTACAACTGGATAACTAAATATAGTTGAGTTTGCTGAGAAGATATTTGTCTTTTGAGCGAGCTCAACTATGTATGCGAACCAAAAATTAGGAGAAATACGTGGAAGAATTTCGGATTAATATCGACTATTCAGTAATTCTGCCAGTCGAGGTCGTTGAGATTTTGAGACAATCTCTGCTACCAATAAGAAGATATGAGTTTGGGGGCCATAATCTTTCTCTCATTCTGATTCTGGGTACGTTCCCACCGCTCTTTGAGCAGGTCCTGGTGCGCCTCAACGCAATTCCTGGAATCACGGCAGAGTATCTGCCAAAACCGGTTTACAAAAAAACCCATTTTGCGCATCCCAAAGTTGGGTGAAGTGCGTTCGATCTAGTTCCGATATTGTATCGGGGCGCCAAATGCCATAAGGAGGCATAACAACATGAAGTCAATAATCTTCGTCGAATCGGCTCCCGAAAGTCGGGAAAAGGTTCAATCGTATCTCGAGCAAATTCGGGGAGTGACCAGCGTAGTTCCGCTGGAAGGAGCCGACTTTAGCTTCGCACTCCACGTCATAGGGGAAGTGCGTAAGGTTGAAAACATCAAGGAGGCCGTAAAGGCTTCATCTGATGTCTCGGGCATTTGCTCGGGAGTTCTGGGAGAATCCAATCCCATGGGTGCCCACTGGCTGAGCGGGTATATCCTGCTAAAGCAAAAGTACACCAAAGAAGAGCAGGAGGAGATGATCGTACTTGCACATTCGACCGGCATCCTAATTGAGAGCATGAGCTTCTCAGGATTTCACCAATTCAAGTCGATCGTTATGGTCAGCGTTGATGGTCCTGATAGGATCTCAAATGTCGTCTCACACATCAGGCGTATGTTCTGGGGTGCACGCTATTGCCCAGTTCGCAAGCCGGTTATCCAGGCGCGCCAGTAGGCGCGCAACATCTAGCTCCGCCGCGACTTTTATGTCGCCGGCGGAGCTTTTTACATTTATCCTCTGCTATAATTTATATTGGTTTTATGAAACGAATTCATTGGATAGATATCGCTCGGGGAATTGGGATTATTTTAGTTATTCAGGCTCATTCACTTTCTGCACATACCTATAGACATTTTATTTATGCATTTCATATGCCGCTTTTTTTCTTTCTCTCAGGTCTTTTGTTTGACTATAAAAAATATAGTTTTTCGTTAACTTTTAAAAAGTCAGTGAGAGGGATTTTAATTCCGTATTTACTTTTTGCTTTATTGAGCTATTCTATTTGGCTTTTTCAAAATAATGCCTTTTTAAATTTTGATTTTTCTGCATTTTTGTATCATTTGTCAGGAATAATATATGGCAACAGCAGTAGTATATTTTTTAATATCGTGCTGTGGTTTTTGCCGTGTTTATTTATCACTAAAATAATATTTGCTTTTATATCCAGTAAAATTACAAATCCTAGAATTTTATTTTTAGTTTTAATACTTTTTTCTATAGGTGGTTATTTAACTGCATCTTTTTTCCCAAATATACATTTACCTTTTGGACTCGAAAGCGCACTTACAGCAATTGTTTTTTTTGGAGTAGGATCAATTATAAAAACGAATTATTCTGATAGAGTTGAGATAATTTCTAGAAAGAAAATAATTCCTTATTTGTTTTTGTCCTTTGGTCTTTTAATTATTGCTGGCCAAATTAATTTTAATATTCATGGCGAGCAAATAGATATCCGGATGAATCATTTGGGAAATTATTTTCTTTTATATATTGGAGCTATTTCTGGAATCGTCGTGACGTTAGTTATTTCAAAACTTATTTCAAAAAATAAAGTTTTGGAGTCAGTGGGGATAAATTCATTAGCATTATTTGCGCTACATCCTATCATCTTTTTCTATTTTGATATGATTTTAAGGTTATTTACAAATATAAATCTCTGGGCAGAGAAAGACTTGTATTTGTCATATTTTTATACTGCAGTTGGGATTGGAACAATATTGTTTTTAGTCTTTATAAAAAAATATATAAAATTTACAAATTACCTTGACAAGTTAAATTAGTAAAATATTGCAGTAATAGTTTATGGGGAAATAATACCTTCATGTCAAAAGAGATAGTAAATGGGGAAGAGGCTGGTTTGACTTCTGCTCCAGGAGTATTTACCAGAAGAGAACTCTTACGTGGAATTGTGGGACTTTCTGCTGGTTTAATTTTAAGAGGTGAAGAAAATAGAACTAATTCTGCTGAGAATAATAGTTTTTCAGATGGAATGTCTGAATCAGGAAGCGATTTGTTAAATGGCAATATTCACGGAGGTAATCTTTTCTCCACGGATGAAAGAGATTCTCACCCACAAGTAAGTTCTCAAGAATCAAATTATAAAGTATTTGTTCCTGGTGTTGCGCACAGCGAGCGAAAATATAGCATTGAAGTCCCTTCTACTTTTAAATGGCAGCGAAATGAATTACTTTTTGCACCTAATGCTGGATTTCAGAAATTGCGGGAGGGCGGTCAAGCTTCTGTTTATATTCCTCCTGAAATTTATGGCAGAATAACAGAGCAGTCTTTTGAACCATGGAATAGGTTAGGAATTGAGATTCGAGGTATTCCGTACATGTATTTAACTTCAGATAAGGCAGCTTGTGATATTGAATTTAGGAGTGCGGAGGTAACCTGGGTGCAGCCTTTTAACGAAAAAGGAAATCCAGATCCGAGAAGTCCATTTAAAAAATCTATTATACATATAGATCCAAGTGCGAATAATTTAGTTGCGGCTCATGAGGCCGGTCATGGAGCTTTTGGACTTGCTGATTTTTTAGGAAAAAACGGATATGAAGCATTTAAAAATGGAACATTGAAGGGATACATAAATCCTCAAAACGGAGCTGATCCTAACAAGCCATATGTAGGCGCAATGAATTACGAGTATTGGCTAAATCCAGAGAAATGGTTTGGACCGGATGAAAAATACGCTTTAATAACAGCCGGATATGGAGAGATGTAAGAGCTAATTTTCCCTAACAGTGTATAATTTATTCTGTGAAGACACTCCCTGATTTCAAGTTTGAAATTCCTCTTTGGGAAAAAGGCTATAACGCATTAGGTATAGACGAAGCAGGTCGTGGTGCATTTGCTGGTCCATTGTCTGTAGGTGGAGCTATTTTTGACAGTAAAATAGCAAGGGAATTATTAAATTTTGGGATAAATGATTCCAAATTACTAACTCCAAAAAAACGTGAGAGTCTATATCTAGAAATTAAAAAGCACGCTATTTTTTCTCATGTAGAATTTATAGATTTGACTGTCATAAATGAGATAGGCATAGGAAAAGCTACTTTTTTAGGTATGAAAAATATATATGATAGGGCAGAAAAAATACTAGGAAATACATTTTGTCTTATAGATGCTTTTAAGATTCCTGAAGTTATAAATCAAAATGCGGTCATTCATGGTGATAGGGTGTCAGTTAGTATCGCTGCAGCATCGATTTTAGCAAAGGTAGAACGTGATAATTTGATGTCAAAATTAGGTAAAAAGTACCCGGAATACGGATTTGAAGTGCATAAAGGTTATGGAACACTTTTACATCGAAATGCCCTTAAGTCATTTGGAGCAAGCATTCACCATAGAACACAATTTATCGCAAAACACATATGATTTGTAGTTTAAATCGGCATTTAGTAAAATATACTCTCATAGTCTTTATATGTTTAGAAAGTCGAACAAATCGGTCTGGGAGAAATTTCCAGATCTAAAAAAAGTTCCCACAGAGAGATTTCCGCATCACGTTCTTTTAATTCCTGATGGAAATGGGCGTTGGGCAAAGCTTGCTCAAAAAAGTATTACAGATGGTCACAGAGCTGGCGCTGAGGTTATAAAAGGTATTTACAATGATTTGTGGCAGCTTCCTATAAAATTTGTAACAATTTGGGGGTTTTCCGCTGACAATTGGTCTAGAACTGCTGAAGAGGCTGAAGGGATTATGAAAGTTATAGATAGTACATTAAGTGAAATGGTTCCGGATGCTATGGAGAAAAACGGGAGAATAATTCATATCGGACGAAAGGATAGAATTCCTGAGTATTTACGAAAACATTTGGAGGAAGCTGAAAAAATGACTGAAAAAAATACAGGAACTGTTTTTTCTCTTGCAGTAGATTATGCAGGTGCAGATCAAGAGTTGAGGATTTTTAAAAAAATGGTGGAGGATAAGATAGAAGAGATAACGCCTGAAGTAATTACTAAATATAGAGATGGAAATGGTATCGTGCCACCTGCTGATCTAGTAATTAGAACAAGTGGTGAGAAGCGGACTTCTGATTTAGGATGGCTTTCTACTAATTCCGAGCTTTATTTTATAGAAAAGTTATTGCCAAATTCAGGAAGCAAGGATATCGTTGAGGCAATAATTGATTTTAGTAAACGCGAGAGACGATTTGGTGGAAGACCAAAGGTGCAAGCTTCAAAATAATCCTATAATACTATCTTTATCCTCAAAATTCTGATATAATTCAGTTATGAAATCAGGAACAGTTGCACTTATTGGGCGCCCAAATGCAGGGAAGTCTACCTTAATTAATCGTATTATTGGTCAAAAAGTGGCTATTACGTCCCCTAAGCCCCAGACAACTCAATTTTCGATTCAGGCTGCGTACGACGATCCTGCAGTTGGAAACACACCCAGCAGAGGTCAAATTTTATTTTTAGATACCCCAGGAATTTTTGCAAAAACGAAAGACCCGAAATTAAAGGAGATAAATCTGGAGGCAGAACACGTTTTAAAAGAAGACATAAACGCGATAGTTTATGTAATTGATCCTACGCGCGAACGAGGGCTTGAGGAAAACAGAGTTTTGGGAGCTGTCAGAAAAGTAAATATACCAAAGCTTTTGGTTTTTAACAAAACTGATAAAAGAGAGAAAAAATACACAGAGCAATATAAATTTTTAGAAGATGAATTTAAGGATATAGTGTATGTTTCAGCTTTAAAAGGAGAAAATATTAATCAGATAATTGACTGGATTTTTGAAAATCTGCCGGAAGGAAAAGAAATGTTTAATGCGGCATACATGCCCTCAAAAGCATTAAATGTTAATTCAAAATTATTTATCGAGGAGCTAATTCGCGAGAAGGCTTTTTTAAGACTTAGGCGCGAACTTCCTTATGTTGTTCGCGTGGTCGTCGATACTGTTGAAAAACGCAAAGGGAAAGATCTTGTTTATATAAAAGCAAGAATCCTTGCGCCCAAAAGATACAAAAAAATGATAATAGGTCTGGGGGGAAGAAGAATAAAAGAAATAGGCTCTATGAGTAGAAACGAACTAGAAATTGCCACTGGAAACAAAATTTATTTAGATCTGAATGTCGACGAAGATCGATAACTTACTTTCCCCTCTTCTAATTAAGCCATCATTTGTTGATCGAATTTAATCTGTGATAAACTTTTTATAATGTCTATCATAAAGAAAAAAACTAAAAATAAACACAACCATTCTAGAAAAAAGCATTTGATTTTTGGAATAATTGCGGGCTGTATATTTTCAGTAATATTTTTAGTTTATTTAGGAATAAACAATATTAAGTCAAATTCTATCACTTCATTTCAGGAATGTTCTGCAGCGGGATTTGAAATTATGGAAAGTTACCCTAGGCAGTGCAATGCGTATGGGAAGAATTTTGTTGAAGTTATAGAGGAGAATGATTTGGAAAATGAAATTTTGCAAATTGACAAAGGTGAAGGTGGAGGGAATTTATTGATGAAGCGCGGTAACTATATTATTAATTCAAGTGAAGAGTGGAATAGAATTTTCGGAAATTCAGGTATTGACCCAGATATTGATTTTAATGAAAAGACGGTTATTGCAATAGTTATGGGTCAAAAAACATCCGGTGGCTACTCTGTAACACTGAAACAATTAGAAGTTGAAGAGGGTGAAATCAAATTTATGGTAGAAGAGGCAGTTCCTGGAGAAAATTGTCTTGTGACCCAGGCGCTTACTAATCCATATCAAATAGTTGCGATAGGTAAAACACAAAAAAGTATTTCATTTGTAGGAAGTACTATTATAGATGACTGTTCAAAGTGAAAACTATTTGGGCATTTTGAATTTAAAATATAGCATAAATAATTGCTATTGTTTTTTGTAACTTTATTTTTTATACTATTTGCTATGCCGACAGCAAAAAAAGCAACTACAATAAGAAAAACAGCAGCAAGAAAGACATCTGTTAAAAAAGGAATCGTTGCTCCCAAAACTACATCTTCAGAAAGTAAGAGTCCTCAATTAAACCCGTTTAGCAAATTTGAAGTTTTATCAAAAAAGACTAGATTAACAATATTGGTTATTTTAGGTGCTTTGCTTCTGGGGATTATAATTTTTCTAAATAGAAGCCTTTTTATAGCAGGAATTATAAACGGAGAACCTATTTCAAGACTTGAGGTAATCGGAGAGCTTGAAAAGCAGCAAGGTGCAGCTGTTTTTAATAGATTAATTGATAGAAAGTTAATTCTTCAAGAAAGTGAAAAAAATAATATTGAAGTCTCTCAGGAGGAGATCGATAATAAAAGAAAAGAAATTATTCAGCAGGTGAGCGGTGGCGATGAGGCTAATTTTGCTCAAATCTTAGAATCCCAAGGTCTTTCTACTGAGCAATTTACTGAAGAGTTAAGAGTTCAAATTTTGGTCGAAAAAATGTTGAGTAATAATATTGAAGTAACAGATGATGAATTTAATCAGTTTTTAGAATCAAATCCGGATTTAATAGAAAATGCAGAGAATCAGGACGAAACAAGAGCACAGCTTAGAGAGCAGTTAAAACAGCAAAAATTACAGACAGAATATAATACTTGGATGGAAAGTCTCCGAAATAATGGAGATATTGTTAGATTCGTTAACTACTAAAACAAAATTTTAATTTAAAAGCCTATTTGTTTCATCATAGTCATCCAGATTTTTTTCATGAGCCCAGCTTTTCTATATTCGTTGTACCGCATTTTGTTTTTATAATCTTTAGTACCTATCATAGGGGGATCCATCCAGATCGAAATCACGATCATTTCATTTTTTTCATTTCTATTAGTTACTGTCGTAATAACTTTACCATCAATTCTTTTTATGGTGCGTACTCCACCTTTTTCATTTCTTTCAGAAGAGTCAGGATTTTTTATCGATTCTATAGCATAGTCCTTAGGAATTCCGCGTTCTTTCATGCGTAGTAATGCATGATTTGTCCAGATGGCGCCACCAAATTTATTATCTTTCATTTAAGTTTATTTAATGATATCAAAAAAATCTTAAAAAAGAGAATTGACAAGTATAGGCATAATACATTATCGTTTTAATAATGGTAATTTCTAGCAGCCAGGAGCTGTCTTCATATGTTTCTTCTTTTTTAAATATAAACCCAGATAATTCTGTTGAAATAACCGATGAGGCAAAGCTTATTTCGGAGGGCATAGATCGCCTTGTATTTACCCAGGCACTTTCTGACGACTCAGCCTTACGGCACGAGACGAGAGTTATGATTAGAAAAATTGCAAATGTTATGGGTGCACATTCTGCTTCAATTTATGAATTATATAAAGCAATCGGAGCAGGTGAAGTCTATGGATTTAGTGTTCCCGCTATGAATATCCGAATGATGAATTATGATTTTTCGAGAAGTATTTTTGAAGAAGCGCAAAAAATTGAAGCTGGCGCTTTTGTGTTTGAGATAGCCAGATCTGAAATGAAGTATTGCGATCAATCACCAGATGAGTTTTCAGCCTCTATCCTTGCTGCTGCGGTAAAATCCGGATATAAGGGACCAATTTTTATTCAAGGAGATCATTTTCAATTTAAAGAAGAATTATTTAGAAAAAGTCCCCAGGAGGAAATAGATAATATAGAGCTTTTAATAAAAGATGCATTAATGGCCCAATTTTACAACATAGATATCGATGCGTCGACATTAGTCGACCTAACAAAGGAAGATTTAACTGAGCAGCAAAAAGATAATTTCGAAATGACAGCAGAGCTTACTCGTTATATCCGTGGCCTACAACCACCAGGAGTGACTGTTGCTATAGGTGGAGAGATAGGCCATATAGGTGGTAAAAATAGTAATGTCGAAGATTTTGAAGCATTTATGGAGGGATATAGGGGGATTATTGGCAACGATACAAAGGGAATTACGAAAGTTAGCGTACAGACTGGTACATCTCATGGAGGAATACCAGATGCGAATGGGAATGTAATTAAGGTAAAACTTGATTTTGATGTTATAAAGTCTATTGGAGAAGTGGCACGTGATAAATATAAAATTGCAGGCGCTGTCCAACATGGTGCGTCTACGCTGCCTGAGGAAATGTTCCATATGTTTGTAGAAAATAAAGCTGTTGAAGTGCATCTTGCAACAGAACTTATGAATATCATGATTGATAATTTGCCATTAGAATTGCGAGAGAAAATGCACCAGTGGACTATAGAAAATTGTACTGACGAACGAGAAGAGGACTGGAATGATACACAGTTTGTATTTAAAATGAGAAAAAAGGCTGTTGGTCAATTTAAAAAAGAATGCTGGAATTTAAGTGAGGAAGAAAGGGAAAAAGTTAGAAACGCTTTGGGAGAGAAATTAGGATTTTTATTTGAGAGTTTTAATCTAACAGGTACAGCGCACACAATCCGCAAATATATAGCATAATTAAATTATCTTGCCCTAATAGATTTTATATTTGTAGTTGTTAAAATGTCATATATAATCGAATAGTTGTTAATAAATTCATATGGGTCAGATTCACTTTATAGATAAGAAAGAAATAAAAGATAAGAAAATACTTCTTCGTGTTGATTTTAACGTAGCGCTTACTTCAAAATTTAAGATAGCAGATGATGAGCGTATACGTCAAAGTATACCTACGATAAAGAAATTATATAAGGAAAATAAATTAATACTTGTGGCGCATCTTGATCGACCAGAAAAAAGAGATAAGAAATACTCACTTGGAGTTGTGGTAAAAAGACTATCAGAATATTTGCCGGATGTAAAAATTAAATTAGTGGACGACTTTCTAGATGAAAAAGGGATAAGATTATTAACTGAGCAAAAAAACGGTGAAATTTTATTTTTGGAAAATATTAGGTTCTATCCGGGAGAGGAAGCAAATGACATAGAGTTTTCAGAAAAGCTTGCAGGTATCGCAGATATTTATGTAAATGATGCATTTGGAGTAGCACATAGAGCAAGCAGCTCTGTAGTGGGTGTTGCGAATATATTGCCATCATATGGTGGACTCCTTTTGCAAAAAGAAATAGAAGTAATTGGAAGCCTTTTGAAGGATCCTAAGCATCCGCTCGTCGCAATTATTGGGGGATCTAAAGTCAGTACTAAATTTGAGCTTTTGCATAAATTAACTCAGCTTGCGGATGTGCTTGTTCTGGGCGGAGGGATTGCAAATACTTTTCTTTCGGCAAAAGGACTACCGGTCGGAAAAAGTCTTTATGAGAAAAATATGGATCATTCAGTAGGTCAAATTATAAGTGAAGCAAAAAAACATGGAACTGAGATTGTTCTACCTCAGGATGT
>Ga0172380_10008190_pt1 | contig 11515 bp, 23 predicted proteins | sample Leawe162metaG_FD_119747 | JGI IMG/M metagenome (GOLD analysis project Ga0172380, IMG submission 119747) | Leachate microbial communities from a municipal landfill in Southern Ontario, Canada - Leachate well 162 metaG | ecosystem: Engineered > Solid waste > Landfill > Unclassified | place... | reverse complement strand
GGACGTGCTGCGTAACAGGCTACAAACATATTCTGATATGCTTCAGAAGTTATGCTATGCATCCTTTTGTATATATACACTACTCCTAGAGAGTTGGAATATTCTGCTTCTGAATGCCTGTACGGGTCAACCCCAGCTACATACAGCCCAAATGGAGGGTTGCTGATGGGGAATTCCCATATTTGTACTGGAGCATCTTTATCCTGTGTCTTTACAGGGAATTCTGTTATAGGGAGACGGTCCACAAATTTATGAACAATCTTTTCCCCATCATGAAATACCTCTACAATATTTCCAGATACTCCTTGAGAGATAAGTTTATCCTTTTGGTTTTTAGCCGCTTCAACGTTAAAATCATTCTGTGTTAAAACAAGGAATGAATCTGAAGGCTTACATGGCCAATATGCTTTAAATTTTAAAACAGTTTTTGAATTACCACTCTTTAAGGCTTTGGCATATTCTGGTTCCCACCATTCTTTTAAAGCTCTTTCTTCGTTAGAAACTAATATAGTTATTTGGTCTAAATCTGGGTGGGAAATTCCAAGGTATTCAGACAGAGTTTTTGGTTCTTTGTATGCCATCTTAGCTCTTAGAGCTGAAATGAAACGTCCTATTCTTCCTCCTCCTTCCCATGTATTCTCAAAGGAGAGCATGTTGTAAGCTTCTGGAGCATAGAACATTTCTGCTGCTTCTGCTCCCTTTTCCATATCACCTCCTGTGCCACAAAGCATTACTAGGCAAGAAGGCTTATTACCTCCACCTGACCACCAACAACCATCCGAGTCTTTTACACAACCTATAAGATTTCTTATTGTACCTATTTCATCTATTAAATGGAAAGAGGGACGTGTACCATTGGCTGCCATTGTATCATTTCCATCCTGATAGTTACGTACCAATATACGACTATTAGAGGAAGAGGCATTTGGTTGGTTGGTGGCTTTGTCTTTCCACCCAGCCCTCACCTCTTTCTTCCAATCAGAAGTTAGACGTTGCTTTTTAAAAACAGGGTGCATATTTGTTAATATGTCCTCTATCTTATCTGTAGCCAGCTTTATATAATTTGCAGCCCCTCCTGATATAACACTTTCCGAATTGTCATAGAATGTATATTGATGTGAGGCCAGGGATGCTGCTATAATACTCTTACCAAAATCACGAGAACCTACCAATTCATAGAAACGTCCCTCATCTGTACATATCTCAAGGTCTTCATTTATAATGTCCCAATCTATATCCCTCAAGAAGGGGGTATCAATTCTTCTCACCTTCTTCCCATTAGGGAGCTCTACATACATTGCAATCTTTGCATATACAGTATGGTAATAGAGGCGACCAGAAATCTTCACCTGACCATCAGCCAAATAGAAGCCTTCCATACACCTTTTTCTTTCCCTACGCCAAAAATCTATGAATGCCTCTTCGTTGGAGGCATCATAAAAAGGTTCTTCCTGTAGAGGAAACCAAATATTTAATTGTTTAGATTTTTCCACTTTCAAATAGGGTTACTTCTTGTCTTCCCCTTGCTTCAGTTTTTTTAGCTTCATCAGATTCTCTCATCCTTCCTATAGTTTGTATTATTTCTGCATAATCTTTTAAGGCTTGAGTTAGGTCTTTTCTTTGGGCTTCCTTATTTGCAACACATATAGGAATTACTCCTCCACCTTTTGTTTCTTTATAAGCCATCCTATCCGCCAAAAGTTGGAATGGATTAGCCTCTATATATTCTTTAAGCTCTTGTAATTTCATTTCCAAAAACTCCAGTTCATATTCAATAAATAGTTCTTTTTTCTTAACTGCCATAAATTGTTTGTAAATAGTCTGATAATATTTTTAATTCCTGATTTAGCTTGTATATCTCATTTTGCTTTAGTCTTATATCTTGTAAAACATTGTTATATCTAAAAGAGGCTATAGAATTTTTATATTTTAGAGTTATGTCTTCTGCTCTTTCTAACTCTTGTACTGAGATTTCTAATAATTCTGTTTTAAATTCACATGTATCTAGACATTCTGGAGGATTGTTTTCCATTTGCTCTTTTCTCTCCATAGCTTCCTTATGTTGTTTTATACCATTTTCAACCCATTGGTCCAGCTCTTCTTTGCTAGTGTATTTATAAATCATCGTCTTCGTTTTCGTCAAGAATTGTATCCAGGTTCATTCCTTCCTCTACTATTTTGTCTATGTAGTCCTCTGTAATGTCAGCTTCTTCAGAAATCTCTTCCTGATACTTCTTGAGAGCTTTGAGGATTTCCTTGTCGGGCACAGAGAATATATCCCTGTATTCTGAAAGGGCTATAGAGAAATGTTTTCCCATTTCATATGTGGGGTGGTCCTTATGTAGTTCCAAGAGCACATCTAAGATGGCCTTGTATATATTCCTTTTCATGTTATTTGGTTATGATGCCAGAATCTTTTGTTCCTATGCGTTGTAATGTCTTCTTAAAGGAGGGCTGTAATTTATCCAGGGCTGCTTTAATGTTCTCATTACATATTTTCTGTACTTCTGTAGATACACCTTCTGTTCCTACGATACTTCCGTAAAATCTAACCAGCTCTGCCAGTTCAAAATCAATTATTGGTTCTATTGCCATGTTTATTTTTTTATATATTTTTCCCAGAGAATTGGTTTTATGTCCTCTGGGTGACGTTCATTATATGTCTTTGCTCCACACACACTATCAAGGGAAGCTGTCTTTGTTAATATAGGGCATGAACATAATGTGCAATGCTCTTCTTTTCTGTGTGTTGAATATCCCTCCCTATTTTTTGACATCATAGGACATTTAGAACATATGAGTCTCCTCCTTATTATTTCATCTTGTTCCTCCTGTGGAAGAGAGCCATATTCCATTTTCACAGCGTTTGTTATTCCCTCCAACACCAAAAGGGGATTTTTAATCCCTTTCCCAAGCATTCTTAAATATTCTTCTATTTTGTTCATACCCTTGCTTTTAATGCTTCCAGCTGTTGATGGAATTTCTCTAAATCCTCCTCCTTCACTTTTCCCTCTTCATATTTCCTCTCCATCCATTTTATTTTATCATTAAGCCTTCTCTTTGATATGAGGAATTTTCCAAACCCAGAGAATTCTATTTCGTTATGTTTATGAGCTGCCTTAGCTGCATCCTCTCCCTGAAACTTTATAATAGCCTGTACCATTTCCAGAGGAAGTTCCATTTGTTTTGCCACCCCCTCCATAAGCTCATCTTTAAGAAGCATAAATATTCAGGATTAGGGTGGAAAAATCTATATGTAGTTGTTTGTTTAAAAGGATTTTCTTTTCCTCCTTGTAGAGGAAACCCCTTTTTACTAATTTCCTTATTGCGTTGTCCAACGAGCGTATTGTCATTCCAAATGTCTTCACAAATTCATGCCTTGCTCCTATCACCCCCAAATTCCCATTCACACAAGCAAAGGCCAGAATGTTCAACTCCGCATTTGTCAGCTTCATAGAATTAAGAATGTTTAGAATTGCGTAGTATTTAACTACACATTCCAAATGTGTTTCATAATTCTTCTTTATCTTTATAACTCTGTACAAAATTACAACTAGTTTCTTTAATTAACAATAACAATTTTTTATGGAATGCTATATAAGGCAAAAAATTTCTTTATGAAGGGTCTTTTTTCTCTTCTTTATTAAAAATAGCAGCTTCCTCTTCCATATCTTTCTTCATTTCTGCTGCCTGCCATTCCTCATATTTCTCTGAAAACTTCCTGAGCTCTTCCTCAAACTTCTTCATAGGCCAGGCACATATAATATCATCCTCCTTCATACAAACTACTGTACAGGGGAATTCTCCCTGCCTCTCCTCTACTTCTGGCATTTCTTTAAACCTCATCTCCCCCCACCCTTCTATATCTGTATGTGTAATTCTCCTGGCAGCTGTGCGGAAAGGGATTCCCTGCCCCCCTTTAATAGCTTCCTGCATATCCTGCCCCTCATACATACGTATTAAAAGCTTAAACTTCCTGTCTACAAAATTCATAATTAATTATTTTTTAATTCTTTAATTGTCTCTTCACTGAATATTTTTACATCATGTGAAGGTATATCATCAACCACTTTACCAGAATAATCATCTAATATACTATACCAAACCTTAGCTTCTGTAAATTTAACAGCTGTAATCTTTCCATAGAAATATTCTGGAATATAAGAAAGTTCGTTTTCTGGTGTATCTGGAGAAAATTTTTTTGCTTGCTCAAAAGCATAGTCTTTTTCTTTTAATGTAGTATAGGCTACCTCCTGGCCAATACCGAATCTACTAAAAAACTCAGGAGCTGGTTTCTTTCCTAATCTATTCTCAATAATTTCCTTAGTCCCCTGAAGTTCTGATTCTTTTACTGGATAGATGGTGATTCTTTTTGGTTGTTGTAGTCCATCAATAGTATCTTGATGAAAATTAACTGTTAACCAATTACTTTCTCCACCCAAAGCTTGGAAAAAACTCTTTAAAAGACCATCTCTTACATCCTCTGAATCCTGTAAATTAATTCTAATTACTGGTTGAAATCCATCAGCATTGTCTTGTCCTGCAAAATCAACTCTAATTGTACTTTTCATATTATTATTTTTCATTATTTTTAAATCCCCTAATTGGTAGATTGTAATGATATGACAAAGATACGAAGAGGAAATGACATTTCCAAATTTATTTTTTGTTTTTTCTAAAATTTTTTTAATTTCCCAAATTTTTAACATATTTATATGTAGGGGGTCCAGTCCATCCTCACCACCCCTACTCTGGATTGACGGTGGCGGTGTATCCCCACACAAACTTATTTAATAACAGATAAATTTAATTTGTATGCAATTTGAATTAACGAAGTTTTTAAAAGCTCCAGCTGCTCAACAGCAGATTGATACTATTTCCCTTAAAGAATTAGTTAAACTCACAGGAGCCACAGGCTTTAAGCCAATGAATGAGACAGCTAAAGCATCAGCCAGGGTTCATATCATGAAGGGTGACCAGCGTTTGTTTGCCATCAGGGTTGGTAAGAGCGTAAGGCTTGCTAACAACCTAACCTCTGCTGAAGGCATGAAGGAGCTGTTTGGTAACTACATCATTTATTATGGTGAGAGTGAGAACGGCACTTGGGTGGCTTTCGGCAAGAAGGGAGAGCTTACAGAAGGCATCACTTATTCTTTGGAACAACTGAAGGATGTAGTTGGAGTGTTGTAATTTCCTACTGGACTGGAAGGGGAACTAATACCAGAGTAAATATCCCTTACAACTCAAGACTATTTAACAGGGAGTGGCTTAACGGCTGCTTCCTGTTATTCTTATATATAGGGGTGGAGGCACTGAAAGTGCATGTTGGGTGGGCTATATAATCCCTTCTTGAGAATGCCTAGACGCAGATATTTGTAATAACTCATTGATAGATAATAAGTTATGAAGAAATGAAAATAAATAAACCTGGGAATATTTGAATTTGTCCCGTTAGTAATTTATTGATAAACGATAAATAATGTACCATTTAAGCTTCCCAAGGGCTTACAATAGTGTTTAAGCTGAAACCTGCCTATAACTATTGAGTACAGAGGGATAACTCATTGATTATCAATGAAAGTTGAACGTATTTATACGATGGAGTGACTACATATACGGCTTTATAACACATTTATTATATCATCTGCAACTAAATGGTTGCTCTTAATAGCATTAATATGGCTCATACACATCAAGCTAAGTATTCATGGTATAATTGTACACAGTTACAAGCTTATTACTATGAAGATAAAGAAATGTTAGAGAAACAGCGTAGAGCTGGTAATTTATGTATTAATGTAGAGAGTGATATTATTTCTTCTAAGAATCAAATGAGAAAGATTCCGCTAAGTCTCATCACCAGAGTTACAAAACTTAAATAACAATTTAAATCCCCTTATTGGGCATAATATGAAAATAAACTTAACATTATTATTCCTGTTTATAATGGGAATAGGGGGATTATTTGGGATGTGCTATTATTACCCACCATTAGCTAGATTATTGGCTATAGTTATTATGTTTGGTGGAATAATAGGTTTTTATGCAAGTTTATTTCCTAAAAGATAAAGTCGTTGCATCGACTATAAATAGGTGATTAAGATGCAAGCGTCACATATTTTATATATGTGGGTCACAATTAAAACTTATTTGTTATGGAGCAACTTAATAAAGCTGAAAGGGAAGCTATTGTAGCCTCTATTAAGAAGGGAAAGCCCCTGTCTACAGCTAATTGTTTAGAGAATGCTGTTAAATGGAGTGATAAACACCCAGCCACTAAACCACATTTTCTCATAGCCACAGATGATGGACATGTAATTGTTTATTAAAACCTATTTGTTATGTCATATTTCAAAAACAAAGGTATTTCTTATGCCTATAATAATGATAGTGTGTTATTTGAGACTGGTCCAAATAAAGACAGCTATAGTATTAATACACACTATCAACATGATGTTGAAACAGATATTATTACCTACAGAGCTGAAGTGGTTAAAAATTGGTCCTATAATGAAGCTCCTAAAGAAGGGGTTATTGGGGGAAAGAAATATAGAGAAACTATTAGCTCTGGTACATTAAAGCAATGTTTAGAGTTTATAGATAATATTGCTAAAGCTCAGGGATATTGGGAACGACATCCAACACAGCCATTTGAAAAGATATTTATTGAACCTATTATTTAATTCTTTATTGTGAATTCTGGGGGCATATTTATGTGCTCCTGGAGTTCCTATATCATTTCCAAAGCTGTCAGAGTGAGGAAACGTTTGTCTGAAGGCCGTTTAGATGAATGAATATACAATAGTATATAGTCTTGGGGGACAGTTAGTTGCAAATACCCAAGACATGCAATGCATCACAACTCATGTAGATATAAAGACTTCTTATGTTATACCACGCAGTCTTAAGGGATGTTGGTGATAAAAAGTAGTAACTAAGATGTGAAACTACCTGATTAATAAATGCTTATAATTGAAATGGTTAGAAATAATCATGGATTAAGTAATATTCAGTTAAGAATCTGGTAAGGGATAAAACATACTCCCAAGTTAATCAGCTCCCAAGGATGAGCAAATGTAATGATAAGGATGTAGAGCCTTAGAAACTGATTATCTCTATGTCATTACATTTGAATGCAGAGGGAATATTACTGTGAGAATCAGTAACATAGAGAATAAATACATTAATGCACTAAGCATACACTATTGTATAAGCTGTACTCACAAGGTATGGGGAGGGATAGTGCTGGTGGCTGAACTTTCGGGTTAAAGCATAAATGTATTTATATTCTCTTGAAGCTTGTATCCTTAATTATCAAGTAGCAATCTGTAAATATATGGATGAAATATCTGAACAATAGCAGGTAATAGAGCTAAAGTAATATAATATCAATCTCCAATGACTATTTGATAATTAAGGTATTAATGTATAAATAATTATTGTGAATCCCTTGGGGGAGGATGTAATCCTCTTCCTTGGGGTTCTTTAAAACGTCACCAATTCTTCACTATAAATTTAATTAACATGTCTAAGACAAAAACAACAAGCAATGTTGACATTGAAGCTCTTGTAGCTAAAACAACTGGCCTTCCCACCTCAACAGCTGTAGCTTCAGCTCTTGCCTCTTTGCAAAAAGCACAGGCAGCAGAAGAAGAAGCAAGAATCATAAGGGATATTTCCCGTGTTCAACAGCAGGTAAAAACTAAAGTGGAAACCTTACAAAGTATCCGCAGACAGGAAAAAGAAGCAAAAAAAGAATTACAAATTGTTGCCGATGCTGAACAACAATTCCTTAAAACAGGGGATTATGAAGCATTTTCAACAACGCTGGCTAAAAATAACATTTACAGCTGGTAGTTCCTGGTTTTGGCCAGCCTTTAATTAGGAAAGATATTAAGCCAAAAGCGTCCAGAAGAGAAATCTTCTGGGGTTATAATATAAGAAAAGTAGATATAATAGTATCTACGAGATTTAGAAAAATTAAGTTATGATGAGGGCAGGAATAGTGCTACATGCCAAATTTCTGTTATTAGAATTAACTAAGGGAACATATTAAATATGTTTCTCCTCTCAAGCCAACGAGCTTATCTTCATTTTATCTGGCAAATAAAATGAGGAAAATTCTTGATATTTAGCTGTTCTCTGACAATGAATGGCTAAATATCTTAATTTTTATTCCCCCTTTAAATAGCATTACATCATAAAAATGTATTTTCTACCCACCTTTGATAATGCTTATGAGGACTTACCAGACTAATTGGATTAGTTCTCATATAATATTCTTCTACATAGGAGAGAGGCTTAATAGGTTGCTTAGCTCTGGCTTTAAATTCCTCTATAATAGAATAGTCAAATTTAAACCATTCTTTTCTATGGTGTAGATGTTTGAAAAGATTATGGAGTTCTTTTTCTTCTTCCTTTACACTGTCAGATTCAAATAGTTCTATAAGATATATTTCATAGGGACTACTTGTACCTATAGCAGATAATCTTCTTTTTATATCATCTTCTTGTGTCATACCTATCTTAACATATTTACCTGTTTCTTCCATTAAAAGATACACCTTACCCTGTTTTAAACTAGCTTTTCTCAAAGAAATTAAATTTATAATACACTTATCCTGTCATGAGTGTCACACTGACGTTGTACACTTGTTTGCAAAGTTAGTGCTTGTTTTTCATATTTCCAAATAATTTGTGTCATTTTATTGTCATAATCTAAAATATGACAATTCTATGACAATTCAAAACACATATTATGACAAAATACATTAAATACTTCCTAAGAGCTATAATTATAGCTCCTTTTATATTAGGAATACCTACAGGACATAAAATAATAATGTTATCAGAGAGTTCTCCAAATTATAAACTATCTGTATTTGAATCTATTGTGTCTATTCCTGGAATATTTTCTTGTTGTATAATATTTCTATTTTTAATAATAGCGTTTGTAGGATTCTCATTTCAAGCAATTCATTGGGTATTTAACAATAAAACTGATACATATGATGAATATCACTAATAGACAAACAGCAATGAAAGCAGGTAATCTTTTGTATGGTACAAGACAGAAAGCAATGAAATGGTGGAATCCTCTTTCTACAGAAGAAAAGATAGTACATTATCAAAAATATGAGAGAGAATTCTTTACCCCTGCTAATAGCTTTAATACATTAACAGGAAGAGAAATTGAACGTATTTATAATTCTATAAAACATTAATTATGAAAGCATTAGCACAGGAAGCAGCAGCTTTAGAAGAGAAATTACACATTTCAGATGTAATATTCTGGTATAAAGGAATTTGGACATGTGTTCCATTAAATATAATGTCTTTACATAAAAACTAACTTTTACAGTGTGTATTCATAAGGCTTTCGTTTTTACGTGAGCCGCTTTTTTCATTCTAAAAACAAAAAACAATGACAACATTAATGTTAATATTATTTGCAATAGTAGCAATTCTTATTTTATCTCTAGCATGGAGAGGAAGAAAATTTGAATTTGGTCCTATACAAAAAGAATGGATAGCTTATTTAAAAGCCCATCCTGAAGAACAATTAAAATCCCATTTAGGAAGAATAATTGATGGAAAGGAACGCTGTTGCTGTCTTGGTAGAGGGGGAATTATAGCTGGAGTATGTGAATGGAACAATGATGTATTAATAACAAATCCTGGAAAGAATCCTGACTTGTTGCATGAAAATACTTATAAAGCTTTAGGGCTTAGAACTACTTCAGGAGGTCCTACAAAAGGAGATTCTCTTGCATATCATAATGATATTGGTAGGACATGGCCTGAAATAGCAAAAATATTGGAGAAACACCCCAGACGTTATTTCACATGTTCAAAATAATTTTGTAAATTGACATACATGAATATTTATCACCTACTACCGTCAAACTCAGCCATACAAGCTGAAATTTTACTTCTGGAGAATTCCTTATTTGAAGGCTCTGCTGAAGGTCACGATTAAAATCATTAGGTCTTTACAACCTTAAATTTAATTTATGAAGATTATTTGGTATATTCTTTCCATTGTATTTGCTGTATATGTTATTAAACATGAACTATACAGATGGAAATATGAGCCTGAACAGGTGATATGTTGTATTATATGTATGTTAACATTAATATTTATTGTTGATATAATACGTTATTTTAAATACATTTTTAATTTTTAGGGAACTTCTACCTATTAGGTCCGAACACAATGAACGAAGTTTAAATTTAAATGATATGAAAAAATTTTATGATGTAGATGCAGGATTTGGAGGGCATACATATTCTCCAGAAGCAGATTTAAAAAACATAACAAATCCTTCTATAGGAGAGCTTTATCAAAATGTATTGAATAAATATGTATATGGAAGTATTTGTGACAATATAGAATGTCATACTCCTTCTAATAAAGTAGATGCTTTATTAAAACATTTTCAAAAACAGCGTCCTACAATATTCTCTAAATTTTGGTGGCATAGGAGTTATAATGCATTTAATGAATATTGGTGGTTTGCCTGGAAAGGAGGAAATATACAAAGAAAACTCTTCCTTGCTCATTTAGCCAAGAAGTATAAAAACAAATATTTTAAATAATTTCTTCTATATGCAATTGAACTGGAATATCTTAAAAACCCAAAGCTCGTGCTACGTAGGGTTAGGAAAATCGTAGGGGCTTCCAATTAGGATATTCCCGTACAATTGTATTATAGTAGAATAAAGATATGGAGCGGATACTTGATACTAAGCAGATTTTATCACTGCAAAGCGCAGCAAAGTGTGGTGGATATACTGAATAAACTTTTGGCAAATGTATCATACGCCAAGAAATCCACTATTGCAAATCTATTATAAGAGAATAAATAAACTAAATATTATGAAAAAACGATTAAAACTAATAGGTTGGTGGGTTTTATTAATTTCAGCTATAGCTTTTAGTATGCTATCATCTATATTTTTATTTCCAATATGGGCAATAATATGGGTAATAACAGGTTGGGTATATCCAAAATGGTTGTATAATTTTATATATAATAATTTTCCTGTAGAAGTTATATCATAATAAAATATATTAGCTAATTAAATTAAAAACATATTATGTATTATTTACCTAAAAATGGAGATAATGACCCATTATTTACTCAAATAATAAAAGGGGTGATATTACTATCTATTTTAGGATATGTAATATATAAGCTATTAAAGAGCTTCTGATTATAGGTTTACAAGAATTTGTAGTAATCAGATTTTATTCCTAAAGGAGATATGTTGTGAATCGAGTATCCAAACTACCGCCACAATAGGTGTATAGATTGTACAGTCTGGCGACACCCACAATTATTTCCTAAGGGAATATTAAAATTTAAAATTATGAAACATTGGTACATTTGGATTCCTATATTAGGATTTATTTTGGGATGGTTAACTAAGAAACAATTTACGAGCGGTGGTATAATGGCTATTTGGTTTTTCTACCAAGTCTTTGCCATTATGCTTGGATTAATGACTGCTG
>Ga0172380_10008189_pt1 | contig 11516 bp, 8 predicted proteins | sample Leawe162metaG_FD_119747 | JGI IMG/M metagenome (GOLD analysis project Ga0172380, IMG submission 119747) | Leachate microbial communities from a municipal landfill in Southern Ontario, Canada - Leachate well 162 metaG | ecosystem: Engineered > Solid waste > Landfill > Unclassified | place... | reverse complement strand
TGTTGGTTGGGGCACGTGTTGGAAAAAAACACGCACCAGGGAGACAACTTCATGATAGCACAATATCCATTGCCACGCGGCTTTAGCCCGTGACTCCAGGCAAATTATTAATACAAATACTTGTTCAATTCTACCTACCAGGCTATATTTTGTTTAAAGTTTGAGAAAACGGTAGTTGATGCAGGTAGCGACACACGTTGGAAAACCGTGCGCCAGAGGTGGGGGAAAGAGTACAAGAATGATAAAAAGGTGTTTTTATCAAAAAAAAATTTCAATCAGGGTGTTGCACCTGATTGAAATTAAATGAATTACGTAAAATAAATTATTTCATTTCCTCTTTTTCGGGTTCAGTGGCGGATTTATTATCCACGGCAACTTCACCTTTTAAGTAGGAAGGTAAATTCAGTCCGGCCATATTAAACAGGTCATTCAAAGGAGGAATGGTTTTCATCATCCCCGAAACAAAATTGGCCGTAGAAGAATTTCCGGTATCGGTTTGATTGCCTGAATCCCAAACGGTAATTTTGTCAATCTTTATGTTTTTTATGGCATCCACCTGTGTTTTCACCAGTTCTGGAAGTTTCTCTATCAGCAACAGCTGGAAGGCTTTGGTCGGGTCACCACCGGCAGCAGCTACCACCTGTCGGTATCCTTCGGCCTGTTTGGTGAGGATTTCATACAGCCCTTTGGCTTCTGCTTCCATTTTTGCAAAAATGGCATCTGCCTGGCCTTTGGCGTTTTCCCTGATTTGTTCTGCAACGGCTTGTGCTTCGATGATCACCCGTTGTTTGTCGATTTCGGCAGGGACTACAATGTTGGCAATTTGGGTGGAACGTTCTCTTTCTGAACGCGCTGTTTCGGCCTTTTGTTCAGCCACATACGATTCTTCCAGTGCCCTGGCTTGTTGCACTTTTTCCGCTGCTACTGCCAAATGTGCTGCTTCTGCTTCTTTTTCCCTGCGCAGTGCATCGGAGTTGGCGATGGATATTTTTGCTTCATTTTCACCTTTTATGGCCACAGCATTGGCTTCGGAGGTTTTTACGCGGGTGTCGCGCATGGCTTCGGCCCGGCCAATGGCTTCATCTTTGGCTGCCACGGCGATACTTACTTCTCTGTCTTTTTGGGTGATGGCAATCTTCACATCCCGGTCGCGGTGGGTTTCAGCGATCTGGGTATCTTTCTCGCGGTTGGCCATTTCTTTTCCGGTTTCACCAATCTTTTCCTGCTCGGCCACACTTACTTTGGCTTCGTTGATGGCTTTTGCGGCGGCTTCCTTCCCCAAAGCCTCAATGTATCCCGATTCGTCTTTTATGTCGGTAACGTTCACGTTGATCAGTTTCAAACCGATTTTCTTTAATTCGCTGTCTACGTTTTTCGAAATGTTTTCGAGGAATTTATCGCGGTCGGTATTGATTTCTTCGATGGTCATGGTGGCTATCACCAAACGCAACTGACCAAAAAGGATGTCCTTAGCCAATTCCTGAATCTGTTCCGATGACAATCCCAAAAGTCGTTCGGCGGCTGTGTTCATGCTTTCACTCTCGGTGGAGATGGCAATGGTAAAGCGGCTTGGCACATCTACCCGGATATTCTGTCGGCTCAGGGCATTGGTTAAATTGGCTTCGATGGAAAGAGGCTTGAGGTCCAGAAAGGCATAATCCTGAATTACGGGCCAGATAAAGGCGCCACCACCGTGCACACATTTGGCCGAAGTACCTCCGGTTTTTCCATAAATAACCAATATTTTATCCGAGGGACATCGTTTGTAACGTGATACCAGAGATAGAATGGTGATAAAAAGTACAATCGCTGCAACAACGACAATAATGGCTGGTGTCATATTTATTTTTTAAAGGGTTTCTACAATTAAAATATCTCCGCTTTCAATTTTTACCACTTTTACTACGGTTCCTGTGGTGATTTTTTCCTGTTCTGTCATGGCCTCCAGTTCATGAAACGAGCCATTGATACTGATCATAATCTTGCCTTTTCCGCTTTTTTGTCCCGGAATGGTGAGATATACATCGGCTGTTTTGTTGAGGGTGCTGGTGATTTTAAATGAATTGTCTTCGGCCAACTTCTGAATTTGGGCAATGATGAGAAAAAACAAGTAAACAAATAGCAATCCTACCACCAGCGCAATAATCAGCAAGACAGTCGGATTGGAAATGGTCTGATAAAATGAAATGCCCGTCCAGCTGAAACCCAGCAAAAAGTTGATCAGATTTCGCAGGGAGAAGGGCTGAAACTGAGCTCCGGAGCCATCCATATCGGCATCAAAGTCAGTATCCATGCCGCCATCGGCAGTATCTGCACCTACAAAAGTCATGATGGTTTGAATGATAAAAATAAGGCTGCTGGGGATGGCTACCAGCCAAAAGATCCTAAGTAAAGGTTCCAGGTTTTCGATTATTTCCATGACGGTAAATTTATAAATATTTCTTTATGAACGGTCTTCAAAATTGGGTGAAATTTATCTGGAATTTGGGTAAGTATTTAATATTTCAGTTTTATTTTGGCCTGCCTTTTATTCGGATATAAGATATTCTTAAATGGTCATTTAGATGATGATTAATTTTTTTCTTATTTTCTGGTTATTAAATTCTATTTCAACAATATATAAACCTTGCTCCAACTTTGAAATATCAACTTTATCGGTGTTTTCATGTTGATGCATTACTTTTTGGCCCAGGTTGTTATAAAAAGTGATGTTAATAATAGCAAAGTGAAGATTGCCAGATATATTAACCACACCATGTGCCGGGTTTGGGGATAGGGTAAAATTGGATATTTTACCGGACTCTGAGATATCCGAAGCCTGACATGCCTGTTCCACTTCTTCCTTGCTGTTGCAGCCAGGTGCATTGTACCAAATTGAAGCCTCTGCATCGGGGTTGGCCAGATAGCTGCATATGCTTTCAACTTCACAGGTGGATAATGAATCATTTCCTGTCAAAATTAGCGAGTAAATGTTTTCAGGATTGATATTTTCAAGGCCGGATAAGCTTCTCAGTTTCCCGGAAGAATCTATCCAGATATACCCGCCAAGAATTGATAGGTTTTGCAAAGTAGAGATACTTGCGATAGCGGGGTTGTTTCTGAGATAGAGACCATAATTTAATGTGTCTAAACTATTTATTCCTTGTAAACTGCTTAGAGATTGATTCTTGTCAAGCATTAGGTACCCATGGATAGCCCTCAGATTTTCTAATCCCGTTAAATCGATAAGTGAATTGTTTTCTTCCATTTGAAGGTTCCCGCCAATGGTAATTAAATTATCTAAGCCTTCCATATTAACAAGTGATAGATTACCATAGTTGCTTGTGTAGGGAATTAAAACCATGTCCCCGCCAATGGACGTCAAAGCCGACAATCCCGATAAATTTTCAAGGGAATAGTTGCTTTTTATGTGAAAATCCCTCCCAATGGTGGTTAGATTATTCAACCCCGACAGGTTAATACAATTCGTTTGAATGATCCAAAAATCCCGAGCAATGGAATATAATTTTCCAAGTCCTGATAAATTGCTCAAATTACTTCTCATAATGGCCATGTCCCTTCCAACGGAGGTTAGGTTTTGTAGCCCCGACAAATCAATTAGTTCATAGCATTCATATATGTTGAGGTCCCGCCCAATAGAAGTCAGATGATCCAATCCTGACAGACTTACCAAGGGTGTTCCATAAAAATTAAGGTCGCCACCAATGGTCGTCAGGTTAATCAAACCGGTTAAATTAATGGTCGTATCGTAGGACCAAAATTCCAATGAACCTCCAATTGAGGTTAAAACGCCTAATCCATCAACATTTGTGATTCCTTCATCAGCTACCCAAACATTACCTTCAATTTCAGTGCAATTTGGATAATTGAGGTGAAAGTCGTCGATTGACTCCTGGGAATAGAATGAAATGCCATCAGGAAGGCATGATTGGGCATAAGCCATTAACCGAATAGTAAAGATTAGGAGAATGATCAAATTTGTTTTCTTCATTGTTTTTATTTTTAACAGTTTGCAGCGGAGTATTTCATTTAGATCGAAACAATTTATTCATCTTTTACCAACACCACCTTCTCATTTCCTTTTTTAATGATTTGAAGATAGTAGTACTTTATTTTTGTATAATCTGCAGCCTCATAAACCGGATTTTTAAACGAATAGGTAAACGAAATGTTGATCTGGTTATCTTTCTGATCTACAAGATAGTTCATTTCAAAGAGTTCATTTTTAATGTGTTCCGTTTCAGGGGTAAATTCGGCATGGTAACCTTCCGGGATGTGAATGACAGATGTAAAATTATGTTTGGTGGCATAGACCATGTCGATGGGGTAGCTTCTTGTTTTTTGTTTCAACGGATTAATTGAAAGCGTTTCATTCAGAAATGGTGAAATATAAATTTTATTGTTGATCTCTTCTATCTCCAGGGTGACATCGCATGACATCAGATACGGAGCTTCTTTCTTTGATTGATTTTGAACGGTTATGGTAGAATCCACAACACCATATCCTTTTTCAACCAAATGTGTTTTTATTTTTTCATGATTTTCTCCATATTTATTCCTTAATTCCAGGGCATCGTATTCAGTTGCAGACAGGCTCATGTGGGCCGACAATTTTTGTCCATCCAGATTCAAGTTAAGATTGGTTTGTAAATCCGATATCATTTTGAATTCCAGACTAACCCATTTTACCTCTTCTTTATTTATAATAAGTCCCATGTCGTTAATACATCCGGGTGATATCCGTGAGTTGGAACCGTGAATTTCTGTTGCATCAGCAAGTATGTTTTTGCCATCCACATTGGCAAAAATGATCACATAATTAAAGAAATCAAGATAAGGATAATCATATTTTATTTTGCCATGATCGCGCGTGCTAATGAGTACAGGATAGGCTTCAATCCCTGCTTCATTCAGCAATCCAATGGCAAATAAATTGATATCGGCGCAATTGCCGGTTTTGGTATCAACCAAATTGCCCGCTGATTTTGATGTATAAATACCTTTGTGATCATTCCAGCTGATAGAGCTTTTTACCTTGTTCATAATCAGGTTATATTTCTCTACTTGAGACATTTTTGATAAACTGTCCATATTGAACAGCTTTGAAGCAAAGTGCCCGCTTTTGTTGACATGTCTTCCAAAGTTTTCATTTCTTTTCAGGTCTCTGATTAAATCAGGCCAGGTGGTAACAACATAGGAAGTGCCACCATGAAGCGAGTTGATTTGTGCCAACTGAAAATTCATCTTAATGATATAGTCGTTTATTGAGGAAATAAATTCCTCATCCTTAAAAGCAGGAACATTTTCCATAACAAACTCATGGATCATTTCTCCATAATTAATCCCTGCAATCTGTTGAGGATTCTTGGGGGAAACAAAGGATTTTTGAGCATCGAAATGATCGGCCCCCTGAAGGAGATAGGAATACTCATAGAATGGGATCATGGCGACATTGTATTCGCTATAAACAACCGGAATCCGCCACTGAAATTTCCAGTTTTCCAGATTAAATACAAATGGAGTAATTACTTTGTATTTATACTCTATGACTGTGCCATCTTTTACGTTCGGGATGGCAAATTTCTTCACATCCCAATGCTCGTTTTTCTTTTCATCATGGGTATCAATGTTGTCAAATTTTGTTTTCTTTAAAACACCCCCCTCCATATTGTAAGTATATGCCTCAACATCATAAATCTTCTCCCATTCTTCACCTTTATGATAAATCGGGATTTCTATATCGGCCCATTTTCGACCCGGCTCTGAAAATATTTTTATTCTGGTCCTTCGTTCAAATACCAAATCAAAACCATTGTCGTCCCGAATAAAATATGATTTGCCAATATCATACAAAACAACGGCCTCGGCTGCTTTATCTTCTCCGGTACAAGTATAGTCAACGTCATACTGGCCAATACGACCGTACTCTTTTGAAAGGGTTTGGGCTTCTGTAAGTAGTATATGATTAAAAAAGAGGCCTAAAAAAAGGAAGAGGTATTTTGTCATATTATCGTTGTTGCGTTGTTACTAAGTAAGTGCTTTTTTCAAGCTTTATTACTTCTGTAATAAAATTGTAAAAGTCATCGTATTCTTCAATCCCATACTCACCCGAATGAAGCAAAAAGCTTTTTATTACAACTATTTTGTTATCATATTCCTGAAATTCAATAGCGTAATCTCCGTATTTACTTTCGATATGTTGAGGTTGCAATGTGTTTGAAACCTTGTTTCCAATTGGAATTGAATACTCCAGGGTATCCGTTTTACTGATTGGATAATCCAATTGTACCGGCAACTTTCTGGTGCCTGGTTTTTCAAATTCAGGGATGGAGAAAGGGAGTATCTTTATAAGTGTCTCATTGCCATAATCTTTGTAAATATTGTCTGAACCGGCTGAATAGGACAAATGAATTACTGCGGAATCCCTGGGAGCTTCCTTCAGATTAAAATCGAGGAGTTCAAAGCCTTTCTCAACAAAATGATCTCTGATAAAGGATAACTTTCTCGATTCGCTCATGGCATGGGATGCGGAAAAGAGTGATTCGTATTGTCCACCCTTGTAGGTATTTTCGAATTGGGCCTTCAATCCGTTGATATTATCGGGGAAGAATTTTATCCTTCTGGTTTCAAGCACTTCATTGGGTGAAAATGCCGGCGTCCATGCCAGATGGCTGTTGTTTTTTTCGATGATGAATACCTCCCTGTTTTGAGAAAACGTCCCTAAATAATTAAAAGGGCCATCGCTTGTGCAATCTAACCAAAGGGTGTCAGACTCAATAGGGACGTATAAAATAACATGATTAGATTGTTGTGAAGGCATGCTTTTGTCAATAGATCTAATAGGATCCCCGGCCCAAACTTTGGTATAATACGAGGGTATGCCGATAGTATTCAACACCGATTTGAAGTAATTGGTGAGGGCTTTGCAATCGCCATATTTATTTTTGGCCACATAAGCCGCCGAGTGTGGTTTGAGCCCTCCAGTTTCGATTGAAATATTAATATACCTCGTTTCGTCCTGTAAGTAATGATAAAGTGTTTTTATTTTATCGACAGGATGATCCATGCCCCTGATAAGGGTATAAATTTTTGTTTTTTCGCTTTCAGGTAACTCTTCAATGTCCTCAAGCAATTGGTACTGCCAGTCACCATAGGATTTCCAGGTACTAAATGATCCATCTGTTTCGTAATTAAATTCCTGGGGAACAATGACAACGGAAGGCAAATAATTGAGCATAGGAGGCGAAAATGTCTCTGGTTCAATTACCTCATTAAAGGAAGCATTCCAGGTGTATTTTATTTTCGATTCATAAGAACTGGTTTTATAATGGCCGACAAACTGCTCCCTGATGGCCATTTTATAATCGTTAGGAACTTCAACGGTTAAACTTGCCTGGAGAGTAGGCACTTTGATGTCGATTACCGGCAACCAATAATCCACGTATATAAACTCATCTTCCTGCACTTGATACGAATATACCACGGTATAAGGATAGTTGTTATGCTTCAGGGTGAATTCCTTTATGAAATGATCTTCATAGAAAGAAAAATCCGAAATGAAGCTTCTTTCAGTAATGTCGTTTTTCTTTAATTTTCTGACAATTTCGCCTTGATTGTCTTTTATATAACCTTCAATCCCAGAAACTTTTTCCATGCTGGAAAATGGAATGCTTACCCTGGTGTATTTTTCACCCGCCCGGTTATTAATTTTGATTTCAACGGTCACCGTTTTAACAAGTTTGCCATTCTTTATAGAGATATGGGTAACCGTATTTACCAGTTCTGCCTCATATTTTTGTGCAAACAGGGTGGTAAGCGGAAGAATTGAAAATAGAATTATTAGTAGTCGAATCATTTGTTGAAATTAAAATCTATAACCAAGTAAAAAGTAATATCTTTTTGTAGTTGATTTCAGATCAGTATATTCTGACATACCATTTTTCGCGTCGTACCTGGTTTCAAATGAAAACCTTTTGTATTTAATTCCTATTCCCAGGATATATCCTATTTCCAATTTTCTGGTGCCATCGATTGCATTCCCTTCTTCAACTGTTTGAATGTCAAAGAATGTTGATTCAACTTTTTTGTAATTTGTTTCGTTAATGGTAAATCCGGTTGAAATCCCGCCGTTTAGAAAAACGAAAACCCCTCCGATCGGATATTTGTAACGAACCATATTATTGACGTTCAAATAGGTATAGGCAAATTTGGTATGGGTAATTATATATCTGTTTTCATGCCAGTATTCTTCCACACGACCAGCAACTTTATACGATGTAAGAGTCAACTCATTGAATATAGACCATTTGGCCTGATTTCTTGATAATATCACATCAAAAAATATCCCGGTAGAGAAATTTACAGACTGGTTGTAATTTGCATTGACAAGGTAGTCAAAATTAGTGCCTTTGAATTTTAATGAAGTTAATGTTAATCCTCCCAATACACCAATTTCAACGGAGATTTTTTCTGTTTTTTTCTGAAAATTAACTTCGGAATAGGTACAATTGTAAAAGTATAGAAACAAGTTCTCCATGCTCTTTTTGCGGTATTCTGTATTATTTAATTTTGATTGAATCTTTGGACAGTCCGCAAGATAAATGGTGAGCTGACCAATAAATCTTTTATTCTCACCAATTCCGTCCACTCCGTCCACTTCTCTTAAATACCTTTTATAAACCAGCAATTCGTAAGAAGAATCTTGTTTGATGTAGAATTGTTCTTTCCCGAAATTGTTCATGTAGAAATACAAGCTTTTTTTTCCTGTTATCATTGTTTGCAGGAAAGTGGTGTCGATGGTGAACTCTAAATCAGCATCATGTTCTAAGGCTCCGGTACTCATTGGACTTGATTCTGATTGTACAATTGCACTTTCATATCTTTCATCAAGAACACTAAATCCTTCAATATCCATTGGGGAATAAATATGCTTTTCTCCGCTTAACTTGTTTCTAAAGGATATTTTATCAGGATTTCTATCCCAATTGCGATAATCAATATATCCATGTAAGGTATCACCTGTTTGAGGAAGGATGTATCCCGGCAAATAATTCTCCTGGCAATAAGTGTTTTGCAAAATGATAATGGCAAATAGCGTTAACGCAATTTTTTCAATGATTTTTTTTGTTTCCATAATAGGATGTTTATTTCATAAGTTTATTTGTGTCATTCAGAAATTACAGAGAGCCGATTTTTCTTGAGTTTGCTTTTCTTTATATCAAGAATCAGGGTAGTGTTGTTAGCTAATTAGGGCCGCTAAATTAGGAATTAATTTGTTTGCTTGTAAGGGTGTACTGTTTTTTAAGCCCGGCTTTCTTTTTAAGCGTGCTCTTCGATCTGAAGTTTCTGCCGGCTTTGCTTGTCTGAGATTATTATAATACACGTTCGCCAATGGGTTATACACCCATCAGCGAACTTGTTAGTGAAGGTGGCTATTGTGCCCATATCCTGTCCTGCGAAGCCCCGTGACAGCTATTGCATTGTCCGGTAGTAATGGCTGACGACATATAGTTTGTAGATGATTTGCCCTGGACAGCAGGGAACAGGCCACTGCCAAATGTCACGTTTCCTGTGGTGTAAAAGTTTCCACAGGTATCTGCCTGAAACGTGTACTTTAAGGTGCCCGTTCCATTGGTACCGGTAAATAGTTTTCCTGTTGCATTTGAAAACGTATTCGTTTTTTGTGCATCATACACCGTACCTGCAACGGTAAAAATTCCTTCTCCCTGTCCACCCGATTTATGACAATTCATGCAATTTTTCCCCATGTTGTGACTGGTACCTCCATTGAAAGACCCTTCGTTCGTGTTGTCTCCTTCTCCTCCTGAGAGCTCGGTGTTTTTTTGACAGGACTGTGTTGCCAAAGCGAATACAAATAGCATTAATACTGCAATCAAATTTAATTTCATAATAGTCTAGTTTTTGGTTTTTCTACTCATCTGGCTTTTCGGTTCCGCCCCATTTTTTAAGGTGGTTTCTGGTCTCCACAGAATAGTGTTTATACAAAGTATCTGAATTCAAATAAATTGTGACGCAGATTTGGTTAGGGGTTGTGATTTTGAATGGATAGAAAACAGGTAGGATTTCTATAAGGTTTTAAGATGTTGTCTGCGGTCTAATGGTTCAAAATCAACATTTAGAGATTTGCATGAGCAATTTGGTTAAGAAATTGAATATGTGTTAGCCGGCCAGACTGATTTATTAGCGCATGCTGGATGTAGTTTATTTTATTTGCTTGTTAATTTATAACAAAGGAATAGTTAATGGTTGTATAAAATCGTTTCTTGGTTGGGGTTTAACCAAAAAAAAACGCCCATCATTTTTGAAGGGCGTTTTTGTTGATGAGGGTGTGTTACTGATTTATCTCAGCTTGATTTGGCAGCTACCCAGTTTAACATCATTGTTGTAGATTTCGATTTTGTAGATGCCACCTGAAAGTTTTTTCTTTGTCTATTTTTTTTCGCAGGATGTTCACATATACATCCACCACATTTGTTCCTGTGTCAAAAGTAATATCCCAAACTTTTTCTGCTATATCCACCCTGGAAACCACCCTTCCTTTGTTACGGAAAAAGTATTCCAATAGTCCAAATTCTTTTGCGGTCAGCTCTATTTTTTTGCCTGACCTGATGGCCATTTTTTTGTCCATGTCCAATTCAAGATCGGCAACTTTCAGCTTATTGCTAGCTTCGTGGATATTCGATGTTCTTTTGGTGAGCGCTTTTATATGCGATATTAACTCCCTGAATTCAAATGGTTTAACCAGATAGTCGTCGGCACCAGCATCAAATCCGGCTACTTTGTCCTCGGTGGTTCCAAGCGCGGTTAACATCAAAATGGGGAGGGTAGGCTTTACTTCTTTGATTTGCTTGCAAAGTTCAATGCCATTGATATATGGAATTACGATATCCAGCAGCAACAGGTCATAATGGTTAGCTATGGCAAACTTTTTACCCATCTGTCCATCGAAAACCACTTCTGTTTCGTAACCAAATTCCTCCAATCCTTGTTTAATAAAGGAGGCTACCCGGGGCTCGTCTTCGATGATCAGGATTTTCATTATGTTGGATATTTCAAAGGCCAAATCTACTTCTTTTTAGCTCTTTATTAAGCATGACAGAATATTTTGAATTCTTGTACTTCAAATTAAACAGAAGACTAATTGAATGCTGATTGTAGTAAAATATACGGTATTCACCGTTTTAAACTACTTTTCAGGATCAGTACTATTTTCTTCATAAAAAAAAGTCTGTATGCATGCAAACAGACTTTTTTATTTAACAAATAATCTTGACAGAACTAATCCTTTGTAAATCAGTCAAAGCCAGGTGTAGGTTGTATATTATCTGGCTACTTCAACAATCAAATAACCCTCAATAATATCGCCTATTTTGATGTCGTTGAAGTTGTCGATATTCAAACCGCACTCGTAATTGGAAGTAACTTCTTTTACATCGTCCTTAAAGCGTTTTAGCGAACCCAGGGTTCCGGTATGAATCACAATGCCATCGCGGATA
>Ga0172380_10008188_pt1 | contig 11519 bp, 8 predicted proteins | sample Leawe162metaG_FD_119747 | JGI IMG/M metagenome (GOLD analysis project Ga0172380, IMG submission 119747) | Leachate microbial communities from a municipal landfill in Southern Ontario, Canada - Leachate well 162 metaG | ecosystem: Engineered > Solid waste > Landfill > Unclassified | place... | reverse complement strand
GGGGCGCTCGAATGCGCTTTGCAGAAGCCGAGAAGCCGAGTTAGAATTCAAACATACGTTTTAAACGAATGTTTGCAATGCAGCAGAGCCAGGCCCCCGAAACTCGCCAGCGCATCCTCGATGCCGCCGAATCCCTGTTCGTCGATCTCGGCCTTGAGGCCACGACGCTGCGCCAAATCACTGCTGCGGCGCAGGTGAATCTGGCCGCGGTGAACTACCATTTCGGTTCGAAGGAGGCCCTGATCGCCGCGGTGTTCCGGCGTCGCCTCACCTGGCTCAACGAGCAGCGCCTGCAAGCGCTCGACCGGCTGGAAGCCGAGGCCAAGGGCGCCCCGCTCAAGCCCAGCCAGATCGTCGATGCCTTCTTCGGCGTGGCGGTGAGAATGGCCGCCGACAGGCAGAATGGCGGTCACAACTTCATGCGCTTGCTGGGGCGTACCTACACCGAGCCCGCCGATTTCGTGCGCAGCTTTCTTGCCGCGGAATACTCGGCGGCGATAGCCCGCTTCAAGGCCGCACTGTTCAAGGCCTTGCCCGAAGTGCCGCGAGAAGAAATATTGTGGCGTTTCCATTTCATGCTCGGTGCCATGTCCTATGCGATTTCCGGTGCCGATGCCCTGCGCATCGTCGCCGAGGTATCGCTAGACGACACCGACGGCGAAGCGCTCACGGCGCGCTTGATGAGTTTCCTCATCGGCGGCCTGCGCGCTCCCTTACCCGAGTTCCGGCAGCAAGCGCCATCCAGGCCGCGCCAGCGCGCGGCCAGGCGGCGAGAGGCTGGCACTCGTCCCTAGTCATAACGGAAAAGGAGTCATCATGGGTCAATACACGGCGCCACTGCGCGACATGCAATTCGTACTGCACGAACTGCTGCAGGTGGAGAGCGAACTCAAGCAATTGCCGGCACACGCGGAAATCGACGCCGAAACCATCAACCAGGTGATGGAGGAGTGCGCCAAGTTCACTTCCAAGGTGCTCTTTCCGCTTAACCACACGGGCGACCGCGAGGGTTGCCGTCTCGACGCGCAGACCCACGCGGTTGCCACCCCGGCGGGTTTCAAGGAGGCCTACCGCCAGTACGTCGATGCCGGCTGGCCGTCGCTATCCTGCGATCCCGAATACGGCGGGCAGGGACTGCCCATCGTGCTCAACAACTCCCTCTACGAGATGCTCAATGCGAGCAACCAGGCGTGGACCATGTATGCGGGGCTCTCCCACGGCGCTTACGAGTGTCTGCGCGAGCACGGCACGGCCGAGCAAAAGCGCATCTATCTCGCCAAGCTGGTGTCCGGCGTGTGGACCGCCACGATGTGTCTCACCGAGGCACATTGCGGCACCGACCTCGGTCTGCTGCGCAGCAAGGCCGAGCCTCTGCCCGACGGCAGCTACAAGATCAGCGGCAGCAAGATCTTCATTTCCGCCGGCGAGCACGACATGGCGGAGAACATCGTGCATCTGGTGCTGGCGCGGCTGCCCGACGCACCGCCCGGCACCAAGGGCATCTCGCTGTTCATCGTGCCCAAGTTCATTCCCGACGCCGCGGGCAAGCCCGGCAAGAGGAACGGAATCTTCTGCGGCGCCATCGAGGAAAAAATGGGCATACACGGCAACTCGACCTGCCAGATGAATCTCGACGATGCCGTAGGTTCGATCATCGGCGAGCCACACAAGGGCCTGAACGCCATGTTCGTGATGATGAACGCTGCCCGCCTCGGCGTCGGCATGCAGTCTCTCGGGTTGACCGAAGTTGCCTACCAGAACGCCGTGGCCTACGCCAAGGATCGTTTGCAGATGCGCAGCCTCTCCGGCGTCAAGGCGCCGGACAAGCCGGCCGACCCCATCATCGTGCATCCGGACGTGCGCCGCATGCTGCTCACCGCCCGCGCCTATGCCGAGGGCGGTCGCGCTACCTGTTCCTTCATCGCCCTGCAGATCGACCGCGAGCTCAACCATCCTGACGAGAAGGTGCGCCATGAGGCTGCCGACCTCGTCGCGCTATTGACGCCGGTGATCAAGGCCTTCCTCACCGACAACGGCTGGGTGGCAACTTCCGACTCGCTGCAGGTCTATGGCGGCCACGGCTTTATCGCCGAGTGGGGCATGGAGCAATACGTGCGCGATGCGCGCATCAACATGATCTATGAGGGCACCAACACCATCCAGTCGCTCGACCTGCTGGGGCGCAAGGTGCTGCTCGACAACGGCGCCAAGCTGAGGAAATTCGGCGCCATGGTGCAGGCCTTCGTCGAGCAGAACGGCAGCGACGAGGCAATGAACGAGTTCGTGACGCCGCTCGCCGATCTGGGTGATAAACTTGCCAAGCTGACCATGGAGATCGGCATGAAGGCGATGCAGAACCAGGACGAAATGGGTGCAGCGGCGGTGCCCTATCTGCGCCTGCTCGGGCATCTCGTCTTCGCCTTCTTCTTCGCGCGCATGGCCAAGATCGCGCTGGAGAAGCGCGATTCCGGCGATCCCTTCTACCGTGCCAAGCTGGCCACGGCGCGCTTCTATTTCGCGCGCCTGTTGCCGGAAACGGCCATGCTGATACGCCAGGCTCGATCCGGAGCGGCGAACCTGCTTGAACTCGATGCTGATCTGTTCTGAAAGAGAGGATGATAAGTGAGCAATTTCTTAGTGCGCAAGGTTGCAGTTCTCGGCGCCGGGGTGATGGGTGCGCAGATCGCCGCCCATTGCATCAACGCCAGGATTCCGGTGGTTCTGTTCGACCTTCCGGCCAAGGAGGGTGACAAGAATGGCATCGTCCAGCGTGCCATCGCCGGCTTGAAGAAGCTCAGTCCGGCGCCTCTGGCCGACCCGGACGACGCGGCGCTGATTACCGCTGCCAACTATGACGATGACCTCGAGGCCCTGCGCGGCTGCGACCTGGTGATCGAGGCCATCGCCGAGCGTCTCGACTGGAAGCATGGGCTGTATGCCAAGGTGGCGCCCTACATCGGCGCCAAGGCGATCTTTGCCTCCAATACCTCGGGCCTGTCGATCACGGCGCTCTCTGAGGGCTTCAGCGCCGAACTGGGAGCGCGTTTCTGCGGCGTGCATTTCTTCAATCCACCGCGCTACATGCACCTGGTCGAGCTCATTCCGACTGCGGCGACCCGCCCGGAGATCCTCGACCAACTGGAGAGTTTCCTCACCACCATCCTCGGCAAGGGTGTGGTGCGGGCCAGGGATACACCCAATTTCGTCGCCAACCGGGTCGGCGTGTTCGGCATGCTGTCGGCCATGTTCCAGGCGCAGAAGTACGGACTCAGCTGCGACCTGGTCGACGACCTCACCGGCTCCCGTTTGGGACGCGCCAGTTCCGGCACCTTCCGCACGGTCGACGTCGTCGGCATCGACACCTTGGCCCTGGTCATCAAGACCATGGAGGACAAGCTTGCCGATGATCCCTTCCACGCCGTGTACAAAACGCCCGAAGTGATCGCAAAGCTGCTCGCGGCGGGGACGCTGGGACAGAAGAGTGGTGCCGGTTTCTACAAGCGGGTCGGGCGCGAAATCCAGCGCCTCGATTTCGCCAGCGGCGCCTACGTGGCCGGCGGCGCCAAGGCTGACGATCTGGTCGGGCGCATCCTCAAGGAGAAGGATCCCGCCAAGCGCATCAAGGCGCTGCGCGAATCCAGCCATCCGCAGGCAAAGTTCCTCTGGGCCATCTTCCGCGACGGCTTCCACTACATCGCCATCCATCTCGAGTCTGTCGCCGACAGCGCGCGCGAAATCGATCTGGCCCTGCGCTGGGGCTTTGGCTGGAAGCTCGGCCCCTTCGAGATTTGGCAGGCGGCCGGCTGGAAACAGATCGCCGAGTGGGTCAAGTCCGACATCGAGTCTGGCGAAGCGCTGTGCAGCGCGCCGCTGCCGGCCTGGGTGTTCGAAGGTCCGGTGGCGGTGCATGGCGGCGTGCATACGCCAGCCGGCGCCTGGTCACCGGCCGGGCAGGGCTACGTGCCGCGCCAAGCACTGCCGGTGTATCGCCGCCAGGTGTTGCGCGCGCCCCTGCTGGGCGAGGCCGCGGTCGATGGCAACAAACTTGGAAGCACGGTGTTCGAGGACGATTCGGTCAGGCTCTGGCACCAGGACGATGAGGTGCTGGTCTTGTCCACCAAGACCAAGCTGCACGTGCTGGGGCCCGGCGTCGTCGCCGGCCTCGTCCGCGCCGTCAGTGAGGCGGAGCAGAACTACAAGGCCCTGGTGCTGTGGAACGCCGACGCCGCCGAGGGTGGTGCCTTTTCCGCGGGTGCCGACCTGCAAGCCATGGTCCCGCTGTTCATGTCCGGCGGCGCAAAGGCCCTGGAGCCGGAAGTGGTCAAAATGCAGACCGCCCTCATGGCCGTCAAGTACGCCCAGGTTCCCGTGGTCGCTGCGGTTGCCGGTCTGGCGTTGGGCGGCGGTTGCGAGCTGCTGTTGCACGCAGCGCGTCGTGTCGCGACGATCGAATCCTACATCGGCCTGGTCGAGGTGGGCGTCGGCCTGATCCCGGCTGGCGGCGGCCTCAAGGAAGCGGCGCTGCGCGCGGCGAGCGATGCCAAGGGCAACGACCTGCTGCAATTTCTCAAGTCTTCCTTCACCAACGCAGCGATGGCCACGGTCTCCAAGTCGGCGCACGAGGCGAGGCAGATGGGCTATCTGCGAGCCGATGACCTGATCGTCTTCAACTCCTACGAGTTGCTGCATGTGGCCCGGGTCACGGCGCGCGCCATGGCCGACGTCGGCTATCGCCCGCCGCTGCCGAGGCTGGTGCCGGTCGCTGGCCGCGCGGGCTGCGCCAACATCGAGGCGCAACTGGTGAACATGCGCGAGGGCGGCTACATCTCGGACTACGATTACAAGTTGGCGCGCATGATAGCCAGCATCGTCTGCGGCGGCGAGATCGAGGCCGGCAGCCTGGTCAGCGAGCAATGGCTGCTCGACCTGGAACGCAGGGGCTTCGTGGAACTGCTCAACAATCCCAAGACCCAGGAACGGATCATGGGCATGCTGCAGACCGGCAAGCCGGTTCGCAATTAGGAGAAACGAGATGAGCCAACAAGTACAAGATGCCTACGTCGTCGCCGCCACGCGCAGCCCCATCGGGCGGGCGCCGCGGGGCGTATTCAAGAACTTCAGGCCCGACGATCTGCTGGTGCGCGTGCTGCGCTCGGTGCTGGCGCAAGCGCCTGGTCTCGATCCCAAGTTGATCGAGGACGTCATTGTCGGATGCTCCTTTCCCGAAGCCGAGCAAGGCCTCAACGTGGCGCGCATGGCGGTGATCTTGGCCGGACTGCCGCAGACGGTGGGCGGGGTCACCGTCAATCGCTATTGCGCTTCCGGCCTCACCGCCGTGGCCATGGCGGCGGACCGCATCCGCGTCGGTCAGGCCGACGTGATGATCGCGGCCGGGGTCGAGTCCATGTCCATGGTGCCGATGATGGGCCATCACCCGGCGATGAATCCCGCCATCTTCCGCGACGAGAACATCGGCGTCGCCTACGGCATGGGGCTTACCGCGGAGAAAGTGGCGCAACAGTGGAAGGTGACGCGCGAGGCGCAAGACGCCTTTTCGCTGGCGTCGCACCAGAAGGCCATTGCTGCGCAGAAGGCGGGCGAGTTTGCCGGTGAGACGACCGCGGTCGAGGTGGTCGAGCGCTTTCCCAACCTGGGCAGCGGCGAAGTCGATACCAGGACGCGCAGCGTCACGCTCGACGAGGGCCCGCGCGCCGATTCGACGCTGGACGGTCTGGCCAAGCTGAAGCCGGTGTTCGCCGCGAAGGGCTCGGTGACCGCCGGCAACAGTTCGCAGATGTCGGATGGTGCCGGCGCCCTGATCCTGGTCAGCGAAAAGATGCTCAAGGCCTGCAACCTGACGCCGCTCGCACGCTTCGTCTCCTTCGCCGTGCGCGGCGTGCCGCCGGAGATCATGGGCATCGGCCCCAAGGAAGCGATACCGCTGGCCTGCAAGGCCGCCGGCATTACCCAGAATCAGATCGACTGGTTTGAGTTGAACGAGGCTTTCGCAGCGCAGTCGCTGGCGGTGATGCAAGACCTGGGGCTCGATCCGGCGAAGGTCAATCCCATGGGCGGCGCCATCGCGCTGGGTCATCCGCTCGGTGCCACCGGCGCCATCCGCTCGGCGACGGTGATCCACGCCCTGCGCCGCAAGAACCTGAAGTACGGTATGGTCACCATGTGCGTCGGCGCCGGCATGGGGGCCGCGGGGATTTTCGAACGCGTCTGAGCAGCTAGGGCTCCGGGGCTGACCGTTGCGGACGGACAGTTACCGGAGCCAATAGCCGCAGAGCCGGGCCACATTCCACAAGCTCACGGAACCGCAACACCTTCGCGCGCCAGCAAGTCCTGCTTGCGCGCAAGGCCGCCTGCATAACCCGTCAGACTGCCGTCGGCGCCTAGCACGCGGTGGCAAGGCACCACGACAGTCCACGGGTTACGCCCCACCGCCGCTCCCACGGCGCGCACCGCCAGCGGTCTTTGCAGTTGCGCCGCCAGGGCGCCGTAGCTGGTGGTGGCACCCCATGGAATCGCCACCAGGGCCTCCCACACGCTGCGCTGAAACGGCGTGCCCCAAGCCGCCACGCGCGGCGTCTTGAAGTTTCGGCATTGGCCGCGGAAATACGCCTGCACCTCCCTGGCCGACTGGTCCAGCCAGCGCTGGGAGTTCACCGCTTCCCAGTCGGAGGCATCCGGGTGGTGGCGCTGGTCGGCAAACCACAGACCCGCCAGGCCGGCATCGCTGGCAGCCAGCAGCATGGGGCCCAAAGGGGTGGCGATGGTCTTGCAGACGAGTTTCATGGCGATCCTCCGTGCCAGAGTCGAATGACGGCGTAGCTGCGCCATGGTTGCCAGGCCAATGCCCGTGTGGTGGCCGCGCGCGCGGATTGCGGGCCGTCGCGTACACCCAGGCGTTGTTGCACCACGATGTCGCCTGCCGGAAATGCATCGGGCCAGCGCAAGGCGCGCATGGCAATGTATTGCGCGGTCCACTCGCCAATGCCGGGCAAGTCCATCAAGGCCTGCAGCGTGGCGTGCACCCGCGGACCGGGCTGCAAATCCAAGCCGCCGTGCAATACGGCGTGCGCCAAGGCATGAATGGCCTTTTGGCGTTGCCGCACGATGCCGATTCTCCCCAATTCGTCAGGTGCTGCTTGCAGCAACATGGCAGGTGTCGGAAACGCATGTGTGAGTTGCGGCCACGGCGTGGCCAGCGGCTCGCCCAGGGTCTGCACCAGGCGCTGGGTGAGCGTGCGCGCCGCCGCCACCGTGACCTGTTGGCCCAAGACCGCGCGCACCGCCAGTTCAAAACCGTTCCAGGTGCCCGGCACGCGCCAGCCGGCGCAATGCGCAAAGTCGCGGCCCAGCACCGCCTCTATGGCCAGCGGGTCGGCGTCCAGGTCCAGCGCCCAGCGCACCTGTTGCAGGACGGCGGGCAAGACGCTCAGCAGGCTGTCGCTCAGTTGCACACGAACCCGATGCGCCGCGCCCTCAAACTGCAGGTGCACCCAGCCCAGGTGACTGCGCCGGCCCTCCGGCATGCGCACAATGCGCACGAACTGCCCGCTGCCGTCCTCCGTGGCGGTGCACAGCTCCAGGCCGGGCACAGCGCGCTGAGCGAAGAATTGCAGCAGGGCGGCCTCATCATAGGGCGGGCGGTAGGCGAGCTTCAAGTGCACATCACTGGCGGCCTGGCCTTCGCGCCGGCACAGCGAAGGCGTCAGGTGGTAATGGTTGGCAAAGGCGGTATTGAAACTGCGCTGGCTTGCAAAGCCACTGAGCTGGGCAACGTGGGCAATCGGCAAGGCGGTGTCGCACAGCAACTGCTTGGCCAGCAGCAAGCGCCGCGTCTGGCGGTATTGCGACGGCGTCACGCCCAGGTGCTGCGCCAGGATGCGGCGCAAGTGGCGCTCGCTCACACCCAATCGGGTGGCCAGGTGGGCCACCCGCAACGGCTCTTCGACCAGGGCTTCGCTGCCGTCGAGCAACTGCATGGCTTGCATGGCCAGTATCTGGCTGGCGTCCTGGATCGACCAGTGCGGCAGAGACGCTGGGGCCAACTCGGGACGGCAGCGCAGACACGGGCGAAAGCCCGCCCCTTCGGCGCGCGCGGCGCTGGCAAAGAACAGGCAGTTTTTTGCCAGCGGCGTACGCACCCTGCACACCGGGCGACAGTAAATGCCCGTGGTCTTGACCGCCGTGAAGAAGTGACCGTCGAATCGCGCATCGCGCGACAGCAAGGCCTGGTAGCAGGCGGCGGGGTCGAGCGGGGCTTGGAGTAGGGCCATGTCTGCATGTTACTCAGACTTTGGACGCGCAGTAGCCGTTTTCGGCCATGCGCTTGGGTGCATGGGCAATGCCCAGAAAGCTGACCAGACTACTTGTCTCTGTGCTGTCGAGGCGGGGCGGTGGCGGCGGAGATGCAGAGCATGGACGGATTGTTCGAGGGCCGATGCTTAGAGCGCCAGACCGTCATGCCTTGCGTTCGCTGGTAACATTCCTGAACTTACTCAACCTTGACGAGCGATCGATGACCGATGCCTTCGTTCCGAGCGCACGCTCGAAGATCAGGCGCATTCCCAAGCGCGGCCACTATGACCGCGCGACGATACTTGCGGTCCTCGACGCGGGCTTCATCTGCCATGTCGGCTATGTCATCGACGGCCAGCCCTACGTCACGCCTACCGCCTACTGGCGCGAGGGAGACTCCGTGTACTGGCACGGCTCGTCCGCCAGCCGCATGCTGCGCACGCTGGAGACGGGTGCGGACTGCTCCCTGACCGTGACTCACCTCGATGGCCTGGTACTGGCACGCTCCGCTTTTCACCATTCGCTCAACTATCGTTCGGCGATGCTTTTCGGCAAGGCACGCAAAATCGATGACCCCGTCGAGAAACTGGCAAGACTTGAAGCCTTTGTCGAGCGCCTCTATCCCGGTCGGTGGCAGGAGCTGCGCCCCGTGAGCACCAAGGAGCTTAAGGAGACTACCGTCCTCGGCATGCACATCGATGAGGCATCGGTCAAGGTTCGCAGCGGCGGGCCGGTGGACGATGAGGCTGACTATGCGCTGCCGGTATGGGCAGGCGTCATACCGGTGCATAGCGCAATCGACCTGCCCGCGGGCGACGAGCGCTTGCCCAAGACCGCAAAGATGCAAGGCTCACTCGTCGACCTAACGCACCTGGGCCTGAGAAAACGCTAGTAGATGCGCATGGCGGCAGGGGGCGAAGTCAGCATCTCAATGCTGTGAACAGCGGAAACTGAAAGCACCGACGCTGATTTCTCTCCCGCGCCAGCATCTGGCCGGCGACCGGTGTGCTCTATTGCGTCCGCTGCTACAGATAGGCGTAGGGGTCTATTCCCCAGCGCTGCGGCGATTCGTGGCCGACGATCTGGTCGGCCGCCTTGCCCGTTCCTGTCTGGGAGAAGTCGATATCCTGCGGCGCGACGTGGCGGCCGCTGTTTATGTCGAAAATGACGCGGACCGTCGGGTGCAGCAAGTCCTTGTTATCGGGATCGACGACGACGCCGATGCGCCCGCTCTTCAGGCTGACCAGGGAGCCCACCGGGAAGATGCCTATGGTGCGGATGAAGTGGTGCACCAGTTCCTCGCTGAAGTGGCTCTTGCTCCACTCGAACAACTTCTTCAACGCCGCCACCGGATCCATGCCGCTGTGATAGACGCGGTTCGAGGTCAATGCATCATAGACATCGACGATGGAGGCCATCTGGCCGAACACGGATATCTGGCTTCCTTTCAAGCGGTCCGGGTAGCCCGTGCCGTCGTTGCGCTCGTGGTGCTGCGCAGTGATGATGATCGCCGTTTCCGGCACGCCCTTCGTCTGCTTGAGAATCTCGCGGCCGAGTGCCGCGTGCGACTGCATCATGGTGAACTCGGGCGCGGTCAGCTCTACCGGCTTGTTGAGTATGTGGTCGGGCACCATCATCTTGCCGACATCGTGCAGCAAGCCGCCGATGCCCACTTCGCGCATGATGCTGCGCTCGTAGCCCATGGCTTGGCAGAAGGATATAAGCAGGACGCAGACGCTGACCGAATGCTGGAAGGTGTAGTCGTCCTTGTTCTTCAGGCGCGACAGGCTGATCAGGGCGTCGCGGTTGCGGAACACCGAATCGGTGATGCGCTCGACGACGGGATCTATCTTCTCGACCTCGACCTGCTTGCCCAGGCGCACGTCGGACAGGACCTTGTGCACGATGTGGTGGGCATCTTCATGCACCACCCGCGCATTGGAGATCTCCTCCTTCAGCGGCACCGCAGGGGGCGGGCTGGTGCCACGGCGCTGGGTTTCCGCGGTCTTCTCCTGGAATTCGCGGTGCACCTCGACCTCGTGTTCTTCCGCAGGCTGCGCGTTGTCGTCGCTAATGTCGAGGCCTTTGTCGGTGTCGATGAACAGTTCCTTGACGCCGATCTCGGCGATCTTCGCAATGGTCTTCTCGTCTTCGACCTTTAGTGTGTTGAGCAGGAAGGGGTGATCGACCCAGCTGCAATTGAGGTCGTGGATGTACATTCCGGGTTTCAGCTGGTCGCGGCGGATGCGTTTTATCATGCTGCGCACACCTTGTTGCGGCCTTGTTGCTTGGCCAGGTACATGGCACGGTCGGCGAGGGAAAGCAGGCTATCGACGCTTACCTGCTGCTCGCCCAGCGAGGCGACTCCGATCGACACGGTGAAGCCTATCTTTTTGCTGTCGGCGAGTTTGACCTCGGCTCCGGCAATGATTTGGCGCAGCCGCTCCGCGACCTCGACAGCCTGGGTGCCATCGGTCGCGGGCAGCAGAACGGCGAATTCCTCGCCGCCGATGCGCCCTATGATGTCCACCTCGCGCAGCGTCTGGCGGAACAGCCCGGCGAGCGCTTGCAGCACCAGGTCGCCGCTCTTGTGCCCGTACTGGTCGTTGATGACCTTGAAGCGGTCGATGTCTATCATCAGCATGGACAGCGCGCCACCGTATCGTACCGTGCGCGCCAATTCGGCCTCGGCCAGTTCGAGGAAGCAGCGGCGGTTGCTGAGGTCGGTGAGGGAGTCGCTGCGCGCCTGCTTGCGCAGCGTTTCCAGCGTCGCCAGCTCGCGTTGGCGGGAGTGGTGCAGCAGCCAGGCCAGTGCCGCCGTCAGGGTCGCCAGCAGCGCGCCCAGTAGGCCATTGATCAGCGTTTCGAAGCGCCACTCGCGCAGATAGTCGCTTGCCGCCAGGGCAACGACGATGTGCAGCGGATAGTCTCCGACGCGGCGGTAGGAGGCGAATCTCTCGACGCCGTCGAAGGGCGTGACGACGTAGAAGGAACCGGCGCGCTGGCCGCTGCGCACCAGTTCACCGAGTTGCGGCGAGACATTCCTCTCGCCGATCACTGTGGTGTGGCCGACGAGCTTCGGGTAACGGGCGATGAGGCCCATATCCGCGTCGCGCAGGGTGGTGAGGCCCATTTTGCCGATCTCCAGCCCCGCCAGCGCGCGGGTCAACTCCTCTACCGTGATCGTGGCCAGGACGATACCGTCGAAG
>Ga0172380_10008186_pt1 | contig 11521 bp, 13 predicted proteins | sample Leawe162metaG_FD_119747 | JGI IMG/M metagenome (GOLD analysis project Ga0172380, IMG submission 119747) | Leachate microbial communities from a municipal landfill in Southern Ontario, Canada - Leachate well 162 metaG | ecosystem: Engineered > Solid waste > Landfill > Unclassified | place... | reverse complement strand
CCTCTTCGCCTCCCCTCCCAAGTGGGCCGCCTTCCCCTCCGGCGCACAGCTGTAGCCCGAAAAATATCGGACCCTCTGTGTTTATCGGCCCTTCAGGCCTTCCGTCGGGGAAGTTAGGCTAATATGAAGCCGAACTTCTTACTTTAAATAAAGGCGTGACAACCAAGCTCAAGCGACCAATCCTCACGGCACAACCCATGCTTCCCACAACCAAAAAGCGGTTTTTGGTCATCGACGATGAGGAGCATGTCCACAGGTTCTTCGAATTGTGCTTCTCGGAGGAATACGATGTTCGATTTGCCGCCTCGATGGAGGAAACCCTGCTCCAGGTCGAAAGGGATGAGTTCCCCGTGGTCACACTCGATCTGAACCTCAACGGGGAATCCGGCCTGGAAACCAATGAACGGAATCGTAAGCTTCACAAGGCTCCCGCCCCACATAAAAAAGCAAGCCGCCCCTGAAATGCTATGCGGCGTGATTTGGCCCTATTACGGCGACAGGGTGGAGCATCCGGGGGAAGAGGAGTTGCGGCGATGGGCTGGCTTGCGCCACAATCGCCACAGGCGGGCGCGGCAGTCGCCGGGAGTAGCACAAGCGGAGGCGGGAGTTTCGGGAGAGATACGCCCGCCCGCGCGAACATCCCTCCGCGAGCCCGCTACGATTGCCGGGGATGCTGTGCCCGTATGTTACCCGGTAGCGGGTAATTCCATTGATTTTGATTTCTGAAATGCCGGTGTTCGCCTTTCTCATGACGTTACTAGTTGCCCAAAAATTACCCGATATTCAACATTTCTTTGCAGTTTTAAGCAGTTCCATGCAAAGCCGAGTTTTTCAGATGATCGCCCGCAAACCCTGTGTTTATGCGGTTTCCAGAGTAAAATGAGAAGCGCACCCGGCTGGGATCGAACCAGCGACCATCGGATTAGAAGTCCGGTGCTCTATCCACTGAGCTACGGGTGCAAATCGACGGCTTCCGCACGTATCGCGCCATTCCGAAAGCCAAGCCGTATTGTCCCAAAATCCGGCTGGCAGGTCAAACTTATGCGGAACCGTAAACTCAGCGCTTTTTGCGCCGCAGTTCGAGGAAGCATTCGCCGTTGAAGACCGATTGCCGGGCGATCTCGAATTCGCGGGGAAGGGTGAGAAATTCCCCCGGCCGCCCTGTCAGCGTGGGGGCCAGACGCCCGCCAAAGATCACCGGAGCGATGGTGAGGCGGATTTCGTCAACGAGGTCGAGCGAGGCGAGCGATTTCAGCAATGTTCCTCCGCCTTCGCAGATCAGCCGCTTCACGCCGAATTCGGCCCGGAGAATTTCCAGGGACTTCTGCAAATCCACGGTCCGCCCTCGAAAGAGAAAAAGCTCGGCCTTGCGCGCGATCTCGGCGCGAAGCGGCACCGGCATTCGCCGGGTGGAAAAAATGACAAGCGGAGACGCGGAATATTTGAAAACCTTCCAGCCGGGATCGAGACGTCCGGCGTTCGAGACGATCACGCGCAGCGGCACGGGCGGAAGTCCGCGCGCGACGCGTCCCATGCGCAGGTCCCGGCGCGACAGCCCCATGCTCATGGAATCGGTGGCAACCGTTCCCCGGCCTGCCATGACGGCATCGGACCCGGCCCGGACTTCCTGCAACCGGAACTTGTCGGCCGGAGACGTGAAGAGCGCGGGCGTAAAAGCGCGCGTGCTCGTCTTGCCGTCCGCGGTCATGGCAAAATGGGCGGTGACGAGCGGCCTGTTTGCGACTTTTTTCACCGTCCGCCTCCCATTCCACTCACCGGAAAAAGGATTGCGGGCGGCCGGCCCGCATTGGTGAAGATGGCGGGCAGGATGCCCGCGCTCCTGTTCGCGGCAGGGGGAACGGCATCAGGCCTCCGATCGGCCCGGTGAGGATGGGGCGACTTCCCCGTCCGCGATGGCTTCGGCAACCTCGGGCGCGTGGCTGCGCAGCGCGTTGTGGGCGATGCGGGTGATCCAGATGGTGACGAGGACCGTGACGGCGAGTTCGACGGTGTAAGCGATCCAGGCCCAGGGGCCCTGGTGCAGCCCCCCCTTGGCGGCCCGCCCGATCACCGCCCCCCCATAGGCATAGGCGGCGCTGATGGGGAGAAATCCGATCCAAGAGGCAAGCATGTAGCGCGGGAAAGAAATCCGCGAAAGCCCGAAGGCGCAGCTCACGAGGCTGTGGGGAAGAATCGGCGAGATCCGCGTGAGCATGACGAGCTTCCACCCGTCCATGGCGGCCGCATGATCGAGCGCCTGGAATTTCCTGCTTCCCGCAAATTTCCGGGCCATCCAGCCGCGGAGAAGGTAGCGGGTGCATACGAAATTCGCGAGAGCCCCTCCCACGGAACCCAGGGAAACAAGGAGCGTGCCCGACCAAAAACCATAGACGGCCCCCGCGCCGAAGCTCAGCACGGAACCGGGCAAAAACAGGACGCAGGAAAGCGTGTAGAGAGCGATGAACCAGATCCATCCGATCCAACCGCTTTGCTCGATCCAGAGCATCCCCTGGTCCATCCAGGCTGTCCAGGCGTCAAGCATGATGCGTGGCACGGGCATTCGGAGCGACTCCGGCATTGTTGACGAGGAGGTCGCGGGTTCCGGATTTTGCGAGGGTGAGCGCGATCCCGCGGCCGATGCCGCGCGACCCGCCTGTGATGAGGGCTGTGGGAATCATTGTAATTTTTTTTCCAGGATTTCCCCGGCGAGCGCCGGGTTGGCTTTCCCTTTGGAGAGCTTCATGAGCTGGCCTTTGAGAAAGTTCAGGGCACCCGTCTTTCCGGATTTGTAATCGGCGACCGGACCGGGATGGGCGGCGATGACCTCGTCGGCGAGCCCGCCGATCGCGCCCGTGTCGCTCACCTGGCTGAGTCCTTTTTCCCCGACGATCAGGGCGGCGTTTTTTCCGGAGGCGAACATCTCGGCGAAGACCTCTTTTCCCTGTCGGGAATTGATCGTCCCCCCGTCGATGAGGTTGACGAGTTCATCCAGGCGCTCCGGCGGGACCGGACAATCGCGGATGCCGAGCGAGGCCAGGGCCAACGCGCTCTGGAGGTCGTTCAAAATCCAATTCGCGACATTCTTGGGTTTTCTGGCCCCCTTGGCCGCGGTCTCGAAATAAGCCGCCAGATCAAGGTCGTTCGCGAGGACCGACGCATCGTAATCGCTGACTCCGAAGTCGGCGACAAAGCGCGCGCGCTTGTCCCAAGGAAGTTCCGGGCGCCGTTCCCGCGCCGCAGCAACGAGGGTTTCGGTGCGGACAGGGAGGAGGTCCGGGTCGGGGAAATAGCGGTAGTCGTGCGCGCTCTCCTTGATGCGCATGAGCGTGGTCTCCCCGCGCATATCATCCCAGCGGCGGGTCTCCTGCGCGAGAACCCCTCCCCCGCGAAGGATTTCGACCTGGCGCGGAATTTCGTAGGCCAGACCGCGCCGTACGCCGGATATCGAGTTCAGGTTCTTGAGCTCGATCTTGGTGCCGAATTTTTCGGTTCCCACCGGGCGCACCGAGACGTTCACATCGCACCGGAGCTGGCCTTTCTCCATGTCGGCATCGCTGATCCCGCCATAGATCATGAGTTGCTGGAGGACGGTCAGGTAGGCGAAGGCTTCTTCCGGCGAGGCGATGTCCGGCTCGCCCACGATCTCGAGAAGCGGAGTTCCCGCGCGGTTGAAATCGATCCCCGTGGCGGTCTCCATGTGAAAACTCTTGGCCACGTCTTCCTCGAGGTGGATGCGGACAAGCCGGATTTTCTTGTCCTTGGTCGCGATCGATTTCTGGGCGTCCTTCGGATACGCCAGATCGTGGAGCGGAACCGCGCCCCCGACACAGAACGGCACATCATACTGGCTGATCTGGTAGTTCTTCGGCATGTCGGGATAGAAGTAATTCTTCCGGTCGAATTTGCAGACCGGTCCGATCTCGCACCCGAGCATCAGCCCCGCGAGGGCGGTCAGCCGGAGCGCCTCCTCGTTCATGACCGGCAGGGCGCCGGGAAGCCCGAGACAAACCGGGCAGACATTCGTGTTGGGTTCCGCCCCGAATTCCACCGCGCACGCGCAGAACATCTTGCTGCGAGTCTTGATCTGGACATGGACTTCGAGTCCGATCGTGGCGATGTATTCGGTCATGGTTTTTTTCCTGGAGACGGTGAAGATTGGGGCCCGGGAAAGGCGTAATCGAGCGCTTTTTGCAGGTCAAGACGGCTGATCTGCTTCTGCAGCGAAGGGTCGTTCACAGCATCCAGCAATCCCCGGCTCCGCATCAATCCCAAAAAATTCCGCTCCTGGGCATCGCGGACGATCTCCGGATCCCTGAGCAGCGCGGCCATGCGCGGGTGCTGCATGATTTCCTGAACTCCCGGGTAATCGAGAAACCTCATCATCGCATCCTGGTCGGACATCAGTTTGCCGATGCGCTGGATCAGTTCATATATGTCCGGCGGGACGACATCCACGGACTCGACAAGTTTTCCCGCCGGGCCGAGCTCGAGGGAATCCTTCAGCGTGACGAGCGCCTTCGCCGGCAGCGGGGCTTCGGAAAGAGAACGGTCCCCCATCGTCGTCCCGGCAACGATGCCAAAAGCGCGGATGATCGTGATCCCTCCCCACAGCAACAACAGCCCGGTCAGCAGTCCGAAAAATCCCCCGCCGATTCCGTAAAACAGGCGGAGCAGGCCGGACGGCTGTTGGCCGGTTCGCTTGAAAAGAACCGCCCCAAGGAACAAAACCAGGCAGAGAACGACGAGGGTCACCATCGAACCGGCGAGGGCCCCGGCCAGAAACCCGTATCCGGGAAGAATCTTTTCCACGACGAATGCCGTGGCCTGCCCGGCAAGAACTCCCAAAAATCCCGAAAAGACGAACGCGCAGAAGTTGATGCCACTTCGAACGATTCCCCGCCGCCAGCCATACCACAATTCCCAGAGCAGGAAGAGGGATGCCGCGAAAAAGAGAACCCCCTGCCAGAGCGGTGAGCCGTGGGACACGTTCATCGCGGAAGCGCATCCAGGCCGCGTTGACGGAGCGCATGATCGCACAGGACCAGCGCGGTCATGGCTTCCACCATGGGAACCGCCCGCGGCAGAACACACGGATCGTGACGGCCCCGCGCGGCCAAGGCCGAGTCCCCGCCGGAGACGGTCACCGTCGGCTGCTCCCGCGAAATCGTGGCGGTGGGTTTGAAGGCCACGCGGAAATGAACCGGCTCCCCGTTGCTGATCCCGCCTTGAACCCCGCCCGAGCGGTTGGACGTCGTCCGCACGCGACCGCCTTCCATTTTGTAAGGATCGTTGTGCTCGGATCCCCGCAACCGGGTCCCGGAAAACCCGGAGCCGATCTCGAAGCCTTTCGTGGCGGGAAGGCTCAACATCGCTTTGGCCAAATCCGCCTCCAGCCTGTCGAAGACCGGCTCCCCGAGCCCGACCGGGCAGCCCCGGACAACCGCCTCGATGAGGCCTCCCACGCTGTCGCCTTCCCCCCGCACCTGCCTGATCCGTTCGACCATGCGGGCCGCGGCCGCGGCGTCCGGGCAGCGGACCGGGTTGGACTCGATGTCCGCGGCCCTGACGGCCTCCGGATTCACCCGGGCCCCGATGTCGTGGATCGCGGCCACCCATGCCAGGATTTCGAGATCCGGAAACAATGTCTTGAGAACCTTTTTCGCCACGGCAGCCGCCGCGACACGGCCGATCGTCTCGCGGGCCGAGGACCGTCCCCCACCCTCCCAATTGCGGACACCGTATTTGGCCTGGTAAGTGAAATCCGCATGCGAGGGGCGGTAGTGCGTTTCCATTTCCCGGTACGCCTCCGGGCGCGCATCCGTGTTCCGAACCATGATCGAAATGGGGGTTCCGAGGGTGAGCCCGCGAAAAACCCCCGAGAGGATCGCGCAGGCATCCTCCTCCTTGCGGGGCGTGACGATATCGCTCTGTCCCGGACGACGGCGATCCAGGTCCGGCTGGAGATCCGACTCCGAGAGCGCAAGCCGGGGCGGGCAGCCGTCGATCACCACGCCCACCCCGCCGCCATGAGACTCCCCCCATGTCGATATCCGAAACAATGTTCCAAACGTGCTGGCCATGAACCGACCATTCAAACCCGAAGTCCGCCCCGGAATCACGCCAATAATCCCGAAAAAAGCTTTTGAACCACGGAGAACGGGAACGGCTCCTTTATCCGGGTTATCCCGATCCGGTGTCCGCCCGGACCGACGCCGCGCCATCGCGGGCCAGCCAAGAGGCATACAGGAGCCCCTGGCTCCACTCTTGCCGGAATTGACAAACGAATCCCTGTTCTTGGAGAAGCGGGCACGGCGACTCCAAACGCGTTGCCGAAATACCGCTTGCCGGGCGGAAGAATCCATACATCAACGACACGATCACCCGGGCCCGGAAGCGCGCGAACCCCCGGGGCGGGATCTGGAAATCCGCAAGAAACCATCGCGCGCCCGGCCTTGCCGATCGGGCCAATTTTTCCACAACCCCGCGCAACTCCCCGCCATGAAAACAATCCAGGAAGAATTGCGTGGAAATCGCATCGTATTTTTGCGGCTGCCAGGTCCGGAAGTCCTCGCATATCAAGGTGGTCTTTTCTTCGGTCAGCCCGGCTCGTTCCAGCTTCCGCCGGGTGATGGCGAGCATTTCAGCACTGGAGTCGAGACAGGTGATATTCAAGCGCGGTCTGGCATGCCGGAGATATCTGAGAAACCGCCCGTGCCCCTCTCCGACCAGGAGCACATCGCCTTCCTCCTGCCAATGCTCGAAGAACGCCGTGCGGACCCGCATCATGAGCCCTCCGGCCAGCACATCCTCCATCGCATCATAAAATGGAGCCAGCCTGTCGAATCCCGAGCGGCCAAACCACGCGGCTTCCGCCCTCCATAAGCCAAAGGCGGCCAGCGCTCCCATCGAATAGGCCATCACGTCCATCGGGTCCGCGGTGAACCGATGGCTTGCCATCGGCATGAGGCCCTCGGCAATCACCGACCAGACCACCAAATGACCGGCAATTTCACCCGGCGAAGGATACGCTTTCGAGACTCTCCATCCCAGCAGGCCTTGAATCCACAGAACCCATGGCAGGGCGGAGGGAATGAGCAGCAAGTCATTGAACATCCCCGGCAGAAATTCCGAATCCAGGGATGCCTTGAAGAACCAACGGTTCAAAAAATACGCGGCGCAGCCCGCCATGCAAACCGGATCGAAACCAAAACGAAAAGCCCTCAAAGAAGCGCCGTTATCACCACGCCGCTGAAGACAGCGAGAGCCAGTTTGCAGAGGAAAATAAACACGTCCGGCTTTCTAGCGATTCCCCCGCCCTGTTGTCAATGGAAGCGGAGGGGTTCGATGGCGGACAGGATGCCCGCGCTCCGTTGCCCCCTACTCTCCGCCCCGTTCCCCCATCAACCACGAGATCGCGATGCAGATCTCGTAGAGCACATACATCGGGCCCGCCATCAGCAGGAGGGTCAGCATGTCGGTCGTGGGTGTGATGATCGCCGCGACGAAAAAGATCACCACCAGCGCGTAGGCGCGCGTGCGCTTCAGGAGCGCGTGGTCCACGATGCCGAGTTTGACCAGAACGAGAACCACGAGCGGGAGCTCGAAGGCCAGGCCGAATCCGATGAGGAATTGGGTCGCAAACGAATAGTATTCGCGCACGGTCCATGTCGGCTGCCAGTGCATCGCTCGGGCGTCGTTGAAGAAAAATTCGAGCGTCTGCGGCAGGACCACCGAATAGCAGAAAGCGGTGCCGCCAAGGAAAAGCCCGAACCCCACCAGCGCGACCGGATAGAGGATCCGCTTCTCCGCGGCGTTCAGCGCGGGAAGGATGAACTCGGCCAGGAAAAGGAGGATGAACGGGAAGGCCAGGACGATCCCTCCATAGAAGGAAAGCTCCAGGGAAATCGTGAACGAGTCGGCGACCCCGAGGGACTGGAGATTGGCCGCCCGGACCGGGTCCACATCGATCAGCGGACGCTGGACGATTCCCGCCAACTCGCCCCGGAAAACGAAACAAAGCGTCATCGTGACCGCGAGCGCAACGGCGATCTTGATGAGCGTGGCCCGCAGGTCCTCGAGATGCGCCAGGAAGGGCTTCGCCTCATCGCGCGTTTCCCGGAAATCAAAGAAAGTTTTCAGGCTCATGCGGTCAACCGAGCTGGGCGGACCAACGGGCGAGTTCTCTTGCGACGTTCTCCGGGGAAGGAGCTCCGGCCGCCCGCCGGGCCTTCAATGCGGACTCCAAATCGAACGTCCTCTCCACCACTTCCGGCGTGAGCACGGCGGATGCCGCCAGGAATTCCGCGGGATCCAGATGGTTGAGCGGAATGCCGGATTCCTGCGCGCGGGCGACGAGTTTTCCCACGATCTCATGGGCCTGCCGGAAAGGAACCCCGCCCTCGACCAGGCGGTCCGCCAGGTCGGTGGCGAGGAGCAGCGGGTCCGAGGCGGCGGAGAGAGCGCGTTTCTCGCGCAACGAGGCCGCCGCGATCATTTCCGCGAAGACCGCCAGCGTATCGAGGACGGTATCGACGGAATCGAAAACCCCTTCCTTGTCCTCCTGCATGTCGCGATTGTAGGTCAGCGGCAGGCTCTTCATCGTCGTGAGCAGGGCGACGAGGTTGCCGTAGAGGCGTCCGGTTTTCCCCCGGGCCAGCTCCGCGATGTCGGGGTTCTTTTTTTGCGGCATCAGGCTGGATCCGGTCGTGTGCCGGTCGCTCAATTCCAGGAACCCGAACTCCGCGGAAGCCCACAGGATGATGTCCTCGCTCAGCCGGGAGACGTGCATGCCCAGTATCGCCAGGGACGCGAGGAGTTCGCAGGCAAAATCCCTGTCCGCCACCGCGTCCATGCTGTTCGTGGTCACACGCGAAAACCCCAGCTCCGCCGCCATCGCCTCGCGGTCGAGGATCAGGGTCGAACCGGCGATCGCCCCGGAACCGAGCGGCATCGCATCCATCCGTTTCGCGCAATCCGAGATCCTCCCGCAGTCGCGATCGAGCATTTCGACATAGGCGAGAAGGTGGTGCGCAAACAGGACCGGCTGCGCCCGCTGGAGATGGGTGTAGCCGGGGATCACGGCATCCGCGTGGCGGGCGCCCAGGCCGACGAGCGCGCGCTGCAGCCCGCGGATTCCGCCGCCAATTTCCGCGCAGGACCCGGTCAGATAAAGCCGGAAATCCAGCGCCACCTGGTCGTTGCGGCTGCGGGCGGCGTGCAGTTTCGCCCCCGCCGCCCCGATCCGCCGCGTCAATTCGGCCTCGATATTCATATGGACATCCTCGAGTTCCACGCTGAACGGGAATGTCCCGGCGGCGATCTCGGACCCGATGGCCTTCAAGCCGGATTCGATCCGGACGAACTCCCCGTCCGTCAGGATTCCCGCCTTCACGAGCGCCCGCGCATGGGCGATGCTTCCCCGGATATCCTCGCGGAAGAGCCTCCAGTCGGTGGTCACCGATTGCGTGTAGGTTTTCAGAAGCTCCGAGGCCTCCTGTTTGAAGCGTCCTTTCCACATGGCCGTGTCAGGGTTCCGTCCCCGCCGTGCGTTTGGCGCAGGTCCCGCTTCGCTTCAACTCGTCGCAATGCGCCTCGATCTTCACCATTTTGTTCGCCGGGGAAAACCCGAGCCGGCGGGTGATGCAATTCTCCAGCAGTTCCATGTTGATATCTTCGAATTCGATGATTTTTTTGCAATCCACGCAGACCAGATGGTTGTGCGTCGGATGCTCGAGGAAATTCGGGTCGTAGATCTTCGTCTCGCCCCCGAGATCCAGTTCGCGGAGCAGCCCGCTCTCGACCAGCAGCGGCAGCGTCCGGTAAACCGTTGCGCGGGAAACCGAAGGATCGATCTTTTTTGCCATGCCCAGAAGCTCCTCGGCATTGAAGTGATCCTTGGTGCTGAACGCGGCCTCGATGATGGCGTCCCGTTGCGTGGTTTTGCGCAGCCCCTTGCCGGCAAGGTAGCCATACAAAACCTCCCGCACGCTTTCTCTGGAGGATGTTTCCATCTGCGCGCCAGAGTAATCCGGGCTCGCCATGAGTCAAGGAGGGGAAAAAGGCCAGAGAGCTACGGCAAAGGGGAGCGGAGTGCCGTTGCTGCATTCCTGCCCTGGCGGGGTTCGTCCTTCCCCAGTCCATAGTCCCTGGCGAAGCCAACATAGAGGGCCATTTTCCGTTGGCAAACGGAATTCTGGAGATTTTGTTGCATTTGCGCTTGCAACAGCGGGTCGCATCACTTATTCACACGGTTGCTTCCTAACCAATTCAATCATCAGTCATGGGTAAAGTTCTCCTCTATGCTTCGATCGCCGTCACCCTCGCAACCACGGCACTTGGATTTATCAACAAAGGCAAATTGACCTCCGCGAAGGACGAGATATCGTCCGCGCAACAACAGATCCAACAAAAAACGGCCGCCCTCGAACAGGCCCAGAAGGAGGCGACCACCGCAAAGGCCACCGTTGAAACCGTCTCCGCCGAAAAGGCCCAGGCCATCTCCCAGATGGAAACCCTGAAATCCGACTTGGAAAAAACCAAATCCCAGGTGACGGATCTGACAGGTCAAATTGCCGCCAAGACAACCGAGGTTTCCGAACTCGACGCCAAACTCAAGGAGGCCGTGGCCCAAGCCGCGAACACAACCCGGACCACAGCCCCCGCGGCTGGAATGTCGGAGGAAGACAAGGCAAAGATGCAGGAACAGGAAACCCTCATCACCAAACTCCAGTCCGATTTGGAATCCTCACGGACCCAACTCGAAGCGCTCATCAAGGAGAAAAACGACCGGATGGCCCTCAAGGTACGCAACGGGCTGGAAGGCAGAATCCTCGCCGTGAACCAGGCCTGGAATTTCGTGGTGCTCAATCTTGGCGACCGCAACGGCGTGGTTGGCAATGCCGAAATGCTCATCAAACGCGGCCCCCAGCTCGTCGGCAAGGTTCGTGTCACCTCGGTGGAACCATCGACTTCCATCGCCGATATCGTGGCCAACAGCGTCCCCCGTGGAGTGAATATCCAGCCCGGTGACAATGTCATTTACCAAGCGACTGCGGAATAGTTTCTTCCTGGCGGCAGGCCTCCTCCTCCTCGGAGGTTGCGCCTCCAGTGACCAGCCGGAATCCCAACAGGCCGGTGCCAGCCTGCCCTGGAACCGCCCGGAAAAATGGGAGGGCCCCGGTGTCATGGGCTCCATGATGCAGGGCAATCACTGATAAAACCCAAAACGGTTTTCCGACAGAATTTGCGGAATTATGGAAAGCATCGATTCCAAGAATGTCCTGAGATTTCTCCGCGCCTTCGTGTCTTCGTGTGAGCCTCCTGTTTTCCGAAAACGGGTTCATCCGAAAAAAGTGTGCTTAGCCTTATGAAGAGTCAGGATTCTCAAGGAGAGGAAATCGGCTCACCGGATGCTTCTGCTTGACGAGTTGCGCAGCAATCGTGCGCGTGCTCTTGCAAACCCATTGCAGGGGGGACTCCGGATCTCCTCGTGTTTCGCCATCGATGATCCTATCCAACACGG
>Ga0172380_10008185_pt1 | contig 11526 bp, 9 predicted proteins | sample Leawe162metaG_FD_119747 | JGI IMG/M metagenome (GOLD analysis project Ga0172380, IMG submission 119747) | Leachate microbial communities from a municipal landfill in Southern Ontario, Canada - Leachate well 162 metaG | ecosystem: Engineered > Solid waste > Landfill > Unclassified | place... | reverse complement strand
CTGGTCAAGGAACATGCGTTCCTGTGTAATGCCGAAGGCGTGAAGATGATCCGTGACGACATCGCCAACGATGCCGTCACCCATGTGATGATCGGCGCCTGTTCGCGCCGCGCCAAGACCGAGGCGTTCGGGTTCACCGATGTCGCGGTATCTCGCGCCAATTTGCGCGAAGGCGTGATCTGGTGCCAGCCGGAAACTGACGAGGCGAAAGAAACCACCCAGGAAATGGCGGAAGATTACATCCGCATGGGCTGCGCCGAAGTCAAGAAAATGACATTGCCGATGGGCGACCCGGCGGCTGTGACCGAACGCCGCGTGCTGATCGTCGGCGGCGGCGTGTCCGGCATGACCGCAGCGATTGAAGCCGCCAAAACCGGCTACCAAGTGGTGCTGGTGGAAAAATCCGGCCAACTCGGCGGCTGGGCCAACAAGCTGCACAAGCGCACGCCGTCCAAGTCGCCTTACGCCGATCCGCAGGATACGCCGGTGGCGGAAATGACTGCGGCAATAGCAGCCGACGCAAACATCAAGGTTTACCTCAACGCCATCCCCAGCAAGATTGATGGCGCACCGGGGCGTTTCGTGGCCGAGATCAGCATGGAATCTGGCCCCACCGTGACCGAAACCGCCGGCGCGATCATCCAAGCCACCGGCTTCACATTGTATGACGCGAACAATCTGCCTGAACTGGGTTACGGCAAATCCGCCAACGTGGTCGATCAAGCCGGCCTGGAAGCGCTTGCCAAGGCGGCGGGCGGCGGACCGATCAAGCGCCCCTCGGACGGCGGCGAAGTCAAGACCGTAGTGTTCGTGCAGTGCGCCGGCCAACGCGACGCGACCGGCAAGCATTTGCCTTATTGCTCCGGCTCCTGCTGCCTGACCTCGGTCAAGCAGGCGATGTATTTCAAGGACGCCAATCCGAACATCGACACCGTGGTGATCTACTCCGACTTGCGCATGCCCGGCAATGGCGAGGATTTCTACCGCAGCGGCCAGACCAAGGGCGTAATCTTCACCAAGGGCAACGTTTCCAGCGTCGAAGCCACCGGCAACACCTGCAAGGTGAAATTCCACGACGTAATCCTCAACGATCAGACCGCCATCGAAGACGCCGATCTGGTGGTGCTGGCCACGGGCCAAGTGCCGGTTTCCGGGGTGGACATCGACTCCAAGCTGAAAGCTGAAATCGCTGCCGCAGCCGGCGACAATTCGCTGATGGAGGCTTACAACGCTTCCCAGGCGGAGGGTGGCGTCAAGCAGGTTTCCGTGCTCAACCTGAGCTACCGCCAAGGGCCGGACATGCCGCAGTTGAAATACGGCTTCACCGATTCGCATTTCATCTGCTTCCCTTACGAAACCCGCCGCACCGGCATTTACGCCGCCGGCCCGGTGCGCCGTCCGATGGACATGGTGCAGGCGATGGAAGACGCGACCGGCGCGACCATGAAGGCAATCCAGGCCATCGAAAACGCCGGTGTGGGACGCGCCGCGCATCCGCGCTCCGGCGACCTGTCCTTCCCGAAAGTGCGTCTCGAAGGCTGCACCCAGTGCAAGCGCTGCACAGTGGAATGCCCGTTCGGCGCAATCGACGAAGACGAAAAACGCTTCCCGCTGTTCAATCAGGCGCGTTGCCGTCGTTGCGGCACCTGCATGGGGGCTTGCCCGGTGCGCGTGATCTCCTTCGAGAACTACTCGGTGGATAGCGTCGGCGCGCAGTTGAAGGCGGTGGACGTGCCCGACGAGTTTTCCGAGAAGCCGCGCATCCTGATTCTGGCCTGTGAAAACGACGCCTATCCGGCGCTCGACATGGCGGCGATGAACCGCAACGTTTACAGCGCCTTCGTGCGCGTGATCCCGGTGCGCTGCCTGGGTTCGGTCAACATGGTGTGGCTCAACGACTCGCTCAGCAATGGTTACGATGGCGTGATGCTGCTGGGTTGCAAGCACGGCGACGATTACCAGTGCCATTTCGTCAAGGGTTCGGAGCTTGCCAACATCCGCATGAGCAAGATCGGCGACACGCTGAAGAGCATGGGGCTGGAAACCGAGCGCGTGCAGACGTTCGAAGTGGCGATCACCGACATCGAGCGCGTGCCGCAACTGATCAACGACTACGCCGCCAAGATTCAGGAAATCGGCATGAGCCCGCTTAAGGGATTCTAGGAGACGACGCATGAGCCAAAAATACCGCAATAGTTTCCTCAAGGAAGTCGAGGAAAAAGTCGAGGAAGGCCAATGGGTCAAGATGTGCATGCAGTGCGGCGTATGCGCCGGCTCCTGCCCATTCGGCCCTCACTGGGCGCATCCGCCGCAGGAAATCTTTATGATGATCCGCGCGGGAAAACGCGAGGAGGTGCTCACCTCCGATTCGATGTGGATGTGTACTTCCTGCTATCAGTGCATCGTGCGCTGCCCGCGCAAGCTGCCTATCACCCACATCATGCACGGTCTGGCCAATTATGCGTACCGCCTGGGGCTATCGCCCAACAGGCAGACGACGCAGGTGTTCGGCAGCCTGTTCTGGAACAATCTGGTCAAGGTGGGGCGCGTCAACGAACTGAAACTGTCGCTGGGCATCTATTTCAAGGACGGCTTTGGTCAAGGCATCAAGAACGCGATGGCGATGCAGTCGGTCGGCCTGGGAATGTTAAAGGCCAAGCGCCTCAACCCGTTCGAGATATTCGGCGGCCACGGCGTTCAGGACAAGAGCGGCTTCCATGCGATGCTGAATAAGGCGCGGGAAATCGAAGATCAGCGCAAGAAGCTGGGCTAACCATAAACTGGGCTAATTATAGGTTTGACCTAGGGAGAAATTCATGGCTAAACAATATTCGTTTTACCCAGGTTGTTCGTCGCAGACGGGCGCATCGTCTTCCAACTACCTGACCTCCACCAACTCAATGTGCAAACAGCTCGGCATTCAGTTGAACGAAGTGCCCGACTGGAACTGTTGCGGCGCCTCCATCGGCTATGCCGAAGGCGGCGAGTTGCCGCGCCTGGTGCTGTCGGCGCGCACCCTCGCGCTGTCGGAAAAACACCACGCCGGGCAAGACCTGGTGGCGACCTGCGCCGCCTGCTGGCTGTCCACGCGCGAAGCCAAGGAGCGCCTGGACCACAGCGCCCAAACCAAGACGGACGCCAACACCGCGCTGAAGGAAGCCGGGCTAACCTATAAAGGCGACCAGAAAGTCCGCCACATGGTGGAAGTGCTGATCGAAGACATCGGCTTCGACACGCTGAAAAAAGGCGTGAAAAAGTCGCTGGCCGGCATGAAGATCGCCGGTTACGTCGGCTGTCAGACTAATCGTCCTTTCGGCATCAACGGCGAATCGTTCGAAAACCCGGTGTACCTCGACAGGATGATAGAAGCGCTGGGCGGCGTAGCGGTGCCCTACGACCAGAAAGTCACCTGTTGCGGCGGCGCGCTGGCCTTCTCCGAGCCGGAAAAAAGCCAGAAGCAGATCAAGGACATTATCGAATCCGCCTACGACCACGGCGCCGAGATGATAGTCACGCCTTGCCCGCTGTGCCAGGCCAATGTGGAAATCTACCAGGGCGAAGTGAACAAGCGCTATGGCACGAATTTCAACATCCCGGTGACCTACTACTCGCAACTGATCACCGTCGCCTACGGCGGCAGCGCCGCTGACGCCGCGCTGAACGGTCAAGTGATACGCGCCGAAAAGCTGGAAGCGTTAGCTGCGTGAGTCTTGAGTGCTGAGTTCCGAGTGCTGAGTGCTGAGTAAAACCCCGCTCTCACTTGGAACTCAGCACTCAGCACTCGAAACTCAGGACTGTTATTATGTTGATCAAAGCGCCTAAAACCGTAGACGAGTACATCGACTTGATGCATCAGGCCGTCTATGAAGTGGACGAACTGCGCGCATTAGTGGAAGAGGACGAGGAGCGCAAGGGCATGATACTGCCGTGGGTGGACGCCATGGATAAGGAACTACGCGGGCTGTATGACAGCATGTTGGATGGCTCCTACCAGTTCGACCCTAACGGGCCCGACCTGCCTTTCATGGAAATTGTCAAGAAATTCGGCGCATCCATCCCATTCAAGCCGTTGCTTTCCATTATCAACAAAACCCATAGCCAGGGATTGGATATAGATGGGAATTGAATCGGTCGTGAACGTTGTGTCGTTTTTCCGTCCGAAATTCTGCTAATCCGTCCAAAATTCTGCTAAAATCATCCCTGACTTAACAGGGATTATTCACCGGGGGGCAGGCATGACAGCATGTTTGGCGATATTCCGACTGGCAATTGTTGTGCTGCTGCTCGGCGGATGCACATCGCTGCTTCCCCGCTCGGTGGCTACCGTCGAAAGTCCCTGGCATAGCTTTCAGGAAGCGCAGCAAACCTTCGACAAAATCATCCCCAACAAAACGACTCTGAGCGACCTCAAGCAACTCAATCTGGACCCGGCAACCAATCCCAACATCACCATCCTGAATTACTCCGATGTGCTGCGCCGTTTCATCCCGCCCGGCGGCTCGGTCAATGCATCCGATCTGGATGAAGGCGTCATGGATTGCATTCTGGCAAGGACCGCCTGCAAGGGATACGAAGTAGACCAGCGCAAGCTGAAACGCAACCGCATCGGCAACTTCTGGCTGGATTTCATGAATTTCAAGCGGGACGTAGACATTGTCGGATGGCGTTTCAACGGAGTCATCCTGATCAAGAACGACTTGGTCGTCTACAAGCTGACCGGCGGTCAGCCGGTAATCCATGAGACAGAGGAAAACCGGAATCCGTTAGGCCCATTTCAGGGCATAGGCGAATCCAAGCTGCTCAATCGCTAGTAGAGAGCCGCGCAAGGTATTGTGAACGCGAAGCGCATCCACCAAGCCAGCGCAGAAAGGTGGATGCGCTTCGCTTATCCACCCTACGACTTTTCATGACTATCCGAATTCATGAATGTTGGCCATCATTGATTTTCATCATAAAATTCTGATAACAAATTTATCCTGACGCTGTATGGAAAATCTGCTGAAGTATCTTGCTGGGCAGATAACCACTTAACCACGCGACAATATAATGTTATATTGCGTCTTAGCAAGACGCGATGCTAGGTTCAAGCAAAGTATACGACATTCCAAATGTTTTTGCCCAAAATCCATTACGAGGCGCCCCTTATGACCCACTTCAAAAGATTGATCAAGATATTGGTAGTTTGTGCTGTGTTCGTATTGACCGCGACTCAGGGTTATGCGCAAACCTGCATTGCGCCCCAGGTGCCGGATAACGCCGGCGGATGCTGGATGCCACCGGTAACCTGCGTAGCACCCCAAGTGCCGGATGGAAACGGCGGTTGCATGACACCTCCGGTAAATTGCACTGCGCCTCAAGTACCGGATGGATTTGGCGGTTGCATGACGCCTGCGGTAACTTGCACGGCGCCTCAAGTGCCGGATGCGAATGGCGGATGCTGGTTGCCCCCGATCAACTGCGTCGCCCCCCAGATGCCGGATGGAAACGGCGGATGTTTTATACCGCCGACCAACGGAACGGCGGTCACTATTGCGCAATGTTCCGCCGACCCCTCCCTTGCAGGTTGCGCCGCCCTGTGTGCGGCCAGCCCGGGGGCTTGTAGCGGAACAACGGCGGTCACCATTGCGCAATGTTCCACCAATCCCTCCCTTGCGGGTTGCGCCGCCCTGTGTGCGGCCAGTCCGGGGGCTTGTAGCGGAACAACGGCGGTCACTATTGCGCAATGTTCCACCAATCCCTCCCTTGCGGGTTGCGCTGCCCTGTGTGCGGCCAGTCCGGGGGCTTGTGACGGAACAACGGCAGTCACCATTGCGCAATGTTCCACCAATCCCTCCCTTGCAGGTTGCGCCGCCCTGTGCGCGGCCAGTCCGGGGGCTTGTAGCGGAACAACGGCGGTCACCATTGCGCAATGTTCCACCAATCCCTCCCTTGCGGGTTGCGCTGCCCTGTGCGCGGCCAGTCCGGGGGCTTGTAGCGGAACAACGGCGGTCACCATTGCGCAATGTTCCACCAATCCCTCCCTTGCGGGTTGCGCCGCCCTGTGTGCGGCCAGTCCGGGGGCTTGTAGCGGGACAACGGCGGTCACCATTGCGCAGTGTTCCGCCAACCCCTCCCTTACGGGTTGCGCCGCTCTGTGCGCGGCCAGCCCAGGGGCTTGTAGCGGAACAACGGCGGTCACTATCGCCCAATGTTCCGCCAATCCCACATTGCCGGGTTGCACCGCCCTGTGCGCGGCCAGTCCCGGCGCTTGCACCCATTCAGGGGTGACCTACGCGCAATGCAAGGCCAACTCGTCGCTCGCCGGTTGCACGGCGCTCATCGCGGCTTGCGCCAAAAATCCCGGCGATCCGATATGTGGCAGCGATGCAGCCGTGACTATCGCGCAATGCTCCGCCAATCCCTCGCTTGCCGGCTGCACTGCCCTGTGCGCGGCCAGTCCCGGTGCTTGCAGTTCAGGATTGACCCTCGCGCAATGCACGGCCAATCCTGCGCTCGCCGGCTGCACAACGCTTATCGCGACCTGCACCAAGAAATCCGACGATCCAATGTGTAGCGGCGGTGCAGCCGTGACCATCGCGCAATGCACGGCCAACCCTGCGCTTGCCGGCTGCACCGCTCTGTGCGCAGCCAGTCCCGGTGCTTGCACCAGTTCGGGATTGACCCTCGCGCAATGCAAGGCCGACTCGTCGCTCGCCGGCTGCGCGGCGCTCGTTGCGACCTGCACCAAGAAACCCGACGATCCAATGTGTAGCGGCGGCGCCGCCGTGACTATCGCGCAATGCACGGCCAACCCTGCGCTTGCCGGCTGCACCGCCCTGTGCGCGGCCAGTCCCGGTGCTTGCAGCGGATCGGGGTTGAGTTATGCCAAATGTGTTGCCAACCCGTTGCTCGCCGGCTGCGCGACGCTCATCGCCACTTGCAGGACGCAGCCCGACGATCCGCTCTGCACCGGCGGCACGGCGCCGACGGTGGCGGTGACCATCGCGCAATGTAAAATCACCCCATCCCTGCCGGGTTGCGCGGTGCTTTGCGCAGCCAGCCCCGGAGCCTGTCCCAGCGTGACTTATGCGCAATGCGCCGCAACGCCCACGCTTGTCGGCTGTGCGCCCCTGCTCGCCGCTTGCAAGACCAAACCCACCGATCCAGTCTGCACCGGCGGCACGGCCACGCTTGCCGATTGTGCGATCAATCCGGCGTTGACGGGCTGCACGGCGCTGTGTGCGGTCGGCGCCGGATGCACCGGCGCAGTGACGATTGCCCAATGCTCTTTCAACCCTACGCTCAGCGGATGTGCGGCGCTGTGTGCAGCCCATCCGGGAGAGTGCTCGGGCACGGCGGTGACTATCGCCCAATGCACCGCCAACCCGGCGCTCCCAGGCTGCGCGGCGCTGTGCGCGGTTTCGTCCTGCACTTGCGCGGCGCCCCAAGTGCTGCAAAACGGCGTTTGCGTAACTCCCGCCACCTGCAAGCCGCCGCAAGTATTGAAATTCGGCGCTTGCGTAACGCCCGCCGCCTGTAAAGCGCCGCAGGTTTTGCAAGCCGGCGTGTGCGTGACGCCGGTTGCCACCGCAGCTCAAGTCATGACCGCGCCGGCGGCCAACGTGACTGTGGACTCGACCGGCGCGCTGGTCGTGGCTGATCCGACCGCGCCGATAGTGCTGAGCGCCGACGCGCAGAAAAACGCGCTGGTCAAGCTGGACACCCTCAAGCCGGTCAGCTTCACCTCCGGCGACACCACGCTGCAATACACCGACCAGGCAGGCGCCGCCCAACTGGTGGTGCGCACCGTCGATAACAAGCCGCATCTCGAAGTCGCGAAAGGCACGGTGCAAATACGTTCCCCCTCGGCGGGAAGCACCATTTCGGTGATGTCGTCCGACGATGACAAAACCGTGGGGTCCATTGTCACCCAGACCAAGGCGGACAGTGTGGTCGTCGTTAAAACGGACACCACGGCGGCGGTGTTCGTGGATAGCGGACACGTCAATTACCAAGGCCCCGGACAGAGCACGCCGGTTCCCGTATATCAGGGAGAGAACACCCGACTCGATGCCGACGGCAATCTCAGTCGGATTGCACTGGGTTCGCGGGACGGGCTGAACCAAGTGCCGGGCGACCCGCTGCCGGTGAAATTCGGCAAGGATAGCGGTGCCAGGATACCCAACCTGGAGGGTCCGCTGCCCCGCTTCGACAACGCCGTGTCGTTGCTGGACATAGTGGGCGACTATATCAAATCCGTGCTCGGGGATACGACCGGCCAACTGAGTTACGACCGGGAAACCGGCGTAGTCACCTACATGCTGGGAAACACCGCCTATCGAGTGATCGCGCTCGGCGATGTGCTGGTCGCGCTCAACGGCTTCTCGGCCACGGATAGCGCGGCAACCGCAGGCGGCGCTTATGCTATGGCAAGCCGCGGCATCCAGATGAGTCTTTCCGGCGCGGTGGGCTATTTCAGCGACTTGCAGACTGCGGTCGAAGCTACGGATGCGAACGGTACATTGAGTCTCAAATCCACCGGCGCCATTGAGGCGCGCTTCGGCGGCGGACGCTACGTCGTCATGCCGGGGTTGAGCGCCAGCCTGCCCGGCAACCCCTCACCCTTGCCCGGTTTCGAGAGCGACGCCAACGGCTATGCGGTTTTCCGCGACCACATGGGCACACTGCAAACGCTCTACCCGGCGTTCCTGGACATGGAGACGCTCAATACCAAATTCAAAACGGTGGCGCCCACGGGCACTCTGACTTATAACGGAGATGGCTCCGTGACGGCAGGCTTGACCGAACAGAACATCACGCTCCGCCCGGAATACACCGTTATCGACAAGCCGGCGGGAAACCCGCCGGAGCCTTATTGGCAAGACAACGGCGTATATTATTTCCGCAACGGCGACCAGTCCGCGCAGGGATTCCGGGCGCAGTGAAGCCAGGGAGAGCCATTGTCTTGCGCAGGGAAATTGGGAGGCGGCAGCCTAAGCCGCTGCTTTCAGGGAGCGGAACATGCGTGAAATCTCTTTCCTGCTGATTGCCGCCGTGATCGTCGGATCGTTTTTTGTCGGGATGAGTTACAAGGAAAAGGACATCGTGAGAAGTTGCGATAACTACAATACCTTTACCGCAGACGATGCGCGCTACGCTTGCAAGTTAAGCCATAAGATACAAGACTGATATACTTTGCGCGGCCACAATTTGCGCATTTATCCATCGTCTCGCGGGCGCGGCTTCCGCGTTGCAAATTGCATCCCGCGAGACGCGGCTAAATCCGTAAATTGTGGCCGCGCAAAGTATAGCCGGGGAGCGGCTTTATCGCGCCCACCCTGCCCGGCTGCTTTTAGAAGGAAGCAGTATGACAAATGGCGAAGAACAGGAAACGTGTTGAACGTTATTCCAGCAGGGCTACCGACTTCACCTGTAGCCACACGTCCTGCTCCGGTGCGATTCCGAGAGCATCCGCAGAGCGCTTCGTCAGCCGCGCGACCAGCGCCGTTTGGCCGACCAGAACGCGCACCAACGCCAAGCCGGGGTGCTCGTCGTCGACAACTGCATCCACCCGCCCGTACAGATGGTTCTGTATGCTCGTGTGTTCCTGGCGTTGCGCGGATAAGCTCACGTCGCGCGCCAACACCCTGACCCGCACCTTGCGGCCTAGGGCAATTCCCTTGTCGCGAGTCCATAGGCTGCCGCCGGGGAAATCCATGCGTGCGAGATGCCAGGTTGCGTCCCGCTCCCCCACGATGGCGTCGAGCACCACGCCGACATCTTCACCGAGCTTGATCGGCAGATCGAGACGCGCCAGGGTTTCGCCCAGCGGCCCGTTGGTCAGCGCCCGCCCCCCTTCCATCACTACCAGGAAATCCGCCAAGCGCGCCACTTCATCGGGAGAGTGGCTGACATAGAGCACGGGAATATCCAGTTCGTCGCGCAAGCGCTCCAGGTAGGGCAGGATTTCCTGCTTGCGCTTGATGTCGAGCGCCGCCAGCGGCTCGTCCATCAGCAACAGCCGGGGTTTCACCGCCAGCGCGCGGGCGATGGCCACGCGTTGGCGCTCGCCGCCGGAGAGCTGGTCCGCTTTGCGCTCCAGCAGATGGCCTATGCCCAGCAGTTCGATGACGTGCTCCAGCGCGGCGCGCTCCAGAGCGCCGGAAGCCCGCTTCATGCCGTATTCCAGGTTGCCGCGCGCGGTGAGGTGAGGGAACAGGCTGGCTTCCTGGAACACGTAGCCCAACGGGCGTCGGTGCGTGGGCAGGAACAGCCTGCCGTCCTGCCAGGTTTCTCCGTTGACCGCCAGCCGTCCGCCGGGCGCGTGCTCCAGCCCGGCGATGAGCCGCAGCAGCGTGGTCTTGCCGGAGCCGGAATGGCCGAACAGCGCGGTGACGCCGCGACCGGGCAAGGTCAAATCCACATCCAGGGTGAAATCGGCATAGCGCAACAGGAAGCGTGCCTGGATGTTTGCGCTCATCGCATCGTCGCCCGCGTTTTATTGGGGTTGAAGGCGTAGAGCGCCAGCAGCACCAGGAAGGAGAAAATCACCATCGCCCCGGCCAGCCAGTGCGCTTCGGCATATTCCAGCGCTTCGACGTGATCGTATATCTGCACCGAGACCACGCGGGTGACGCCGGGAATGTTGCCGCCTATCATCAGCACCACGCCGAACTCGCCCACGGTGTGCGAAAAACCGAGTATCGCGGCGGTTAAAAAACCGGGACGGGCAAGCGGCAACACCACGCTCCAGAAGCAATCCCACGGGCTGGCGCGCAAGGTGGCTGCCACCTCCAACGGGCGCTCGCCCAAGGCTTCGATTGCGTTCTGGATGGGTTGCACCACGAAGGGCATGGAATAGAATACCGACGCCACCACCAACCCCCAAAAGGTGAACGGCAGCACCCCCAGCCCAAGCGACTGGGTCAGATGGCCGACCGGCCCGTTCGGACCCATCGCCAACAGCAGATAAAAACCCAGCACCGTCGGCGGCAGCACCAACGGCAATGCCACCACCGCGCCGACCGGGACTTTCCACTTCGAGCCGGTGCGCGCCAGCCACCAGGCGATGGGTGTGCCAATCAGCAGCAGCAATATCGTCGTGGTGGCGGCCAGGCGCAGGGTCAGCCAGATGGCGGCGAGATCGGCGTCGGAAAAACCCATGAGCTGTTCCCGATAAACCTGGATTCCTCTGTTAATGTGGTCGTAGGTGCGAATTTATTCGCACAATCAGGTGCTTGTATGCGAATAAATTCGCACCTACGGGTAATGCGCAAATTGTGGCCGCGCAAAGTATATACCACTTTAACCTAGAAAGCTCAGTTGAACGGGCTGGAGTGTACGGTTTTCCGGGTGCAGGGCAAGGCGCAACGACGCGCAATGGTCGTTCCATTGCCTTCTCTTGTAGTTGCAACGCCGCCATGTGCCCGGAAAACCGTGCAATCCAGCCCGTAGCGCTCTCACCATACGGGTGAACGCAAAATATATGACAAAGTTTATTAGAACCACTATGTTACGCATCTTGGAAAGCGGTCAACTGAGCTTTCT
>Ga0172380_10008184_pt1 | contig 11526 bp, 12 predicted proteins | sample Leawe162metaG_FD_119747 | JGI IMG/M metagenome (GOLD analysis project Ga0172380, IMG submission 119747) | Leachate microbial communities from a municipal landfill in Southern Ontario, Canada - Leachate well 162 metaG | ecosystem: Engineered > Solid waste > Landfill > Unclassified | place... | reverse complement strand
GCCAGCTCGGCAATGACCTTTTCCAGCAAGGCCGCATCAAACACTTGCTGCGCTTCGCTCAATGAACCTAGCGACGTGCGGTGAATTCCCAAATGCCGGACTTTATTCAGATCGGTTATCCGTTGTAAACCGCGCAAGCTGGTAATCGTGGGATTAAAAAAATAGAGCAGCAACAGCAGCGCGTACTGGTCATAAAACAATTTACGATGCTCTGCCCGGTCGCGTTCGGTTCCGGATGAATGCAAATCCGTTAGCAGCGAACCTAACAGGTCCAGGTATTTGACGCCTTGGAGTGACGGTTCGGCTTGAGAGTCTCGGGAAATACTCATAGAAACCTCCTAGAAAAACGGCGGTTGAAATGATCGTTTGGAGCATCACCGTGCTTCCAATTGTTAGACAAAAATTGTGCCGAACAATATTGGGTCATGGGGGGAAATAGCGTTGATAAGTTTTTACTTCAGATTGTTTCATGACTGGTTTATTGCCGGAGAATCTTGGCACCAATACCAAGAAAATTGAACGAAAAAACCTAAATCCCAGAACATGGGTTAAGCGCTTACACGGAAGACTATTTACTGCTCAAAACTTGACTTTCTGGTCATTTCTTTTTGTTCCATTAGCAAAGAATCAGTTTTGCCGTTTGGCAAAGGCATTGATTTACAAAAAGCAATAAAATAGCTTGTTATAACAAATGATAATGATTATCATTTGTTCGTGGCGATGAAGTGAGCTCTCGCTATCTCGTTTAACGCGTGTTGATCCAGCGTGTGTTAAGTACTTTTTTCCAGCAAATGCGGCATATATTTGGGGGTCTTATGTTTCAACAACAATCCACTCCTGAAAACGTCGAATCGATTCAACCGCATCGGGTAACGTGTCTTCCGACGGGGCAGTGTATCAATAGTTATCGCTATTCTTTAACGAAAGCAATCCATAACTTACATGCCCCGATGAGACCAGGAAGCGGCCTGCTTTTTTTATTGCTGCTCGGCCTGGCGACACCATCCGCCGCCTACGGTTCTGCTGCCGAGGACGAGCATATTCGCAGGATTGTGCAAATTATGCTGAAGGAAAAAGACCGGAAGATAGAACAGCTCGAAGCGCGCGTCCGACAATTGGAGAGTGAGCACAGCACAGCCGTGACTGTCCAACATCAGCAAGCAACGCCAGTAATGACGGAACCGGCAAAAACCGCTGCAAGCGGCAAAATCGAGCCAACGGTTAGCAGCAAGTTGCAGGATTTGGGCAAAAAAATCGACGAACTCAAGGATGCTGCCTCGGCCAATGGCCTGGAAATCAGCAGCTTTTTCGATGTCAACGCCAAAACCGGCAACGTCACCGACCAGACCTTCAGCGTCGGCTCGGTGGAACTGGATCTGGATTACGTACACGATGAACATTTCGGCGCCAGTTCGGCTCTGGTGCTGTGTGGCAACTCATCCAACGCCGATTATGCCGCCCCCGTCGCCATCACCTGCGGCAACAGCGGGTCGGGCGGGCTTAGTGGCGGCAGCACCGCCGCCGGTATTGCCGTGGCACTGGTCGATTACCATTTATTTAACGACCGCATCCCGCCGCGCGGCCGGATTTTCAATAATCAGGGCCTGCATATCCAGGCCGGTCGTTTCGACTTGCCGTTCGGCACCGATTACCAGAATTTCGCCAACACGGACCGCGTCACCGTCACCGCGCCGCTGACCACGTCCAGAATGCAGTTAGGCGGCTATAACGGCGACGGCGTGCGTTCTTATGGTTCATCGGGAAGATTCAACTACTCGGTATTCTGGACCGACGCGATGTATGCCGACGACGGTCATGCCATCGGCGGCCGGCTGGGCACGGCGTTGGGACAAAAAGCCTATAGCGTTCACCACCCTGATCAGGAAGGCATGGAGTTTGGCGTGTCCCATCTCAGCGAGCTTGATGGCGACAACCGCACCAGAAACACGGTTTACGGCGCCGATTTAAGCATAGGTTACGGCTGGCTGCGCTGGCAGAATGAAATCATGCTGTTGCAGGCGCATCAGGAGTTAACGCTCGATGGCGAAGGCAATCCGGTGCTCGACGATGTCGGCAATCCCATCGGCAAAGCCCATCAACTCGGCTACCACTCTACGCTGACCGCTAACCTGGAAAGCGTCATCAAGCATCCGCTATTGGCGTTTGCCCGCTTCAGTCGCTGGCAGCCGAAACAGGATTTCGGACTCGATTTTGACGGCAGCCGGGTTGCCATCGAGGACATTTCAATGCTGAGCGTCGGTTTCAACTACCAGGTCAGCGATCACCTGCACCTGAAATTCGAATACAACGACTCGCTTGGCACGTCGACAACGGAGCGTTACTTCGACAAAAAACTGGGTATCGGGCAAATGGTTATCTCTTTCTAAACAGGTGGTACGCAAAATGATGGCGCTATCTTTTGATGACAGGCTTTTCATTATCGGCAATATGCTTCGCCGAAGCGCTAAAATGCCCGGCGCGGCATCCGGGGGAAAAGTCCTCTTTGTCCAACAGCCGTTGCTAATGGGCAAACGTCTGGTTAAATCCTTACTGACCGCCTTCGGCTTGATGCTGCTATCGCTTGCGGGAGCGGCGCACAGTGCCGACAACCCGCACGTCGTTACCCGGCAAATCGGCCGGTCCGGTTGCGCCGAGTGCCACATCGATACGCCGGAATTAAAAAACGACGGCATCCTGAACACTGAGCATCTTCCGGTCGACCCTGGCCGGTTCAAACAGGATGGCGTGGCAATGTGTAGATCCTGTCACACGCACGAGGCGCATATCCATAAAAATGTTTCGGAGAAGATCGACTTCCCGGTGCCGGCTGACATGCCGTTGAGTCAGGACAACGGAATCATTTGCCTGACCTGCCATTATAGCCACGGCAGCTTGGACAGCGACCAACCGCGGGCTAATGTCAGTTTTATAGATCATCTGTTCAACACTGAGCGCCTGCATAAAAGCTTTTTACTGCGCCGCGACAACAGCGACGGTGGACTGTGTTTAACCTGCCACGCCGCCGATGACGGTTCGAAGCGATGAACAACCCTATCTTTTCATGGAGAGCCGCATGATGTACACGTTTGAAGCACTGCGCGGCAGCCTTGCCTGCGTCCGTATTGCCCATCACATCCGCGGTCGCATTCGGCTGAAGCTCGAAACCGTACTGCCGGATAAACAGACACGGCAATTTCAGGCTATTCTCGACCGTATCCCCGGCGTGCATTCGGTGCGTGTCAATCTTCCGGCACGTTCGTGCGTCGTGGAATATGACCCGACGGTGATCGCGGATCACGCCTGGAGCGATTTTCTTGCCGGCACGGATTCTGCCGAGGCAACCCTGCTCGAACAGAGCCTGCGTGAGACTTATCAGGAGCTTAGCCATGCAAAATTATGACGAACCCATCCTGCGTTTGCGCAGCATAGATCCAGGAGCGCCTTTCCCTATCCTGCATCAGGCAGTACGCATTGCCATCTACGATGAATACGCCGCCCGCAGCTTCTATGCAAAGGTTGTCGAAGCCTTTGGTCAGCGCCCGCCCTTCGTTGACATCGTGCGTTCGGAGGAACGACATATCGCTGCGTTGTCGAAGCAGTGCGAGCGTTTGGGCATCCCTAGGCCACAGGATCCCTTCCCGCTGGAAACCCGGATTGCACCCACTTGGCTTATTAATTGCGAGCGCGGCGTCGCCGGCGAGACCGCCAAAATACGGCTTTACCAAACCCTGATCATGCAGGTGGCTGAACCCGAAGTCCGCGACGTATTCCAGAACCTGCAAGCGACAGCCCTGGAAAATCACCTGCCCGCCTTCCGCGAGGCGGTGCTGGACGCCATCGCGCAGGAACGTTATCACGCCGCCCGGGGCATTCCGCCGCAACAAGCTTATGTGCGCCACGGTCCCCTGGCTGATTTGATGGAACAGGCGTTCGCGCAGCTCGGCGTTAATGCCGGCCCGCTCGGCGTCGTGAGCCCCCTTCTGCGTCATGCCCACCCCGCCCTGCTGGCCGGCATGGCGGTGGGCGGCGCAGGCGTTTATGTGTTGAAAAACAAGACCGGCCGAACCAACAAGGAGAACTGAAATGTTACATTTTATCCGCTTTGCCGCCGGTGTGATCACCGGCGTAGTCGCCATGCAACTGATCAAGAATAAATCGACCAGGACAGCCCTGGAAAAAACCCAGGATCGGCTGCGTGAGGTAACGGTGTCCAGCTTGCAAGCCATAGAAAACGCCTCGGCGCGGGCGCGCACGCAACTGGCTTCCGACTCGGCAGAAATCGATACCGTAATCGAACCGGCCGCCGGGAATCTTGAGAAAATAGGCAACGGAGAGGAGGCGTCATCATGAACTATCCCTTCCAACCCTGTTTACCGGCCGTCATGACCGCGCGGGGCGAGAGCAGTTTCATGAAAGGTTTCGTCGCTTCAGCCTGCATTTCATCGTTTCAGGGGGTTGCCCACCCGGCCTCCAAAGCCAATCTTAAACGGGCGCTGCGCCACAGCCTGCAAGGGGGCACAGCGCTCGCCGCCGGTACCCGCGCGGCGATGGCGCTCCGCCATCGCGACTATCCCGGCGCCTTGCTCGCCGCTACGGCCGGCGCCGTCGGCGTGCTGCTTATCGAAAACCTGCTGCGCGATCCGGCGCAGCCTCAAAAGGAAGAACATCATGAGTAAAAAACACAAAAATCATTTCAATGGACACGGTTACGGTTATGCGCCTTACGGCGCGCCGCCGCATCACTACGGCGCCTGGCCGCAAGAGGGTTTCGACCCCCATACCGGCATGCCCGGCGCCGGACATCCCGGTATGGGGGCAGGCTACGGCGCTCCCGGCTATGGCCCGGCAGGCGTCAATCAGGATTTTCTGCAAGGCATGTCGGCCTACCTGCCTACCCGCCACACCGATCAATTCCTGATGGGGCTGATGATCGGCGCCGGCGCCGCCTGGATACTGAGCGATGAGGAATTGCGCGGCAAATTGATCAAAGCCGGCATGAAACTCTATACAGGCGTCGCCGGCGGCTTTGAAGAAGTCAAGGAGCAAATGGCTGACATTCGCGCCGAGGTCGCTGCGGAACGTCACGGAGACGATTAATGGCAGGCTGGTTCTCCCGACTGACGCCGCTGCACGAAACGCGCGCACGGGTGCGTTTCCGCTACCGTTGCCGGTCAGGGGCGTCCTTCGACCCGCGCCAGATTGCGCGTGCGGTCGAGGCGCTCAAGGGAGTGCTGAAGGTGCAGGTTAATCCGGTCATCTGTTCGCTGGTGATAACGTTCGAGCGCGATGTTACCGATACCGGCACACTGGCCGCCGCCATTCTCGGACTTCCCCCGCCCGACAGGCTATTACCCGCCGGCAGACATCACCGCAGCGATGCCGCACGTTTGGGCGCCGTGGCGATGAGTGCCGCGACACTGATGGCAAGCCGCCGCCTTAAGCCCGGCCTCCTGCTGCCGGTGGCCTTTGCTACCGCCGTTCCGCTGCTTGGCGAGGCGGTCGATGATTTCCTGGAAAAGGGGGTCACGTCTCATGTCCTCGAAGCGATGGCCGTGGCGATTTCGATTGGCCGGCACGACTATCTGGCCGCCAATACAACGTCGTTCCTGCTGGCGCTGGGCGAATATCTCGAACATTCCATCGAACGCCGCTCGGACGATTTGCTGAAACATCTGCTGCAACCGGCCGGTAACGACGTGTGGGTGGAGCGCGACGGCGCTGAAACCCTGGTCGAAGCGGGCGCAGTACAGGTTGGGGATACCGTGATAGCCGCTACCGGCACCGTCATTCCTGTGGACGGCACAGTACTCGGCGGCGAAGCCCTGATCAACGAAGCGACGATGACCGGTGAAAGCGTGCCGGTCGTGCGAGTTCGCGGTGACCGGGTGCTGTCCGGCACGCTGGTGGAGGAAGGTCGGCTGCGTATCTACGCCGAGCAGGTAGGGCCTCAGGCCGCCGCCTCGCGCATTGCCGATTTTGTCGAACAATCCCTCGCGGTCAAGAGCGAAACCCAGCTCGAAGCCTCGCGCCTGGCTGATCGAACGGTACCGATGGTGCTCGGCCTGGCCGGCGCCACCTGGCTGGTGTCACAGGATGGCGAACGGGTTGCCGCCGTCTTGCAGGCCGATTATTCCTGCGCCCTGAAGCTGGCGACACCGGTCGCCTTCAAGGCGGCGATGTACCGGGCCGGGCACGCCAGCATCCTGATCAAGGGCGCGAACGCACTCGAACGCCTCGCCAAGGCCGACACCTTTGTTTTTGACAAAACAGGCACATTGACCAAAGGCGCACTGAGGGTGACCGATTCGATTTCCTTCGGCAGCGATTACACGCCGGAAGACCTGATCAATCTGGCCGCGTCGGTGGAAGAACACTATGTCCATCCCATCGCCCAGGCGGTGGTGGAAGCCGCCCACCATCTTGACCGCCAACACCATTTCAACCACCAGGCCGTGGAGTTTGTCGTCGCCCACGGCGTGGCGAGCGTGATCGACGGTCGGCGCATCGTGGTCGGTTCGCGCCATTTTATTGAGGACGACGAAGGCATCTCCGTCGCCGCCCATGCTTCGGTGATTAATAATCTGCATGAAGACGGGAAAACCCTGCTTTATATCGGTTTCGGCGGCGCATTGGTGGGCGTGCTGGCCCTGACCGACACGGTGCGCGACAACAGCGCCGCCACCGTGGCCCGCCTGCGCAAGCTGGGCATCAAGCACATCCTGATGTTGACCGGCGATCATCATGAGCGGGCCAGCGCCCTGGCGGAAGAACTCGGGCTCGACGACTTCCGGGCCGGTCTGCTGCCTGACGAAAAAGCCAGGGTATTGCAGGAACTCGCCGCCCAGGGCGCGCATATCGCCTTTGTCGGCGACGGCGTGAACGACGCCCCGGCCCTGAGCGGTGCCCTGGTCGGCATCGCGATGCACTGCGGCGCGGACATCGCCCGCCTGGCCGCCGACATCACGCTGCTCGAAGACGACATCGGCCGCATTGCCGACGCCCGTGCTCTGGCGCTGGCCACTCGTAGCCTGATCGACAGCAATTTCAATCTCACCGTCGGCCTTAACACCGTCATCCTGTCCGCCGCCGCCTTCGGCCTGCTGAGCCCGGTAGCCGCGTCCATGCTGCATAACGGCAGCACCATCGCGATCCTGTTGCGCGCGCTGGCGGGCGCGGGTCTGCCCCGGCCCGCCGGGCCGAAACGCACTGCCGCGCCGCGCCGGCTTGCCGGGAATCCCGCATGAGCGCCGCATCCGGCTCCCCCTCCTTTCCGCTCGCGATGGCCGGCGAGAACGCCACCGTTCGCGTAGTTGCGATCCTGGGCGGGGCCGGACTGGTGCGTCGGGTTACCGGGATGGGGCTTAATGTCGGCTGCGAACTCACCGTCCGCCAGCGCCAAAGCGCAGGGCTGGTGGTGACGCGCGGCGAGACGCGCTTTGCGCTCGGCGACGGCGTCGCCCACAAGATTATGGTTTGCGAAATCTAAACCCGACGCGAATTATAGTTCCCACGCTCTGCGTGGGAATTTAGTCAACGCTCCGCGTTGCGGGACGCTGGAGCGTCCAAGGCGGCGTTCCCACGCGGAGCGTGGGAACGATAATGGGCGGCACTGATCGCGGGCATGGCCCCTCCTACGTAACCTAAACCCAAACCGGAGATAACAACATGATGCTCAAGGAACTCAAGGTCGATGACCGGGCAACAGTGCTCGGTTTTTCCGAAGGCGGCAAAGCCTACCGCCGCAAACTGCTCTCGATGGGTCTTACCCCCGGCGCCGAATTCAGCGTAACGCGAGCGGCCCCGCTGGGCGACCCAATGGAGATTCGCATCCGCGGCTTTGCGCTGTCCCTGCGCAAGGACGAAGCCGACGCCCTGTCGGTGGAGAAACTGTAATGAAAACGAACTACACCATCGCCCTGGTCGGCAACCCCAACTGCGGCAAGACCACGCTGTTCAATGCCCTGACCGGCTCGCACCAACGGGTCGGCAACTGGCCGGGGGTGACGGTCGAGAAAAAGAGCGGCGAGTACCGCCTCAATGCCTTGCGTTTCGAGGTGGTGGACCTGCCGGGCACCTATTCGCTGGATGTCGTGGATCAGGAAATTTCGCTGGACGAAAAAGTCGCCCGCGATTACGTCCACGGCAACGAGGCCGACCTTGTCATCAATATCGTCGATGCGACCAACCTCGAACGTAATCTCTACCTCACCAGCCAACTCGCCGAGATGCGGGTGCCGCTGCTGGTGGCGCTCAACATGGTGGACGTCGCCAAAACCAAGGGCATCAATGTGGATGCTCCAGCCCTGGCCCGGCGCCTGGGCTGTCCGGTGGTTCCGGTCATCGCTTCGGAAGGCGAAGGCATTGCGGCGCTCAAGGCTACCGTCAGCGTGGAAATGGCCCGGCCTCATGCGGCCACCGCAGACGTCCGCTATGAAGACGCACTGGAGCGGGCTATCGCGGCGCTGGCCCCGCAACTGGCTGATGCCGCCGAACACAGCAGGATTTCCCCGCGCTGGCTGGCCGTGCGCCTGCTTGAGGGTGACGACCTGGCGCGCCGTACCGCAGGCGGCGAACTGAGCCGGGAAGTCGGCGCACTCGTGCAGGCGCTCGGCGAGGATCTGGACATCATGATCGCAGATGCCCGTTACAGCCTCGCCAACCACATCGCCCGCGAGGTAATCTCCATCAGCGGGCACATCAACCGCGACCTCACTAACCGTATTGACCGGGTAGTGATGAACCGTGCCCTGGGCATCCCCATCTTCCTGCTGATGATGTACCTGATGTTCATGTTCACGATCAACGTCGGCGGCGCCTTCATCGATTTTTTCGACCAGTTCAGCGGCGTGCTGCTGGTAGACGGTTTCGGTGAATGGCTAAGCCGTATCGGCACGCCGGCATGGCTCACCCTGCTGCTCGCCAGGGGCGTCGGTGGCGGACTTCAGGTGGTCGCGACTTTTATTCCGGTCATCGGCTTCCTGTTCCTGTTCCTGTCGGTACTGGAGGATTCCGGTTACATGGCCAGGGCGGCTTTTGTCATGGATCGCTTCATGCGTTGGGTCGGACTTCCCGGCAAATCTTTCGTGCCTTTGATTGTCGGCTTCGGCTGCAACGTGCCGGCGATCATGGCCACGCGCACGCTGGAGCATCGCCGCGACCGCCTGATGACCATCGCGATGGCTCCGTTCATGTCCTGCGGCGCGCGCCTGCCGGTGTATGTGCTGTTCGCCGCCGCCTTCTTTCCGGCAGGCGCGCAGAATGTCGTGTTCGGCCTCTACCTGATCGGCATCGCGGTGGCGGTGTTGACCGGGCTGGTGCTCAAGAACACGCTGCTCAGGGGCGAAGCCACGCCCTTCATCATGGAACTGCCGCCCTACCACCTGCCCACATTCAAGGGCATACTGATCCATACCTGGGATCGGCTTAAGGGCTTCATTGTCCGCGCCGGCCGGGTTATCGTGCCGATGGTGCTGGTGCTGAATATCCTGAATGCCGTCGGTACCGACGGCAGCTACGGCAACGAAAACAGCAACCATTCAGTGCTGGCTGCCGTGGGCCGCGGCATCGCCCCGGCCTTCTCGCCAATGGGCCTGAATGAGGGCAACTGGCCTGCTGCGGTGGGCATTTTCACCGGCATCCTGGCCAAGGAAGCCGTTGTCGGCACGCTCAATGCCGCCTATTCGGCGCTGGCCGCGAGCGATGACGGCAACAGCGAGAAAGCACCGTTCAACCTGGGCGCAGGACTCACCGCCGCCTTTGCCACCATTCCCGCTAACCTCGCCGATGCGCTCGGCGCCTGGGCCGACCCGCTCGGCCTGGATGTGGGCGACGTCAGCGATCAGGCCGCAGTGGCTGAAAAACAGGAGGTCTCCACCGGCACCTTCGGCGCGATGGCGAGCCGCTTCGACGGCTCCGCCGGCGCCTTCGCCTACCTGTTGTTCATTTTGCTGTACTTCCCCTGCACCGCCGCGATCGCCGCAGTTTACCAAGAGTCCGGCACGCGCTGGACGATTTTCGTCGCCGTCTGGACCACCGGGCTTGGCTACGGGGTCGCCACGCTGTACTATCAGGCCGCGACCTGGGCGAAGCACCCCGACACCTCGTTGGCCTGGATCGGCGCGGTAACGGCCGGCTTCGCGCTGGTGCTGTATTCGCTGCGGCGCATAGGCCGGCGCGAGGACACCGGCATGGCGCAGTTGCCGTAATCAACCTGAGGCTAAGAAAATGATGTTATCGAATGTCAGCCATTATCTGGGTCAACAAATCTACGAATGGACCAGGGGAAACGGCGACCGCGATAACTAACGGCCACAAACCATGAAGACCCCGGCATCGCTGCTGCTGATCGGTATCCATCGGGAGGAACTGGCATTTGGCTTGACTGTGGCCGAAGGACTGGATCCCGCCGAGGTGGCGGTTCTGACCATACCGGAGGGAATTTCTGGAAAACATCCGCAGGCGGATCAACAGTTCCGCTACGAAAGCCTGCACCGCGCCCTGTATCTGCAACTGCTGCCCCATGTACTGGACCGCTATCGGTTATTGATCGATCTCCACACCGGCTTCGACCCGCTCGGTCCCAGCGTTGACCTCATCTGCGCCGATGCCGCGTTGCGCGCCCGTCTTGATGTTGCGATCAGGGAGAACGCTGGAATGTCCGCCCGGAATATCCGCGTCATTCCGCTCGGCACCGGCACGACTACCGACATCCACGCCCGCACCGTTATCCCGCCACAGATCTGGGGCAACCCCGCCTTCCGTTATGTGGGCATGGAAATTTATCTGCCCGAAGGGGCGGAGGGGCAACAAGTCGCCAGCGAGCTTGCCGGAGAGCTTACGATGATCATCGCAAGCTGCGTTGCTGCAAGCGGTATCAGCGCAACAGGGAGCGACGGTGTACGCTCAGGTGAACACCCAGGCAGGCAACGAATAGCCCGCCCGTGACGGCATGCCAGCGTTTCTGGCCGGTAGCCGCCAGAGCAAGTGACGTGGCCAGGCTGCCCAGCATGCCGGCCTTGGCATAGCGATTGACGCGCATGTTGAGCGAACGTTTGCCCGCCGGCAGAGGTGCGGCAAGAACGGCATCAACCGCCGCATCGACCGCCGCTTCCAGCACCTCCGTGTCTGTCTGTGCCGCATCAAAATACAGGATAACGCTGCCGGCACCCGGATTGGACTGAATAGAGGTGACCGCTTCGATCTTTATCAATGCGGCTTCAAGTTGATCCAGGCGCATCGGGTTTCGCAATACCCTGTCGCGGACGCGGATGCGTCCCGGCAGCGAAGAGACAATTCTACTCATTTTTATCTGACAAACTCCAAAATTAACTGAAAAGTAACTACGCTTCAGAGCCTGTGAAAGTACTCGTGAATATACATTATTCACCACGAAGATCACGAAGGACACGAAGAAAATGATCACACGATCAATATATTCAGCCCCATCGTTCCCACGCTCCGCGTGGGAATGCCTGTCGGGACGCTCCGCGTCCCGTAACCCTGGACAGGCAAAGCGCAGCCATCCAG
>Ga0172380_10008183_pt1 | contig 11530 bp, 9 predicted proteins | sample Leawe162metaG_FD_119747 | JGI IMG/M metagenome (GOLD analysis project Ga0172380, IMG submission 119747) | Leachate microbial communities from a municipal landfill in Southern Ontario, Canada - Leachate well 162 metaG | ecosystem: Engineered > Solid waste > Landfill > Unclassified | place... | reverse complement strand
ATTGTCGCCAGCACCGCCGTCTATGCTATGGTGGTCGCGGCGATCCTGGCCGTCATCGTGATGATCCGCCGGCGACTGGTGAAGCAGACCTTTCTGCGCATCTTCGGAGCGATGCTGATGCTCGGTGCCCGCGTCAAACCCGATTTACGGGACGATAAAAGTCCGCGTATTCCCTTCGCCGTCGCGCTGATGATCGGCGGGCTGCTCGCCGCCGCCGAAGTCTTGCTCAAACTCCCCACGCCCTGGGCGGCGGGATGGCGGTGAAGAATGTGCGATGTTCGATCTGCAATGTGCGATGTGCGGATCGTCCGCGTCGATTGACGATCCAAATTCCTCGGAGGTTCCCATGTCCCCCCACCTCTTGAACGCTTCGATGCTCACATGGGCCGGCATCACATTCGCATGCGCTTTGGGCACGCTCATCGCCCTAATCGCACTGCGCCGTCTGCATGTCACATCGCACATCGAACATCGCACATCGAACATCCTCCTTGACGACTCCGGCACCGCCACCATCGAGTTCGCCCTCGTTCTGCCCATTCTCGGCTTCATGGTCATGGCCATGACGCAGACCGTCTTCCTCATGGCGGGCAATCTCTTCGTCAACTATGCCGCCTTCGCCGCCACACGCGCCGCCATCGTTCAAATCCCCGCCGAATACGCCGATGACCCGGCCAACCAGTTCACCGCCACTCCCGGCCGAACCAAATACGACGCCATCCAGCACGCCGCCGCATTCGCGTTGGTTCCGGTGGCCGGTCGCCAAACATCCTCTTCCAGCAACATCAGCACCGCCGCTTACGTCAGCGGCCTGGCGTCGTTCTATTCCGCCTACTCCGTCAATCAGCCCCCGTGGATCAACTCCCTGGCCGCGGATCGACTCCGCTTCGCGCTCGACAACACCACCATCACCGTCATGACCCCGCAGGTCAGCGGCCCGGACGTCACCTTCATCCCCGTCAACGGCGGCGCGGCCCACAAGTTCCAACCCCGCGATCCCATCACCGTCATGGTCGCCCATCGCCTGAATCTTTCCGTTCCCTACATCAGCGCCATTTTCGCCGACGGCAACAACGCCTCCACTTCCGGGGGCGGGGGCGGGGGCGGACGCTACCGCCTCATGACCGCCCGATACACCCTCTCCAACGAAGGCATCACCGACGCCATGCCCCCAACACCCACCATCCCGCGGATAACCCCGTAATGCGAATGACGAATGACGAATGACGAAATGCGAATGACGAATGAAATCCCAATTTCCAAATTCCAATCCAACGAACGCTTCGCCTCTTTTGAACATTGGAATTTGGAACTCGATTCGTCATTCGAGTTTCGTCATTCGTCATTCCGATTCCCCCACCGGCGTAAGGTAAACTGCTCCCCATGACCTACGATCCGACACAATCCATCGCTCCCGCGCTCAACCCCGGCGACAAGGTCGGCTACTTCGACGTCGGCAATCCCCTGGCCGCCGGCGGAATGTCCCTGGTCTGGAAGGGCTTCGACAAACTGCTCAACCGCCACGTCGCCATCAAGCAGATCGCCTCCACTTCCGGGGGCGGCGCGCCGGCCGATGAAACCATGCGTGAACGCTTCCGCAAGGAAGCCGATCTCCAGAAGCGCGTCTCCACCAGTCATAAAAACCTCGTCCAGATCATCGACTTCATCGAAGACCCCCGCGGCCTGTTCATCGTCATGGAATACGTGGACGGCTCGTCCCTCGACACCGTCCTGGCCAAACTCGAAGGTCCGATGGCCCCCAAACAGGCCCTGGGCATCATCCATCAGATCGCCGTCGCCCTCGTCGCCGTTCACGGGGCCGGCATCCTCCACCGCGATCTCAAACCCTCCAACATCCTGCTGCCACGCGAGGGCGGCGTGAAAATCTGTGACTTCGGTCTCGCCGCCGTCGCCGACGAGCAAGACGTCCTCACGCTCGGCACCGCCCGCTACATGGCCCCCGAACTGTTCACCGGCCAACCCGCCGATGCGCGTGCCGACTTGTATTCCCTCGGCATGATCGCCTACGAAATGCTCGCCGGCCGGCCCGTCTTCGAGGAAACCTTCAAAACCGTCATGCGCGATCAGCGCAACCAGGCCCTTCGCTGGATGAAGTGGCACACCAACCCGCGGCTGCTCGCCCCGCCGCTGGACAAACTCAACTCGCACGTTCCGCCCGAACTGTCCGAACTGATCGCGCGACTCATGGCCAAGGATGTCTCGCAACGCATCCCCAGCGCCGCCGCGCTGATCGAGGTGATGAATCGTCGGTTCACCGGCCAACGACCACAACCCACCGCACCCGCGCCGCAGGCCGAGGCGGAGCGAAGCGCCGCCTCGGGTTCCCTTTCCGGGGGCGCCGACCCCACCGCCCCCCTGCCGAAAAAGTCACGCCTGCCGCTGATTCTCGCCGCCGTGCTCGGCGTGCAATTGCTGCTGCTGGGCGCATGGTTCGGCTACGGCTCGTATCACCAATCGCGGCTCGCCGCCGACGCCCACCGCATCGGCATGGAACAATTCAAGCAAGGCGAGAACCTCTACAAAGCCGAGAAATACGCCGACGCGGAACAAATCTTCCGGGGGCTGGCCGATCAGTGGCCCGGCGATACGCAGCTGGGCGCGCCCAGTCGTTCCCGCGCGCTGGTCTGTGAAGCGAAGCTGCTTCTGGCCAAAGGCGACGAGTTCAACAAGGCGTTCCAGTTCGGTCGGGCCGCCGAAACTTTCACCCAGGCGCGGGACGTGCTTGACAAGGCCGAATCGGTCGGCGGCATCAACCTCGACAGCATCAAAAAACTCCGCGAAGAAGCGCAAAGCAGCGAATCGTTCAGCCGTCCCGCCCAGAGTGTGCTCGACCTGATCGCCGCCGGCGATTTCAATTCCGCCCGCATGAAAGTCCGCCTGCTCAAGGAAACCCAGACCCGCCGCTCCGACACCGAAGACAGACTGCTGACCGAACTGGCCGCGCGCATCGAAGACCAGGCCGATCGCGCCCAGGTCGATCACGTCCTGGCGCAGGCCAAACAACTCGAAGCCGACGGGCAACTCGACAAGGCGCTGACCGTACTCACCGATGCGCAGGCCCATTTCAACACCAGCGAACTGCGCGACCGGGTACGCGCGTTGAATCTGGAATCGACTATCAGAAGACGATGACCGCCGCCCGCGCCGCCGAGGACGCCGGCGATCTGGCCAAGGCGATCGGCCTGTACCGAAAGGCGACCAACGCTCGCCCCTCGCGGGAACTGGCCGACAAGATGACCGCGTTGCGAAGCCAACTCGCGTTCGCCGAGGGCCGTGACCTGGAACGCCAGAGCCGGCTCAAGGACGCGGAGAAAAAATACGTCGAATCCGACAGCGTCCTGCCCAATGACGCGGCCAAGGCGGCGTTGAAGGATTTGGGCCGGACCGTGGATCGTCAGTCCTACGTCCAGGCCGCCGACGCCGCGATGACCGCCGGCGATTACGCCACGGCGATCAACCTTTACCAGAACGCGATGAAACTCGGCCCCGACACCGCGACGCAAGGCAAGCTGAACCAGGCGGTCATCCGCCAGAAGACCGGCGAAGCGCAGCAGGCGATGAACCGATGGGATTTGGACAAGGCCGGTTCGCTGCTTGACGAGTCGCTGCAACTGGACCCCACCGACGCGCAGACCAACCGCGCCAAGGTCGAACTGAACGTGCGGACCAGCTATCGGGGCCTGATGGCCAAGGGTGACGCGGCGCGCAGCCGGTCGCTGTTCGGTGACGCCGGCACCGCCTACCGCGCCGCCCGCGACAAACTCAAGGGCACGAACATTTCCACCGACGAAATCACCCAGCGCATCAACGACACCGAATTCGATTCATGGATCGCCAAGGCCCGTGCCTCCATCGAGGCCCGCCAGTGGACCGAAGCCCGCGCCTTCCTCAAAAGCGCCCAGCATATGCGAGACAACCAGACCGTCCGCGACCTTCTGTCGGAGGTGGACCGCAATGACCCGGACAACGCGAAATAGCGTGAACTCGAAACCCGAAACCCGAAACCCGAATCAAACTCGAAATCCGAAACTCGAAACGCGGGCGGTGCCGGACGTTTCTTTCGAGTTTCGAGCTTCGGATTTGATTCGGACTTCGGACTTCGAGTTTCGAGCTTCGCGTCAGCGCGGCGTCGTCATGATTCTCACCATCCTGGCGATGATCCTGCTCGTCTCACTCGTGCTTTTCACGCTGAACATGGGCCAGCAGGTGGACCGCCGGACCGACGCGCAGACCAGCGCCGACGCCGCCGCCGTCGCCGCCGCGACGTGGGTGTCACGTTCCATGAACGTCGTGGCGATGAACAACCTGGCGATGAGCCACGACATCGCGCTGGTGTGCGTGATGGATTCGATGCCGACCGCCTCGCATTTCGCGCTGGTCGAACAGACTTCCATGCGCGACGCGCTGCGCGATCAGATTTCACGCGGGCTGAACAATGCGGGGCCGGCCCAACTCACCGCGCAACTGAACACGCTGATGAACGATTACCTTGCGCAATTGCAGGGCGAGATCGACCAGATCACGCCCGTCGATCAGTTTTTCCAGCAGCACGACATGACGCCGGTCACGTGGTACAACCCGTCTTCCGGGGGCGCCCCGTCAGCGGGCCGCGGGGCGCTATGGCGTGAGATGACCGCGCTGGATGAATTGAACCAGGCGACGCTCGAATCCATCGGCAACACCTCGCAGACCGCCGCCGTGCAGGGCGGCCACGCCGCGCAGCCCCGCGAGCAATACGCCGATGCGTTCGTCACGCCGCTCGTGCCGACACTGCCGGCACAGCGCGGCTCGTTCGCCGATTTCCAGCGTCCGGTGAAGTTCGGCCTGCTGCCCGCCGCCGTCGATCACCCCACCGAAAACCGAGGCCCCTACGACACCGTGTTCGGCTTCCACGCACTGGTCCGCCCCGGCACCTTCACACCCGGCGACAGCGATGTCGCTCAGGGCGGACACGGCGGCGTCCCCCTCGGCTCGGCCCCCGCAAGTTCAGGCACATGGACCCCCGGCCCCCCCACCGCGTATCACACCTGGGGTTCCTTCGGCCAACTGCTCGGCGAAGTCGAAAGTTTCAACTTCGCCCATCTGCGAAACTCACGCCTGTCGTGGTGGACGCGGATGCTCTCGCTGGCCAAGCTGCATTACCTCTGGCCCAACGACGCGCCGTATCTGATCGGCCGCACGCGCCCCGCCTGGCCTCCGCGCGATGTGTATGAGCCGCGATGGATCGCCGATTTCAACCAGGCCGCCGGCGAAGCGGCGGCGGGCGGGGTCAACGAAACCGCCTTCTTCGTCGTTGAAATCAAAAGCAGGTACCCGATCAACGACGCCAACTTCATGTCGCCCGGCTCGTGGTCGCTGGTCACCGACGGCGGGCAACTCCAACCCCGGATCGTCCGCACCAACGGCTGGACCGACCCGCGCACCTGGACCGCGCAGCAAATCGCCGAGTATGGTTGGCGCGACGCCTGGCAATACACCGCATGGTTCGACAACACCCTCGGCATCACGCCGCTGCTCGATCCACAGGGCAACCCCGTCGCGCAAACCGTCTATCGCATCGACCATTACTATTTCGCCGGTGCCAACATCGGCCCGGCCTATGTCAACCCCGATCCGTTCCAGGGCTTTGACGCCTCGGCGCAAAACGCTCCCGCGCCGACCGATCTGGATCACGGTCTTCTCAAACGCGATGCGGCCGGTCGCCGACAGTATCTTGCCTTCCTCGGCACGGCCGTGACCGATCGCGCCGCACAAACCTGGCCTTCGCGTTTCACCGGCACAACCCCCTCGCCGGTCATGCTCGCCATGGCGCAGGCGCAGGTGTTCAACAACCACTCGTGGGACTTGTGGACCCCGATGTGGCGAACCCAGTTGCAACCCATCACCGACGTGCCAAGCTGGGCGCAGGCCATGACTGTTACTTCCGGGGGCGGCTCGGCGGAACTCAACACCACCACCGTGCAAACCGCGCAGCAATATCTCACCGCCACCGCCGCGCTGAGCGACATGATGTCATCGCATTGAGAAAGTCGGAAGTCGGAAGTGGGAAGGCGGAAGTAAAGATGCGAACCTAGCAGCGGAGTGAAGATCATGAACAAATCAGAAATCAGAAATCAGAAATCAGAAATGCACACCCGCGGGGCCGTCATGTCCGAAATGGTTTTCGTTCTGCCGCTGCTGCTGGTCATCACCTCGCTGGTGATCTGGTTCGGCCTGCTGGCGGTGCGCGTGCAGCACACGCAGGTGATGGCGCGGTATGAAACCTGGCGTTCCGTCGCCGAGGCGCCCGGGCCGACCGTCGATGAGTTGAACGGCAACCCCCAGATGAACTCCGCGTTCTTCGCATCGAAAGCCGCCGAGCTTTCGCATACCCTCGACGACAATCAGTTTCCGACCGATTCCTACGATCAACTGGTCACCGACGCCGGTCGATTGAGCGGCGATGCGGGCAACCTCGCCGAGGCGCTGATGTACGCCCCGCCCGACGGCACCAACATCCGCATGTCACACGCCCGGCGCGAGGGCTTCAAAGTCATCTACACCACCAACATTCCGCTGTGGCGCGGTTTTGAAGGCCCGATCCGCCGCCACACCGCCCGCATCGGCACCGAATGGAGCTACACCAACGCATGGGCGGCCAGCAGTGATCTGTGGGCCGCCGGCGGATCGCACACTTCCGATCACGCCCGCGCACTCCGCGACATCTTCCTCAAAGACTTCGACGACCAGCTTGACGCCATCGACGGCGACACCAACCCCGAATACCCCGGCGACTCCACCCAAGTCCCCTCCGGCCAGGCCCTGGCCGGTTTCGTCCGCTCCCTCTATCTCCAGGAACCGGCCTACCGCGGGCCGATCGTCTATGACGAAAAACCGTGAAAGTTGTGATTTTGGATTTGTGATTTGTGATTTGTGATTTCAAAGGCAACAGTCCGCGCGACGTGCATGGGAGAATCTGAAAATCACAAATCAAAAATCACAAATCAAAAATGTCATCGCCCTCTTCCTCCTCCTCATCCTCCTCATTCTGCTGACGATGCTGGTGGTGAAAATCATCCGTGTGCGATCCGCCGTCCTTCCGCCGCCTCCGATTGCCGGCCCCACTCCCAAACCGCTTATTTCCGGGGGCGGGGGCGGCACCGATTTCTCACAACTGCTGACCCATCCCGATCAGTTTGCCGCATGGTTGCCCGCCGGCGCCGCGCCGCTCGATCACGAACCCGCCGGCCTGCCTGTCCCACCTGACAGTGAAATCCTTCTTCGCTTCCAAACCAACACTTCCGGGGGCACGGCCGACAACGAAGAAACCTGCGTTCGCTCCATCCGCGACACATCCCTCGAATCCGCGGCGTCTTTCTATCGGCAGGCGCTGGCCGTCGCGGGTGGAAAGTTCACCGACCAAACCCCCGCCCCGCTGGTGATCCGCCTGACCTGTCAGCACCCCGATGGTTCATTGATGATCCGTCTGCATCAGATAGGTTCCGAAGTTCGCGCCGTCATCCAGTTGCGGTACACTATGAATCAGGAAAAGAACTCACCACGGAGTTCACCGAGAACACAGAGAGAAAAATAAAAAAGTCCGGCTCATCTTTTTTCTTCTCCGTGAACTCCGTGATCTCTGTGGTGAATCTCCGGTTCTTCAACGCTCTCACACGGAGGCATGTCCCCATGTCCCAGTTCACTTCGCAGCAACCCACCGTCAAACTTCCCCCGCCCCGTCCGCCCCTTCCGGGGGGCAAGCCGCGGGATCAGCAGATCAACATTCCGCTGATCCTCGTCGCCGTCGCGCTGGGGCTGGTCACCGTCATCGCGTGGAACTGGTACATCGTCGATCTCAAACACACCATCAACACCGACACCATCACGCTCTACCGCCTGAAGGTCAGCGTCGAACCCGGCGACACATTGCGTGCAAAAGACTTGAACGAGATTCAGATTCCTTCCGCCTTGAAGGACACCTATCTCGAAGATATTCACGCCGTCACGCCCATTGAGATACAACAGCGATATACCGATCCCAGGCAACCCACCAAGTTCATGCAGTCCGCTCGACAGGGCCAGCTTCTCACCAACGATCTCCTCGTCGGCGGTGCCGCGTCCAAGCGCATCGAACCGGCCAGCGGCAAACGCGCCATCACCCTCCCCGTCGCCTCCGAAGGCGCGCCGCCCATCCTCGATCCCAACACCTTCGTCGATCTCAGCGCCGTCATCACCCCCCGCGGCCAGCGCACGCAGTCCATGCTCGTCATGGAGCGCGTCAAAGTCCTGGCCGTCGGCGACCGCACCGCCAATTCCGCCGACACCAAACGCGTTCGCAGCTACAACAACATCACCGTCGAAGTCACCCCCGACGAAGCCCAGCAACTGGCCACCATCCAGCAGTTCGCCGCCGAACAAAAGTTCCGCATCGACATCCGAAACCCCGCCGACAACAACCGCAAAATCTACTCCGAAGGCGTCAACCCCGAACTCCTCCGCGCCCTCAACCTCCCCGTCCCCACCACCCCGCGAACCAACTAATGGAAATCTGGCTCTTCGATCAATCCAATAACGTCCGTCAAACCCTCAACGTCGAGGGCGATCCCATCGTCATCGGACGCGATCCCCAGTGCCAAATCCAGATCAAAGGCCCCTTCGTCTCCCGCAAACACGCCCGCATCGCCCGCAAGGGCAACCAACTCTTCATCGAAAATCTCTCGCACGGCCTGCTCCGCGTCGCCAACCGCGATGTCCCCCCGCAACAAGCCGCGCGACTCGACTTCGGCGATGAAGTCCAGATCGCCCAATACGCCCTCGCCCTCATCCGCCCCGGCAAGTCCGTCAGCGACAGCGATGAACGCCGCGAAATCCAGCGCCGGCTCATCAACTTCGAGCAGCAGGCCCACGCCGAACTCATCGACCGCATGAACCTGCGCGTCACCGGCCACCTCAACAAATCCGATCCCGCCTACGTCCAGCAGATCGTCGAACATCTTTCGCAGATTCTCGACCGCCGCATCGACGAACTGGACGGCCCGCTCATCAAGCATATGGTCCATATGCACCTGCACCGCCTGGTCATCGCCGAGGTCGTCCGCCAATGCACGGGCAAGGTACAGACCGAATATCGCTCCGCCGAGTCCGTTCACGACGCCGCCAAGGATCGCGCCATCACCGAACTGGTCCAGGGCATGGTCGATCTCATGCCGCTGATCTTCGATCCCACCAGCGTGCAGGAAGACCTCCAGTGCGCCGAAGACGAGTTCGATTCCCTCTTCGAGCAGCAAATCCAGACCATCAGCGGTTCGCTCTGCAAGCACATCGTCCGACACGTCGTCAGCAAAGACCTGCTCGACATCATGCTCGGTCTGGGCCCGCTGCAAGACCTCATCGAAATGGCCAACGTCAGCGAAATCATGGTCGTCGGACGCGACCGCATCTACGTCGAAAAAAACGGCGTCATCCAATCGACCACCCGCGTCTTCTTCTCCGACGAAGTGTTGATGTCCGTCATCGAACGCATCCTCGTCCCCATCGGTCGCCGCGTCGATCAGTCCACCCCCCTGGTCGATGCCCGCCTGTCCGACGGCTCCCGCGTCAACGTCATCATCCCCCCGCTCTCACTGGTCGGCCCCTGCATCACCATCCGCAAATTCGCCTGGATTCCCTTCACCATCGACGACCTCATCGAACGCGGAGCGGTCAGCGAACAGGCCGCCGCGTTCCTTCAGGGCTGCGTCACCGGACGCAAAAACATCATGGTGTCCGGCGGCACCGGCTCCGGCAAAACCACATTGCTCAACACCCTCTGCGCTTTCGTCCGCCCCACCGAGCGCGTTCTGACCATCGAGGAATCCGCCGAACTTCAGTTGCCCCAGCCCCACGTCGTCAAACTCGAAGCGCGTCCGGCCAACGTCGAGGGCCGCGGCGCTTACACCATCAAGGAACTGGTCCGCAACGCCCTGCGCATGCGCCCCGACCGCATCATCGTCGGCGAAGTCCGCGGGGCCGAAGCGCTCGACATGCTCCAGGCCATGAACACCGGCCACGACGGTTCGCTCTCCACCATCCACGCCAACACGCCCTCCGACATGGTTGCCCGGCTCGAAACGCTCGTCCTCATGGCCGTCGAAATGCCCGTCCGCGCCATCCGCGAACAGATCGTCGGCGCGCTCGACCTGATCGTCCAGCTCCGCCGCCTGCCCAACGGCCAGCGCCGCGTCACGCACATCTCCGAAGTCATCGAAATCGACGAGGAAACCGGCCAAATCCGTCTCGAAGACATCTTCGTCTTGCGCGACCCCGCCCAGCCCCGCCTTCGTCACACCGGCTACATCCCAACCTTCACCGAAGAAATGATCGACAAGAAACTACTCAGCGTCGAAATGTTCCTGTGAAAATGACAACAAAACATCAGAACATCAGAACAACAGAACATGCCGGCTCCCCCGCCTCTCATGTTCCGCTGTTCTGTTGTTCCGCTGTTCTGCTTTGAGGAACCCCATGCCCAACGATGCCATTCAACTCATTCTGCTTTCCCTGGCGATGTTCGCCTCGGTGTTCCTCCTCGTGCGATTCTGCGGCCCGCCCCTGCTGATCCTCGCACGCAAACAGGAACGCCGGCTTGACGACGTACTCAACCGTCAACTGCTGCTGGACATCCCGCCGCGGGCCTCGCTCATTTCCATCGGCGTCGGCATGATCGTCATCGGCATGATCTGCGCCGCACTGGCCGCCAACTGGGTCTGGTTCTTTCCCGGCGCCGCCGTCACGATCGTGCTGCCCAACCTCGTCATCAACCACCTGGAAACCAAACGCCGCAAACGCCTCGAAGAGCAGATCATCGACGGCGTCACCGCCATGTCCTCCGGCGTGCGGGCGGGCCTTAACCTCGTCCAGTCCATGCAACTGCTGGTCAAGAACGCCACCGGCCCCATCCAACAGGAATTCGCCCAACTGCTCCGCGAATACGAACTGGGCGTCGATCTCAACCAAGCCATGCTCAACACCGCCGAACGCATCGGCTCCAGCCCCTATCGCCTGCTTTTCTCCGCCATCAGCGCGCACCGCACACGCGGCGGCGACGTCGCACAATCCCTCGACCGCATCGCCGACGCCATTCGGGAAATCCAGCGGCTCGAAGGCAAACTCCAGTCCCTCACCGCACAGGGACGAAACCAGGCCGGCATGATGGCCCTCATGGCCGTCGCCATCGGCGGCATCGGATACCTGCTCGCGCCCGAAGAAACCGCCGGCGTGATTGAAGACCCCCGCGGACGACTCATCCTCCTCATCGCCGCATTCCTGGTCACCGTCGGATTCCTCTGGATCCGCAAAATCATGAGCGTCGATATCTAAAGTTTAGCGGGAGACGCGCAGCGTCCCTCCCCCCCCCCCCCCCCCCCCCCCCCCCACCAGACCACCCACCCCCCCCCCCCCCCCAAACCCCCCCCCCCCCCCCCACTTTCCAACCCGCCCCCCCTCTGTTTTGCCCTGCTTTCGCGTCCCCCCCACAGGGGCGCGCCCCCCT
>Ga0172380_10008182_pt1 | contig 11531 bp, 7 predicted proteins | sample Leawe162metaG_FD_119747 | JGI IMG/M metagenome (GOLD analysis project Ga0172380, IMG submission 119747) | Leachate microbial communities from a municipal landfill in Southern Ontario, Canada - Leachate well 162 metaG | ecosystem: Engineered > Solid waste > Landfill > Unclassified | place... | reverse complement strand
ACCATCTTCGACTCGAGTGCAAATTTCCACAGACCGGTCACTGCACCGCCGAGTTCAGCGCGTTTTGCAATCTCAGCATCATTTGTCCATGCGTAGAGCATATCGCCTTTCTTTACCATGTTACTTCGCCTCCGCAATCTTCTCTATCCGCACAGCACAGGCTTTGAACTCCGGAATTGCTGCAACTGGGTCAAGTGCATTGTTCGTGAGCAGGTTTGCTGCACATTCCTTGTAGTGGAAGGGCATGAAAACAACGCCTTTCTTGATGTTCTTTGTGACACGGGCGCCGATCTTGATCTCTCCCCTGCGGGTGATCGCCTTGACCATTTCCTTGTCCTTGATTCCGAGAGCCGCTGCGTCCTCGGGGTTGATCTCGACCCAGCCCGTAGGCTCCTCGCGCTCAAGGCTTTCTGAGCGGCGGGTCATCGTACCGGTGTGCCACTGCCAGATGCAGCGCCCGGTGGTCATGATGAGCGGGTAGTCCTTGTCCGGGACCTCTGCCGGGGGTTTCCACTCGATCGGTGTAAAGATACCAAGACCGTCGGGATGAGTGAACTTCTCCTTGTGCAGGATTGGGGTACCCGGGTGCTCCTTCGTGGGGCAGGGCCAGTGCAGCGCTTCGGGCTTGTCGAGGCGTGCATAGTCCATACCGCCATAGGACGGGGTGACCTTCGCAACTTCAGTAAAGATCTCTTCTGCGCTCTTGTACGGGAACTGTTTCTCGTATCCCATGTGCTTGGCGAGCTCGCAGAAGATCTGCCAGTCGGCTTTTGCCTCTCCGGGCGGGTCCTGGGCTTTTCGCCACTTCTGGACACGGCGTTCGGTTGAAGTCTGGGTGCCGTCCTTCTCGGCATAGCATGCTGCCGGCAGTACAACATTGGCGAACTGGGCGGTCTCAGTCAGGAAGATATCCTGCACGACCATGAACTCGACGTTCTTCAAACCCTTCTCGACATGGTGGAGGTCCGGGTCTGAGAGCATCGGGTTCTCTCCCATGATATAGACGCATTTGACCTTGCCGGGCTCATCAGCGAGCGTATTGATCAGCTTCGTGACGGTCAGACCGACTTTACCTTCAGCAATATCGCAGCCCCATGCATCGATCATCTTCTTTCTCATATCGGGGACGATGACCGACTGGTACCCGGAGTACACGTTCGCGAGTGCACCCATGTCACAGGCGCCCTGTACGTTGTTCTGCCCGCGCAGTGCGCAGATGCCGGTGCCCGGTCTTCCGAGATTACCGGTCAGCATCTGGATGTTTGCAGTCGACTTGACATTGTCGACACCGGTGGTGTGCTGGGTGATACCCATCGAGTAGAGGATCGCGGATTTGCCGGAGGTTCCGAACCATTCTGCGGCAGTGATGATATCCTTTGCAGGAACGCCTGTAATCTTCGAGACATTCTCAGGGCTGTAGGTGTCTTTCATCACAATGGCTTTGACCTTCTCGAAATCCTTCGTCCTCTTTGCGATGAACTCCTTGTTCTCCCAGCCGTTCTTGATGATCAACTGCATGAAACAGTTGAAGAGAGCCACATCGGTACCTGAGTAGAACTGCAAGTGCAGGTCTGCCTGCTTCCCGGTCGGCGTCAGCCGCGGGTCGGCGTAGATGATCTTTGCCCCGTTCTTCTTCGCCTGCATGATACGGCGCCCGATCAGCGGGTGCTGCTCGAACGTGTTGGTCCCGATGACAAGGAGGCACTTTGATTCGGCAATGTCAGCAATTGACTGGGTCATTGCACCGGAGCCGAATGCACCGGCAAGCCCGACAACCGTCGAAGCGTGGCAGAGACGGGCGCAGTGGTCGATGTTCGGCGTCTTTAAGACCGCGCGGGCGAACTTTTGCATCAGGTAGTTCTCTTCATTCGAGACCCGTGCAGATGCAAGGCATGCTATCTCTTCGCCCTTGTAGGACTTGAACTTCGAAGCGATGAGCTTGTAGGCTTCGTCCCAGCTGGCTTCGACAAACTTTCCGTCCTTCTTGATGAGGGGCTTGGTCAGCCGGTCGGGAGCATTGACAAACTCGTCAGCATAATTCCCCTTAGGGCAGAGCTTGCCCTCATTAACAGGGGAACGGTGCCAGGGTGAGACGCCAACAACCTTCTTGTCCTTGACAACAAGGTTGAAACCGCACCCTGTACCACAGTACGGGCACGTGGTTGGTACGTATTTTAGTTCCATTGTTCTACCTCTAATACAATTGAAAGTCAGAAGCACTTACTATAAACCTTCTGTTTTTATTGCGGAAATTTCAATTAAACGTTAACTGTTTAAAATTTACTAATAATTTACTTCTCGTAAAAATTTATGGACGGTATTAAACAACGGGTTCATGTGGGTGCTGGATTTTCTCCTGAACGCATGGCTTAAATCCCAAAAAAAGACTGGTTTGATGTTTTTTGTGGAAAAAAGTCATTGCATTTTGTATGGGGGGTTGGAGATTCTCTGGTTTATTACCGGGATCAGTGAGGATGGCTCACGGCAATTCGTATATGACGCGATTTCCGGTTTTATCCTGCCGGATGCTGATGGCTCAATGATGGTACCGGCGCCCGAAAAAAAAGAGGTCGATAAGGGTGAGACTTCCCCTCGAACTGTCGAAACTTGTTCTCTCCTGCGCAGTTTGAGATGAGAGATCACAGGATCATTATGCTGTGGCACTGCTGGAGAATGATTGAACAACCCTCTCTCTAGTGAGGGCAATACCCATCGATCCCGCCAAATATTAAGTATTTGCCAAGCAACTCTGCACGGCAAAGGGGGAGATACCGTGATGCACGTATCAAAAAATTCCCTTTTATCCCCCTAGGCACTGGCATTCAAATGCACCAGTTAAAAGACCGGAATTCACCAACTCAACCACAATGGGCGCGACGTAAAGCATGTGCCGGAAATATCGTGCTACAGTTCTCCGGTCGCATCCCATGATTGGACAACCGGCACGTTCGGATATGGTCACAACGTAAATCCCCGGTTTCCCCCCGGAGTTCACGGGTTACAACCGGCATCAAATGTATCCCACGCGTGGCATATAAAAGACGGGCACATGCCTGTGACTTTTCCAAATGGTCACTGGGTGGCACATTACGTTGGGGATGACTGTATCATCGTTCCCTACAGAACCAGGTAAAAATTCAAAATAAATTGAGATGTGATGATTCTCGCGTTCTAACGACCCATGGCAATCTGGACACCCTTGTTGATGCAGACTGCACCTTCATCCAGCCGACCCATCTTCTTGTACGTAAGACCCTTGTTGAACCAGCATTCGGCATCGTCCGGATCACATTTGAGTGCGCTGTCATAGCACTGGATCGCGTCGTTGTACCTGCCAAGGGCATCAAGGGCGTTTGCCTTGCTGTGCCATGCCTGTGTCTGAGTATGTGTTGATGTGCTTTCCAGAGCCCGATCATAGAACTCAAGCGCCTTGTCGACCTGTCCTTTGGTCATCATCTCATCTCCGTACTTCACCCAGATTTTTGCATCTGTCGTGCTGCGGGATGCAAATCCGGAGTTGTCGTTTTCCATTGTCCTCATTTCTTTCGCCCCCGCCATAGGATGACTTCACAGGTCATCCGCTCATGGCTGATCATTCGTAAAATATCCGGGCGTATATATTTTTGCCATTGATCTCTGCCATCCTGAATTGCCATGCATTACTGGCGTGCAGACAAGAGACGGGCGATAAACCGTTCACAAATATTTAGATCCAAAATATTATTGCTACCCACCACAATAATGATTATTACCCTACAATTCCCTTGACCCCAAGTGGTATATGATACCAGAGGTTTCCCATGCTCGAAAAGGATAGCATCTCCCGGATCAAGATCCTCCTCAAGGCGCACCCAAAGGGTTTGACAATCACGGACATCTCACAAAATCTGAAGATGAACCGGAACTCCACGGCAAAGTACCTGGAGGTCCTTCTCATATCGGGGCAGGTGGAAACCCAATCCTTTGGGACTGCCCGTGTCTTTTTTTTAACGCACAGAATCCCCATATCGGCGATGCTTTCCATCTCGTCCCATCTCGTTTTGACGTTGGACGAGAGTAAAAAAATCATTTTCTGCAATGATCACTTCCTCACGTTCTTCGGAATCGCCCGAGACCAGATTGTCGGGCACTACATCATCGAGATCTACCGGCTTGGCGTTTTAAATATCACCTTTTCCGATCTCTTCTCGGATATTCTTGTCAATCCTGACCATACCCAAGAGACTGCGATAACTAAAGAGAATGAGACATTCTATTTCCACATCAAAGGAATTAATACCGTCTTTGATGATGGCTGCCGGGGCATTACCATCGTCATGAAAGATGTGACAAAAGAGCGGAAGTACCAGCTCGAACTGGAGTTAAACGAAGCCCGGTACAGGGGAATTGTTGAAGACCAGACCGAGTTCATCTGCCGTTTCCTGCCCGACGGAACCCTGACCTTTATTAACTGTTCCTTCGCGAAATTTCTTTCCAGAACCCCGAAAGATCTTGTGAATTCATGCCAGATAGCCGGGATATCCTGCGAAGATGCCGAACTCTGGGATCAGGCGTGCAAATCTCTTGACCGGGCGCATGAGGTAACAACGATCGAATGCCGCATGCCCGATGGCACAGGCAGAATATGCTGGACTGCATGGACAATACGGGGACTCTTTGACGATACCGATGTATGCCGTGAGTATCAGGCAGTCGGAAGGGACATCACGGAGAAAAAAGAAGCAGATGCACGGATCCAGGAGCATGTTATCCAGATGGAATTTTTCTCCCGGAAACTGCAGGATTTTACTGAGTTGTCCCCGGACGCTGACATTTACGAGGCTATCGGTGCGGGCATGGATGAGATCCTCCCGAACACGATCATTGACATCAATGCTTTTGATCCAACTTCAAAAACACTGAGTTTCCGGGCAATCTTCGGAAAGAAAAGCAGAAAATTCTTCGAACGGTTGCGGGATTGCAATTGCCGGTGGGATGCGTCCCCCGCATATGATACTGTGCCGGAGGTGCTGGCATCGGGAAAATTATTTGCATTTCCGGGACGGCTCCATTATGCCACGTTTCACCAGGCTTCGGAAGAGGTCTGCGCAAAGATTGAACAGGAGTTAAACCTGGGGGATTTCTATTCCATCGGGCTCATCTGGCGGGGAAGACTGCTGGGAAACATTTTGTTTGTCCTCCAGAAAGATGAGCCCATCCGGAATATCCCCTTTATTGAGCTGTATGCACGGGCGGCTTCAATCGCTCTCCAGCGACGGCTTGCAGAGGATGCGCTGAAAAAGAGCGAACAGCAGTACCGCAGTGTGATTGATAATATCCAGGATGTATTTTACCGGTCTGACCGGGACGGAAACCTGATTATGGCGAGCCCGAGCTGGGCATCTGTGCTGGGATATGATGCCCTGGATGAATGCCTCGGCAGGAATATCGCGGATACTTTTTACCTGGTGCCGGTACAGCGAAAAGAGTTCCTCGATGCCGTTTACCGGGACGGGGCAGTGAGAGATTATGAAGTCATCCTGAAACGAAAGGATGGTACTCCTATGTTCGTTGCCGTGAGCAGTCACTTATACCATGACGAATCCGGGGCAGTGCTCGGGGTCGAAGGGATTTTCAGGGACATCTCCGAACGACACGCGGCAGCAGAAAAAATCAAGAACCATATTGCCCAGATGGAATTCTTCTCCCGGAAACTGCAGGAGTTCTTAGAACTGTCCCCGGCATCTGATATGTATGTAAAAATTGCTTCAGATCTGCATTCACTCGTTCCGGATGCGCTGATTATTGTGAACTCCCATGACCGTACGACCGGTAATCTCACAGTTCGGTCTATTCTCAGCGATGCCGATCGTGATACATGCACGCAACATCTCGGTCGGTGCCCTCTTGGACTGAGCCTTCCGGTAGATTATGCTTTCATCGAAGGTCTGTGTAACGGCAGACTCCATAGATTGCCGCTATCCCTGTTTGAAATGTGTTTTAAGCAGATCCCTGAAGATATTTGTAAAAAAATCACCGCCTCCGTCAATATGGGTGACTTTTATTCAATAGGATTTGTGCAGGGCGATGAGATTTTCGGAAATGCGACGATCTGTCTCTATAAGGGTTCCGGTATTCACAACCTGCAGCTTATCGAGACGTATGCCTATCTGGCATCGATTGCCCTCCAGAAGCAGGTTGCTGAAGAGGCGCTTAATGAAAGCAAGAAAAAACAGGCAGAAGAGGCGTTGAAGAACAGCGAGAACTACCTCCTGAATATTTTTAATTCCACGCAAAGCGGACTTGTGGTCATCGATCCCGAAACGTACACGATTTTCGATGCCAATTCCACCGCAATAGAACTGATCGGAACAGATAAAAGTGCCATTGTCGGTTCAAGCTGCAAAAAATGGTTCTGTCCTGCCGAAAACGAGCCGTGCCCGGTCATGGATCTCGGGCAGCAGATTGTCCGTTCGGAGTGCGTTCTTTTCAATACCCGGGGCGAGAGAAAACCCATCATTAAGACCGTTGTCCCCGTGCAGCTTGGCAGCCGTGAATATCTTCTTGAAAGTTTTGTTGATATTACCGAGCGTAAGAAAGCAGAAGACGCGCTCAGGGAGAGCGAGGAGTGGCTCAGCGGTGTCGTTAAGAATGCCCCTGTAGGTATTGCATTTTCCGATAGTCATTCCGGAATTATTGAGTACATCAATCCGGAATTTGAGAGGGTATTGGGATACACCCTGGAAGAAAATGCGAATCTGTCAACATGGTTTGAACAGATGTGTCCTGATCCCGAATATCGTAAAAAATTATATGAAGACTGGATGGACGACTTGCACGGACTTGGTGGGACGAATGCATATGCTGAACGAATATTACGGGTTCGCTGCAAGGATGGCACAGAAAAAGACATCTGGTCCAGGGATGTTCATTTCGCGAATGGAAAAGCGCTTACAATCATTGAAGATTTCACCGAGCGCAAACGAGCCGAAGAAGCGCTACGGGAAAGTGAAGAGAGATACCGCACCCTGTTCCAGAATGTAAATGATGCGATTTTTCTCCATGGCTTTACCGAAGAGGGGTTGCCGGGACAATTTATCGGCGTAAATGAAATTGCCTGTGATCGTCTCCAGTACACCCGTGACGAACTCCTCAGGATGTCCCCCCACGATATTGACGCACCTGAAACATGGGCGGAATATCATAAATATTCCGATCAGTTGCATACTGAAGGAAAAGCAACATTCGAAGCAGTACACGTAAAAAAAGATGGAACGAGAGTTCCCGTAGAAATAAGTGCACATATCTTTACTTTCCGGGACCAGAAAATGGTTCTCTCCCTTGTGCGGGACATCACCGAGCGCAGGAAAGCCAAAGAAGCACTGATGGAGAGCGGGGAGCGGTTCCGGGATCTTGCCGGGATGCTGCCACAGTGTGTGTGGGAATGCGATGCGGAGGGGAATCTTACCTTCGTCAACAGCCACGGTCTTGACATGTACCGTTATGAATCTGAAGACCTGGCTAAAGGTCTGACTATCTGGCAGACGATCCATCCGGATGATCGGGAAAGAGTCAGACAAGATGTAATTCAGGATTATGAGGATTTTTACCGCGGATCTCATGAATTCCCCGGATTCGTTCACTATACGGCGTTACGCAAGGATGGGAGCACATTTCCGATTGAGACCTATGCCACTCTTACCCTCCATGATAACCAGATCGTGGGAATGCGGGGAATGGGTATTGACATTACTGAACGCAACAAGGCTGAAGATGTACTCCGGGAGAACGAGGAGCGGTTACGCACTATCCTCCACTCGATGCCGGTTGGCATTTTCATCATCGATGCAAAAACCCATACAATCCTTGATGCCAACCCCAAGGCTCTCGATATGATTGGGGGTAGTATTGAAGATGTTTCAGGCTCGGTATGCCACGGGTTTATCTGTCCAACAGAATCTGGCAGATGCCCGGTTACGGATCTCGGGCAGACGGTTGATGTCTCTGAGCGTGTACTGCTTACCCTGCAGGGAGAAACGAAACCAATTCTCAAGAGTGTTATCACCACAACGCTGGGTGGAAAGGAGACCCTGATAGAATCCTTAATCGACATCACCGAACGCAAGCGGGCGGAGGAGGCGCTGCGGGAGAGTGAGGCGCGGTATTTATCGCTCTTTGACCGCTCTCTTGACTGTGTCTATATCCATGATCTTGAAGGCAACTTTATCGATGCAAATCCGGCTGCTCTTGCACTGCTGGGGTACACCAGGGATGATATTTCCCACCTCTCACTCACATCCCTGATTAGCGGGGAACAACTCACAACCGCCCGGGAAAGAATGAGATCCATTGTCAAAAGTGGTTCCCACGCGAATCTGGTGGAGTACCGGGTATTGAAAAAAACCGGGGAATTCGTGGATATCGAGGTAAAAGGATCCCTCATCCTCCATGGCGAAAAATCCTATGCAATCTTAGAGATTGCACGGGACATCACCGAACGCAAGCGGGCTGAGGAGGCGCTGCGGCAGGCAAATAAACAATTAAGCCTTCTCTCCAGCATCACCCGGCACGACATCATCAACCAACTGATGACACTTCAGGGGTATCTCGAGCTATCGCATACAGTTATTGACAAACCCGAAAGACTAAAAGAATTCATCAAAATTGAACGGCAAGCCGCGAATACTATCGCGAATCAGATCACGTTCACCCGCGATTACCAGAATCTGGGTGTAGCGGTTCCCGCATGGCAGAACGTGAATTCAACGATACAAAAAGCGGTCACAGGGCTGCCGATGCGGGATGTTCATGTTGATATTGACCGCACCGATTGCGAAATATTTGCTGACCAGCTCTTTCTGAAAGTGTTTTACAACCTGATTGACAATGCACTCCGTTATGGCGGCGACCAGATGAAAATCATACGGATCTCCTCGCAGGAGTCGGATACAAACCTTATGATCGTCTGCGAGGATGATGGTGTGGGGATTACAGAAGAAGATAAAGAACGCCTTTTCACCCGGGGTTTTGGGAAGAACACCGGGCTCGGGCTTTTTTTATCACGAGAGATTCTTTCCATCACCGGTATCACCATTACAGAAAATGGGGAACCGGGCAAAGGATCCCGGTTTGAGATGGTGGTGCCGAAAGGGTCGTACCGGTTCACGGGAACCGCAACAAAGTAAGAAAAAAGCCGGGGCAGGCGGCATATCACACACGAAGCGTGTCGCATTTTGAGGTATTGTCCGAAACCCTGACATTTTCGTGTGGCAACGAGGCTTTCTGTTTTATCCCGCCGGATGCAGGTGGCTTGATGAGCACCGTGCCGTGAAATATTTCAGCTGCGCAGGCTACAACGGTGCCTCGACGCTTTGTGAAAATGCCCAGCCAATCGTTGCCGGAATGGAGCGCTGTAACAGCCATGCCCTTGATGCTTTTAGAATTATTCAGCTGCTGGTGCGGGTGTCCTCCCCCTCGCATACGATGCCACCGTGCCGATCACCCCGAGCACCACAAAGATCGCAAACGTGACATGGACGCTCTCCTGCAACTGCGGGTAGACTGATGGGGAGATTTGGACGCTCCCGATGAGCGCGGAGAAGACCAGCATGACGATGGCGAGGCTCGTCATCTGACCGATCGCCCGCATGGTCGCGACCATGCCTGAAGCAATGCCGAGGTGCCGGACGTCCACCGAGCTCATGATCGCGTTCGTGTTCGGTGAAGAGAAGAGCCCGTACCCAAAGCCGAGCACGAGGAGCCCGGCGATGATGACAAAGAGCGGGGTTGCCGGGGAGAGCAGCATGAGGATGGCGAGCCCGATCGTCGTGCATGCCATGCCGAGCGTCGCGAGGATGCGCGGTTCGATCCGGTCCGAGAGGTGCCCGGATACGGGAGAGATGACCATCTGCACGACCGGCTGGGCGATAAGGATGAGCCCGGTGGTCTGGGGATCGATGCCCCGGTTGTACTGGAGATACAGGCTGAGCAGGAATCCCACGGCAAAGACAACCGCGTAGTTGATCAGCGCTGCGAGGTTTGAGAAGACAAAGACCGTGTTGTGGCGGAAGAGCGAGAGATCGAGGATGGGCACCGGCACCCGGTGCTCCCACCAGACAAAGACAGCGATACCGGCAGCGCCAAGGAGCATCCAGATGATGCCCGACAGTGAAGGCAGGAGCGTAAGCCCGTAGATGCAGCCAAAGAGCATCAGCCCATACAGGACCGCGCCGGAGAGAACGAAACGCCGATCGCCACCATCCGCCCATTCCTCAGGAATGTACATCAGGGTGAGCGCAATCACGATGAGCGCAAGGGGGATATTTAACAGAAAGATGCTCGCCCAGCCAACATGCGTTGTCAGGACTCCGCCGATGAACGGTCCGAGCGAGAGCCCGGCATAGACGGTCGCAGTGACGATCCCGATCGCCTTCCCGCGCTCGCCCGGCGGGAAGACTTCAGTGACGATGGCAACAGACGTGGAGAAGACCATTGCTCCGCCGAGTGCCTGGATGACGCGGGCAGTGATGAGAACCGATCCCGACCAGGAAAGAGCGGCGAGCAGGGATCCGAGGGCAAACAGGATATTTCCGAAGAGGAAGAACCGTTTCCGCCCGTAGAGATCCGCGAGTTTTCCGAACGGGACGATGAAGATCGCAGCCGTGAGCAGGTACGCGGAGGTGACCCAGCCCAGCGTCACGGCATCGAGCAGGAACGCCGCACTGATCGCGGGGAGGGCGACCGTAAGCGATGATACGGTGTACGGGACGAGAAAGGACGCGAGAGAGGCGACCAGCAACAGGATGTTTTTCTCTCTCTTCCCGGTCATGAGAAGATCTGTTGTCTGTCATCAGACATTAGGATAATGGGAAACCTCCGGTTGTCCGCCGGTGGGCATCACCGGTGATGTCCGGGTGTTTTCCTGCAGTGTCCCTTACACTCTTCAATGGAGTAGCCCTCGCGTTTTGTCGTCCACCGGAGGAGGGGGAGGATTGCGTCCCAGAGCTCCCGCCCGTCATCGGTCAGGAAGTACTCGACCCGCGGAGGGATCTCTGAGAACGCTTCCCTGCCGACAAACCCCTCTTTCTGGAGCGCGGCAAGCGTATCGGTCAGTGTCTTTGGGCTTATACCCTCCAGTTCCTTTGCGAGTTCTCCGAACCGGAGCCGGGGGCGGTTCCCCAGTATGTGGATGATCAGGAGTGCCCACTTCTTGGAGATGGTATCGATCACTCCCTTGAGCGGGCACATACAGGCTGCGTTACTCTCCTGTGCCATAGTTACTTTATTGCTATAAACTTTGTAGTATTAATACTTTCCAAAAGATTGTAATTTGGTAAAACTGGTAAAGGAGGTGAAGAACGATGATGATGGGACATGACATGGGAAGTCATACCGGCTGTATGAGCCACTGTGGGTGTGGCTGCGGCGGGATGATGTCGGTAGAAGAGGAGATCCAGGCACTTGAAGTCCATCGCCAGCACCTGAAGCTGCAGATGGATCTTGTGGAGAAGCGGATCGCCGGATTAAAGCATGTGGGGAAATAATCTCCACTT
>Ga0172380_10008181_pt1 | contig 11532 bp, 9 predicted proteins | sample Leawe162metaG_FD_119747 | JGI IMG/M metagenome (GOLD analysis project Ga0172380, IMG submission 119747) | Leachate microbial communities from a municipal landfill in Southern Ontario, Canada - Leachate well 162 metaG | ecosystem: Engineered > Solid waste > Landfill > Unclassified | place... | reverse complement strand
AGATACCCTATGAATCGCATTAGGCTATTAATCGCGGCTATTCTGCTACTCTCCCAAACGCAATTATCAGTCTCGACTGAAGTGACTTTATCGCCGGGTTGGCAATTCACGATCATCTCAGATGCATCGGAGGGCATTGCCATGGGGGGTATTGATCGTTTGACGACGCCAAATGGTACGGAGATTTTTTCTTCGGCCGGTGACGAGGCTCTCTTCGACTGGACCGTTGGCGTACAGCGCCCGTCTCATGTCGAAGTCGCATCGGTGAATGACCAGATAATCGCTACCTTAAGCGGTTTTCGCACTATTCAAGGGGCGTCGCTACCGCTCAAAGCCCGAATGACTTACACCGCTAATGAGGCGGAGTTATTCTGCGAAGTCGTCCTGACCGCTACCGCGACCTGTCGGATCGAGCAGGGCTTGGGTGTTATGATCCCGGTCGATGACATGGCGCAAGTCGATTTCTTCAACACTATGGGGAAGCTGGACAACAACATTATACCGATAGAGTTAACAGAGCCGTTCAGACTGCCTTTTCAGAATAGAATAATTACGCGTTCCGGGCTGGGAGCCGTCCAGCTTAACCTTCGCAATCCGATTTTACCGACGCCAGCCCGGACAGCGAGTGGCGTCGAATTGGAATTAGTCACTTGGTATCGGCCAAATACGACCAATCCTAACGGTTTGAAAAACCTCTGTAGTATTCTTGCGCCGGGCGATTCAATTCATATCGAATGGGGCGTCTCTTCGGCGGATATTGGCGATCCGCTCAAATCCATCGCTGTGTTTTCACCGCATCCGCGCGGCGGGGATTGTTCCGCCTATCTCGCTTTTGACGACATCCCCTCGTTGGAGCCGGAGTGGGCTGTTCCGACTGACGCCAGCAATGTTGCCACACCGGTTACCTCACGCTGGTTGCAAATACTCGATGAGTTTCCTGATGTAAGATTCACATGGTTGTTGCTGACCGACAGCATCCAGCGCCTCGGAAACTGGCGATTCATCGGTTGGTGGCCGCCGACGAACAATGTTTATCCCGACTCGATGACGACTTTTGCCGGTAGAATATCGTGCCGGTTAGCGTTGGGATCCGGGGCGGAGTCGTCCTCGGTTATTACCCAGACCTTTGCCGTTCAGCCGGGCGATGAATACAGTTTCGAGTTGATGGCGAAATCCGTCTATCCGGCTGATATTCCCACGCTTGGGATTTCTGTGAATTCATGGAAGCCGATTTACAATATTGCACGATATTCTTTGGACGTCGATAGCAGTCAATGGACGCGCCACACAATCCGGTTTGTCTCCGACTCGCTGGGTGTCATCAGTATTTCTATTCGCGCCTCCGGATTTTCCGGTGAAGTGTTTATCGATGAAGCATCATTAACCAACCTACGTACCGGTGAGAATAGTCTCGCTGAATACGGCGGGTTTGAGACTTACCAGCCTTTCGTCAAGTATGACACCGCTGACTCACTCTGGTCGAATGCCAGAGGCATGGGGGATTTGGCGACCGAACCAACGCAGGAATATCTTGACTGGCTGAAAATCGTGCAGGATGGATCGCCGGAGTGGCGCTATTCCCGGCAGGTCGGGCTGGGTCTCCATGGATTGCACCATACCCCCGATACTTTGTTTGCGACCGACGCCACCCATACTCACGAGTTCAATTTCTACAATCCGGTTGAAGACAGCATTCGTATGAAACGAATTGCCGATGACCTTACTACCGCCGGGCTCGACACTAACAAAATCATGGCGTTCTTCCGCTTTCCCGGCCATCGCCACACAGAGTCGGTTCTCAAGCCGATTCTCGACCACGGAGTAAGGGTTTTCGACCAGGGCAATTTCGTGGACAGGTTTTATGGCGGGATACTGATGCGAAATCACCGCCGGACTTGGATTACCAGTAGTGTTTCATGGCACGATGTACCCCATGACAACCACATGCGGCATCTCGAAAGCTCTCTTAATGCCGGGATGTTTTCATTGATGGGCTGTCATTATCATATTATGAATTCAGCAGATACGCCCGGTGAGCGCGAACGGGCGCGGGGATTTTTCAGCTGGATCGAAAACTCCTATCCCGATCTTGTCTGGATGAAAGGCGCCGAACTCGCCGATCTTTGGGATGAGTTTGGCGGCTTACGAAATATTCGCCAGTCGGGTTACGCGAATCGTGTGACCCTTACCTGGGACGGCGCTTCGACCGCAGAAGAGAGTATCTACCTCTATTTCCCCACGGCTGATTTGCCAGTCCTTTGCACCGTAGATGGTGTATCTGTACCTGCGCATCGGATAGGATCAAGAGTATTTGTCAGCCTACCTTCACTACCCGCCGGTTCACACCGACTCGATGCGGCAGTTTCTCCAGATCCTCCAGTTGCTCAGGACCCAGAGATTTGGCGGATCAAACACGAAGAAGTCGAAGGCTATACTATCGGTCGATTCAGCGCCGCAAGTACCCGGATCGCTGTGAAAATCTACGATGCCTCCGGTCGTCAGGTCGCCGAGTCACGCCATTATCAGTTTGAACCGGGTAAACAGGAATTCCGTTTAACAACCCCGCCAGGCCCATCCGGCATTTATTTTGCCCGCATCGAAGAAGAGCATCAAGCTTCGACTGTCCGCCTGACACGATTGCGCTGACCAGAACTAACAGATAAATAACATGTTCACAATTGCCGCCAAAGGCACATACCCCAAATTTACCGCTCCACCGCGACCTTCCCTTCTCGCCCGTGCGATAAAATCGTGGCAGTCTTCGCAAATTACCGACGGGGAACTCGAACGCGCGCTTCAGCGCGGCGAAGTTGAAGTCATCGCCGAATTGGTGGCGGCAGGTTGTGAGGTGGTTTGGGAAGGACAGCTCCGTTGGGATAGTCCCGCATACCTGTTAGGCAGTCTGAAGGGCGTCGTACCTTGGGTGAATAGTCTGATTGGTGAAAAACTGCCTGTTGAAACCGAAGGTGAGTCACCTAACGGGAATTCCATTCCCGGAGATCCTTCCGAGAGCAACGGGCATCACCTACAACGGGCGACTCAAGTTAAGGTGAAAGTCGTCGATCGGCTTAGCTGGCAGAGACCGATTCTGGTCGAAACATATCGGTTTTTATCCGAACGAGTACCAGTCGATCTTAGACCTGTTCTGACCGGGCCAGTTAGCCTTGCACAACTCTGTGATGATGGTTACTACGGTGAAGATATTTACGGACGTATCGTTGATATTGCCAAAGCTCTCAACCGGGAACTTCAAGGCTTGGAGGCGATTGGCGCCAGGCAGATACTTATCGAAGAGCCGCTTCTCCTTTCCGGTGATCTGGAGCCAACGCAACTTGCTGAAATTACTGGAATACTTACGTCCGGAGTTGCGTCAAGCCTATTCCTAAGCGCTTCCAACGACATAACTACCGACATCGCCCTGTTGGAACAGTTGCCATTCAAGGGCTTCTGCATCGACCCGCATGGTCTTGATCCCGTAGCCTTGCCAGAGTTGATCGCCTGCTTTACTGCCAAAGAGGCTATAATTGAGCTTGGCGTCATTAATGGCCGTAAGCCTCACATAGAGGATCCTGCGGCAATCTGCGAGATTATCGCCACATGGGGGCGGGCTTACCCTCCCGATAACATCTGGGTCTCATCGACGGGCGGTCTGGGAGGATTGACCCGCGAGGTTGCTTACCTGAAACTTCAATCTCTTGCCAAAGGAGCAGATTTGGCTCGCCGTGAGCTGGCTAAGGATGAGTAAAGACACTTTGCCGTCCGGTTTTTTCAGGCGGGAACCAAAATTAACCGCTTGCACCATCATATTCACCGATAAATGACAGACATCGCTCTCATCTTCGGCATATTGTTCGGTCTCGTGTGCAGTGCTGGTTATTCCTCGATTGAGACAGTATTCCTGACACTCGACCGGATTCGGCTTCACAGCCAGGATGCAGAGAACGACAAGTCTTTCGCCAAAGTACTCTACTTCTCGAATAATCCCGAACGTTTTTTTATTGCGACGCAAGTCGGCAATAATTTAGTAAATGTTCTTTATTCTTCCTTATTTGCGATTTTATTCCAAAAATATGGCTTCCACGAAGAGGTGGCACTTGTACTCTCACCACTTATTCTTTTAGTCTTTAGTGAGGCTTTGCCAAAAGCTTGGGCGAGGCAATTTGCCGACAGGCTTTCTAAAATTTCAGCGGCAATTTTGTATGCCAATTGGTACGCACTTTGGCCTTTAAACAAAGCCGTCGAATACTCGTTACATTCTTTGGAAAAACTGTTTGGCGTCGAACACGAAGCGGCGAGTACCTCCCTTACCCGGTCAGATTTTACTTTTGCTTTGACAGACGCCGCCGCAGGCGGAGGCGTATCCCGTATCGAGACCCGCTGGATCAAGCGGCTGATTAATCTGTCGGAAAGAACAGTCGCCGATGTAATTACCCCCCGCAACCGCGCCGCAATGATTAAGATCGATGCTTCCACCGACGAAGCGTTTCATCTTCTTGCCAGAACTGGCCACAAAAGACTGGTCTGCATCGGGAAAAATGAAGACGATCTGTTAGGGGTGATCCGTGCGAGCGATCTGCTGAAGAATCCACCCGATTTGCAGTCAATTTTACGACCGGTTCCGATTGTGCCTGAATCCCTCCCGTTAATAAAGCTGGTCGAATGGTTGAAAAAACAGCGGACGCATTTTGCGTTAGCCATCGATGAATATGGCGGATTTTCGGGGATTGTTACTCTGAATGATCTTGCTACCGAACTTATAGGCCCTATCAGAGACCAGCATTCGGGTGATCTGAAAGAAATCGTCAAATTGAATGATAAACTCTGGCTGGTCAGTGGTAACGTCCGATTAAGCCATCTGGCAGAGATTACCGGGTTTGAAGTTGCCGAAACCCACGCGAACAGCGTTGGAGGGCTTTTGACCGAAATTTCCGAAGGAATACCGAAATCCGGGACGGAGTACTCTTTGTCGGGTGCAAAGCTCCGTGTTATCAAGGTCGATAATCAGGGAGTTCGCCTTGTACGACTCGCATTCGGAGTTGAAAGAAACTCCGGCTTTAGAACTTGATTCAGATTGACTCTGAAGTTATATTGATAGATTAGCATCTTTACCATAAATCTACATTAGGAGCGCCATCCGATGATGACGACTTTGCGAAACCAGATGAAAGCCATTTTATGGGTACTGGTTATCGCGTTCTTGGCAACAATTATATTTAGCTGGGGTATGGGAGGTTTTTCTGACTCCAAAGAAAAACCGGGCGTCATTGGCGTGATTGCCGGTGAAGAAATTACCTACGAGGCATTTGATCGATTTGTCCAGCGCAAGCAGGAAGCCGAAGTTGAAAAACAAGGCGCGCAATTCGATGAAAATAAAATCAAACAGCTTCGCGAGGATACATGGGACGAAGAAGTCGAACGGCTTTTAAAGTCGAAGGACGCTGAAAGGCTTGGCGTTACTGCCACCGATGAAGAAATCGCCTACATCGTCCAGAATTTTCCCCCGAACGAGGTTCGTGAAGTCCCGGCATTCCAACGTGAGGGCTCGTTCGCTCCCGACCTTTATCAGAATTTCTTGCGCACTCCCGATGCTAAACAGTTCCTCTTTGGTCTTGAGGGATCGGTCAGGAATTATTTAACCGAGCAGAAAATGCTCTTTCAGGTCAATCTGGCTTGCGACGTCAGCGAGACCGACGTTAAAGACGAATATACTCGCGGGGTCGCCACCGGTAAGCTGAATTTTGTCTTCCTGCCTTATGATAAGGCCGGTTTCGACACATCGTCGATAACCGAGGAGATGAAGAAAAAATACTACTCGCTTTTCCCCGACAAATTCAAGCAATACGGTCAACGTCGGTTTGCCTACACCAAGTTCAAAGTCGAGCCTACCGAGACAGACAGCTCCGATGTTGTTGCACTCGCGCAGGAGCTTATCTCCGAGCTTAAATCCGGCGCTGATTTTGCCGAGCTTGCCAAGATTCATTCCGAAGACGCCGCGTCTGCCGAAAAAGGCGGCGATCTTGATTGGGTCACTCGCGGTGCAATGGCGAAACAGTTTGAGGATGCCGCATTTGCCGCGGCTCCCGGTGATATTGTTGGCCCGGTAGCGTCGAAGTTTGGGATTCACATCATCAATGTTCTTGAAAAGCAGAGCGAAAAGGACGGCGAAGAAAAAGTTCGCGCCCGCCACATTCTGCTTAAGGTCAAGGCGTCGCCCGACACGCGAGACATCGTTTACAACGCCGCTTATACACTTTCCCAGGACGCTCAGCAAAATGGCTTTGCCAAAGCCACCTCCGCCGCCGGAGTCAAAGTTGACACGACCAAAGCATTCTCTGAGTCCGGTTATATTGCCGGTCTCGGAAGGATGAGGATGGCCGCGGAATTCTCCTTCAACAATCCCGTCGGGACAGTCAGTGACGTCTATCCGATCCCCGATGGCTATGTGGTCTTTGAAATAGTTGAAGCCACTGAAGAATCTATCAAGCCTTACGAAGATGTGAAAGACGCCATCACCAAGTCGTTGGTCAAGCTCCTGAAGAATCAAAAGGTGGTCGAGCTTGCCGCTTCGATGCGAGCCAAAATGGGCTCGCCCGAAGAACTTGGAACCGTCGCCAGTACTAACGGGTATACGGTTTATACCACTGAAGATACTATGAAGGTAGATGGGAAACTCCCTGAGGGACTTCGAGCCGACAAAGACTTCTTAAAGGAAGCCTTCCGCCTCAACGAAGGAGAACTTTCTGGTGTTATCGAAGGGAGAAACGGCTGTTACATCGCGCACATGGTCTCCAAAACACCTTTCAACAAAGAAGAGTTCGAGACAAATCATTTCGCGATTTATAACGCCTTATTAATGAAAGAACAAGAGAATATCGCCAAGAATTGGGTTCGTGAATTGCGAATCGCCGGCGACATTCAGGATAATCGCTTTAAGTACTACCGGGACTTTTAAGGCATAAGGGATCGCTTCGACACTCCCGGTTTTTCAGTAGCAAGAATGACGTAAGGTTGACTAACCAATTCGGTTTACAGAGAGGTTTCCTATGAAGACTTACACATTGTTACTCCTTCCATTGTTGACTCTGCTTTCGGGCTGTAATTTTCAGACCAATGAAGAGATTAACATGAAGAAAATGGTTGAGGAATTTGTCTCAGCGGTACAACATAACGACGAGAATCGCGCCACTGAGATTCTTCTCGATCTTGCGGGTTTCAGGACGCTGAACCCCGACGTGAGTGCAAGAGTCGATGCCGGTTCATTTACCGATGCTGTCCTTTCCGATCTTGTTGCCAACTTTCGCAATATGGAAGCTTACTTCCGCGGCAAGACCCTGAAGGTCAAATCCTTCACCACCGGTGGGCAATGGTATCAATACAAGGGATTCTCCTCCTTCAAGGATAATGTTGTCGTCGTCGATGCTAACGGTGAAGACGTCGAGTTCATCATCCGGGGTATTGTCCGCATCGGTGAAAAATGGCGCATCGTGGATCTCTCCGACAATGGGTTGTTTTAATCCAATCTTCCATTGAAAATTCGCTGAAGTGCCTGTCTGGAACCGGCAGCGGCCAGTCTGGTCGTTGCCGGTTGCTATTTAGGCCATTCCGAAAAGGATCGCTTCAGTTAGTCTGCTACGTATTGATTGTCCTAATGACGACAATGCTGTCAGCCGCTATACCAGCCATTGCTCAGCCGGGATTTGTGCCGGGTGACGTGGTGACATATGCCGATTCCAGAGATATTACAGCAGTCGATTTCACTGAACGCGAGGTGATTTTTGCGACCAATAATGGGCTTTGGCGCATAGATCGGTTGACTCAAGAGATACTGGAGCCGGAGTACTACGGGTATGGGCTCGGCACAACATATCGATTTGGCAAGATTTCCGCCATTCTATTCCATCGCCAATCGTCAACACTCTGGATCGCAACCAGTGCCGGGCTATTGGTGCGAGGTCTCGGCTTGGATTACTGGCGGGACGTCTATGGCTATGGTTCGGGAATTACCCGGCTTGGCGAACGTAATGACACACTTTTCGTTCAAACCAAAAATGAACTGTCAGCGGTAGCTGTTTTTGGCTATCAAAATCTCGGAACCTTGAAGAAATTCGATACCGATGGCGTTCGCTGGAGTACGGGAGCCTACCCGGACAAAACCAACAAAGAACTGCCTTTCTATCATTCTGTCGATCCGCTCCTGCGATTCGAGGTCGATCAAGGCAGGCTTGTCGATTGGGATTTCGCCTCCTACAAAGCATTATTCAGTCTGCCCGATCCCGATTTCAGCAGAAGTTACATCGGATTCCCCGGCTTGGGATTTGCCATTGCCGATGATCGTCGCGGTTCAATCGAAGTTTTTCAGCCCGGACCTGCCGGCAATGGCGTGCGTGCAATGGCTTTGGCAGAGGATTGGGTTATCTATCTGGGTGGCGAGAGCGATAAAAACGGTGACGGCTTAAACAGGTTCGATAGAAAAGAAGGATTGTGGGATCGCTTCGGCCGCCGTCAGCGCTGGGGTCTTGAGACGAAACGGATCTACGACCTTGCCTACGACAACGGCAAACTCTATGCGGCAACTGAAGACGGCTTACTGATAGGATCGCCGCGGCAGGATAGCTGGGGGATGTACGGTTTGCTGGAAGGCGCTCCGCAATCGCCGGTCTGGCTGGTGGAATGCGTTGGCAACTGGCTGTTCGTCGGAGGCAGAAGCGGTATCCGAATGATGATGATGCCAAACGGCCCCTTTTACGATGCCAAAGGCCCCGGAGGAACAGATCTTTATGCCGCTGATGCTGTGGCAGAAGGCGATACCCTTTGGCTTGTTGGTCCGCAAGGCGTTTTCAAAGGAATACCGAACGCGCCGTTTGAGTTTATTGGTGGAGACGCCGGTGCAGGGGAACTTCCGACGCGAGCCATTGCCGTTACGAAAAAAACCATCGCAGTTGGCGGCTCGAACGGACTTGGCTTCTTTGATCGGGATCTTCATCAGTGGCGTGAAATGCCAAATCAGGCACATTTTAATGGCGGGCAGATCATCTCCATTGCCGCCAGGGATGAGTGTTTCTACATCGGAACTGACCGCGGGCTTTACCAATACGACGATATTTCCGGCAAACTTCTGCCATTTGGGTCTGATCAGGGCTTGCCTGAAAAAAGAGTAGAAAAACTGCTGATAGAAGCGGATACTCTTTGGGTCGGCACGCGTGCCGGATTGACACGGATCAATTTGGATACGGGATACTGGAAGTAGAGCCAATCACTCTCAAAATAGACAATTTCAATTTATAATAAATCCTACAGGAGAATAAATGACGCTTGAAGAAGCAATCGTAACATCGCTCGACTTTGAAAATCGAGTCCGCGACTACTACTTACGTGCCGCCGAAAAGACTGATGACCCTCGCGGTAAGGATGTCTTCAAAGCCCTCGCCGATGAAGAACAAGGTCACGTCGATTATCTGCAGAGCAGGCTCGATCAATGGCGCACGACCGGCAAAATTTCAGTGCCGATGCTGGCCACAACCCTCCCGCAAGCCGCATGGTTGAAAGAGGGGAAGCTCAAAATGAACGCCGTTGCCTTCGACCGTGACTATTCGAACGAAGTCGCCTTATTACGTGATTCTGCCAAACTGGAAGACGAAATTTCCGAACTCTACAAAAAGCTTGTCAAAGAATTGCCTTCCGACCAGGCGGCTATGTTCCGACGATTCCTTGAAATAGAGGATGGACATACCGCGATTGTCGAGGCTGAGATTGACGCCTTGCAGAAGGATGGCTTCTGGTTTTCACTCCGCGAGTTCGATCTTGAAGCGGGGTAAGAAGAACAAAGCCAGGTGGACTTTATTTCTCCTTTCAAATCTTCCATGTTGACGAGAAGTACATACTTTATTCGCGAACGTGTGAGACTCCTGAAACTCACGGATACTTACGATATTTTCGACCCGGATTCCCGGACTCAGATCGGTATCGCCAAGGATAAACCCGGGGATTTAGTCCAGGCGTTGCGGCTCTTTCTTGGTAAGGAAGCTTTGCCAATAAAGATCTTCGTTTATGAAGGCGACAATCCCGATGACGAAACCAGATTGTTGTTTTCCATACAACGAGGATTCACGCTCTGGCGTTCGAGAGTAAATGTTTTCGATAAAGACGGGCAAATAATCGGCTGGTTTATCAGCAAAATTCTCTCCATCGGTGGCGCGTTCACTGTCTTTGATGCTGAAGGCATTCAGATTGCCACGGTTCAAGGCGATTGGAAGGGTTGGAATTTCAGTTTCAGAGATGCATCAGGAAGTGAGATTGGGAATATCACCAAAAAGTGGAGCGGTGTTGGCAAAGAACTCTTCACTACCGCTGATAACTATATGATCTCGCTGACTCAGGAGTACCCATCCAAAACGAACCTGTTGCTTCTCGCGGCAGGATTGGCTGTTGATACTGTTTTCAAAGAGAAGAAGTAAGAAAGTCAACATGAGAATTCTCATCACCGGCGGTGCAGGTTTTCTCGGCAGTCACCTCTGTGACAAGTTGTTGAAGAATGGTGACGATATTCTCTGCCTTGACAATTTCTTCACCGGGTCAAAAGATAATATCGCCCACCTGCACGGTAACTCCCGCTTTGAACTGATCCGCCATGACGTCGTGGAGCCTGTCCTTCTGGAAGTTGATCGCATTTACAACCTCGCCTGCCCGGCGTCGCCAATTCATTACCAGTTCAATCCGGTCAAGACGGTCAAGACGTCCGTGATGGGGGCGATAAACATGTTGGGGCTTGCCAAGCGAGTCAAGGCGCGGCTGGTGCAGGCTTCGACTTCTGAAGTCTATGGCGACCCTTCCGTTCATCCTCAAACAGAAGAGTACTGGGGAAACGTCAACACGATAGGCATTCGCAGTTGTTACGATGAAGGCAAGCGCGTCGCGGAGACGCTCTGTAGCGATTACCGTCGTCAGAATGGCGTCGATGCCCGGATCGCGCGAATCTTCAATACCTATGGCCCGCGCATGGCGCTGAATGATGGCCGGGTCGTCTCGAATTTGATCCTGCAAGCTTTACGTGGCGAATCGCTGACTATTTACGGTGACGGAACTCAGACACGGTCATTTTGTTATGTCGATGATCTGCTTGAAGGTCTGGTACGGTTGATGGACGCGCCATCTATCGACGGACCGGTCAACCTTGGGAATCCCCACGAAATCACCATCCTCGAAATGGCTGAAACGGTGCGCCGTTTAACCGGTAGCCGCAGTAAAATCGAATTTCTGCCTCTGCCAGCCGACGACCCGACGCGGCGTTGCCCCGACATTTCCAAGGCAAAACGTCTGTTGAACTGGGAACCGGCAATTGGGCTGGAGGAAGGTCTCGGCAGGACGATTGAGTACTTTAATGGCAAGGTCGCTTAGAACCCTTATCGGTTGAGGCAGGAGTGAAAAGGTGTCAACGATAGATCGTTGACACCTTTTATGTTATAGCGATTCTCGAAAATGCTTTCAACCTGCGTAGCGACTGTCTTGAAAGTCAAGCCGCCTGTGTGATAATTT
>Ga0172380_10008180_pt1 | contig 11533 bp, 11 predicted proteins | sample Leawe162metaG_FD_119747 | JGI IMG/M metagenome (GOLD analysis project Ga0172380, IMG submission 119747) | Leachate microbial communities from a municipal landfill in Southern Ontario, Canada - Leachate well 162 metaG | ecosystem: Engineered > Solid waste > Landfill > Unclassified | place... | reverse complement strand
TACCGCCACCAGCGCTTTTGCTTTACCACAAGGCTGGTCCGATGACTTGCCGGCCTGGACCGCCACGGCCTCCTCCTGCTCTATTGATGAATCATCAACCGGTAAATACGAATTTTCCGGCACACAATTCCGCTATCTCGGCGACAACGTCAGTAATTACGGCATATTTGTCAGCAATGCGTTGGCGACCCGTAATAGCGCAATAATCGGCAGGCCCACGCCAACTTACCAGGCCATTACCGTGCGCTGCAATGTCACGCCTATGTATGACTATATCCCTGCTGTAGCCGGTGTGCCGGGCGAGCTGTTTGACACTGGGTTTCCAGCTTTATGGAAAAGCGTGGATTGGAATGCGTTGATTGTCGGCTATAAGGATACTGACGGCATCAGCGCTAAAGCTCAGGTTAGCGCATCGCTTAAAAAAGTCAGCAGAGCCACGCTAGGCGAATCAACCATAGCGACGTTCAACAGTAACCTGTCAGACAGCGTGCTGGCAAATGAAGACGTGAAGCCATTCACCCATGCCTTTGATTTCCAGAGTAACGATTATTACGTTCAAATCGACCTGATTCGCCAAGATGCCACCGTGACAACGCCGGTTGCTTACAGTGTCAGGCTGGCAAAAGGCGCTGTCGCAGGCGTCGCGCAATAAGCTTAAGCGGCAGCCTGCGCATGCCCAGCGTCGGCCTACTACTAATGTTAGTCTTATACCCATAGGAATCTGATACCCACGTGTCTGCTAAAGCACCTGAAGACGTTATCCGTATGGGTCCAAAGTCTTTACAAATGTTGCAGAAGGCGGGCATTGAGTCGCGCTCACAATTGGTTAAACAGGGTTCCATCGCTGTTTTTGTCAACGTTAAACGCGCCGGTTGCAAGCCCAGTTTAAATTTTCTTTGGGGTCTTGAAAGCGTGATTACCGGCGAGCATTGGCGGGACATTGCCAAAAAGCATCGCTTAAATCTACTACTTGCGCTTGAGGATTATGAAAAAAACGCCTAAGTCTTCAGCGCGTAGATTGGGGCCACGCCTCACCTACGTGCTGATTGATTTAAAGCCTGTTTTATTTTTGCTAAACCTACAAAAGGAAATAATCACCATGAAAAAAATAACTTCCACCATTATCCACTTGGAATTCACCATCATGAAAACACTATTAAATAACGTTGGCAAAGTCGCTGCCGTGGCATTAACGGTTACCGGCCTGAGTTATGGCGGCAATGCGACGGCGGATGAACCCGTCATCGGAAAGTTGAGTGCATTAACGATCGCCGGTCTCAGTCCGGCTTTCGACCCGAACATCACACAATATACGATTTCGCAACCGGCTGATTGCTTCGCTCCGGTTACCGCTACGGTGCCGGACCCTGACAACCCGAATCTGAAACTTTATGTGAACGGCCCAACCGGCAGCGGCGAAACGAGCAGTGCCTATTTATGCGACGGAAAAACGACATTTGACATCGTGATTTATGATGTCTGGAACGAAGTCGGTCACTATACTATTACCAGCACGGGTGTAGTGGCGCCGACACCTGACGCTACCCCCCCGTCAACGGAAAGTTGAGTGCGTTGACAGTCGCCGGTCTCAGTCCGGCTTTCGACCCGAACATTACGGAATATACGATTCCGCAACCGGCTGATTGCTATGCTCCAGTTACCGCTACGGTGCCGGATCCTAGCAACCCGAATCTGAAGCTTTATGTATCGAACAATCCCACCAGTAGCGGCGAAGCTTCCAATGCCTACTTATGCGACGGAAAAACGAAAGTGGACATCGTGGTTTATGATGTCTGGAACGAAGTTGGGCACTATACGCTGACCAGCACGGGTGCGGCACCGACATCGTCCCCCGGACCCGATACGACGCCAACGCCTGTGTCCGATAATACGGGCGATAATCCTGCGCCGCAAACCGGTTCATCAACCATAACCAGGGCGACAACGCCGACCCTAAATGCCGATCAGTCCGGCTGCAGCGCCATCAATTACTACGATGTCGGGCCAGATAAGGCATATTCCGCATTAAGTGAACTGCCGTGGAGTCAATTAAAGGGCTGCGACACCGTCAGAATTTACGCCAAGCCCAATAACGGTGAATACAACGAAATGTTGCTGATTTCAGCCGGCACCAATCTGGCGCCGACAGCACCGAACAAATTCATGCGCGTTATCGGCATGCTCGACCCGGTGACGGGTGCGCGGCCTATTATTTCCGGCACTAATGCCACGCAATTGGAAACGCTGCCGGGTCAAGCGCCACGCACGCTTCAGTACCATGATAATGGTAGCGCCAACCGTGCTCTCTACAATCTGGGTGTGGTTATGGTCGGGCCGCAGCAAGGCTATGACTACAACAATGGCCCTGCCGGATATATCGGCATCGAAAACCTCGACATCCGCAACGCCACTTATAATGCGCCGTTTACGGATGGCAAATACGGGACGCAGGACGTTTATTCGAGCTTCGGAACCTGCCTTTTTGTAGAGGCCGCAGCGCATCTGGTGGTAAAAAATAACCTGCTTCACAACTGCAGCAACGGTTTGTTCATCAACTCAAAAAACGGTACGGTCGTGGAGCTGTCGCAAGACGTGCTTATCGAAGGCAACAAGTTTTACGACAACAGCAATCCGCCAATGGCCGGCGTGACCAACGGCTTTTCGGAACACCACAGCTATAGCGAAGCACGCGACATCATTTTTCAATATAACTACTTTGGCGATACTAACCCCGGAGCAGGCGGCGATTGCCTGAAAGACCGTTCATCGGGCTTAATCGTTCGCTACAACACCTTCGCGTCGAACTGTACGATAGCCATCAATCTGGAGGATTCGACCGGTGGGGGCGAGTTAATATACGGCGATGCCGGTTACAACGAAACCCACGTCTATGGCAATTTATTTGACATCAAGCCCGGTGCGTATGGCAATAACCTGATCCAATACGGTGGAGACAGCAGTCAAACTGCCACCTACCGTCAAGGAACGCTATCTTTCTACAACAACACCATGAGAATGAAAGGCGATGCCACGCACGGCATCTATCCGGAAATACTGTTGTTCGACTTGAACATGCCTAATGCTGTCGCAGACGTCAAAAACAATGTGTTCTACACCCCGCCCAGCACCGTTGGACTGCCGGGCAAAGTCCAGGCGATGGTGATTGGACAGGGTACCGTCAACATGAGCAACAACTGGGTCTCGCCGAACGCTACAGAATACTGGGTTGATCACTTGAGCGGCGCACTGGTCACCGGGTGGAACACCAATATCGGCAGTAACAACCAGCCTTTATTCGTGAATGAAGCGCTGCATGATTATCGTCCGGCAATCGGGTCGCCATTGATCGATGCAGGTAATGATCTGGGCAACCTTGCTATTGGTGATCTGCCGATTGCCGAGCCAAGCCCGATAGCGGTGCGCAAACAAGATGGGATCATGGATATTGGGGCGTTTGAATATTAAAAGTACGGCGGGGTACGGCAGGTAAATGGTAAGGTAGATTTACTTCGTGCTCTACCGAGTTGATAGCTCTTCACTCAACGTAACAGACCGGGCAGGTTTTATATCTGTCCGGTCTCATAGGCCGGTAGCGTAAAAAATGGGCAATCATATTAGAAGGTTTGTTAGTAGATATAGGCTAATGTTTTTAAGTTTTCCTGTTTGGGGGACTGTAATGTTTTGCCCGGTTTTTGTATTTTTAGCAACCCCTTTTCAAACCCTATCTCCAATCCTTGCAATACTGATATTTGCGATACTGTTTTTTATAAGCGCAGCAGCGATTTGGATAATGCAACTCTCCTTTTTTGGAAAAGTGGCCGTTACATTTTGTTATTACTTAGTGTCAGCAATCACGGTCTTTTATATTTTCTACGCTGGGGTTACTTATATTAACTGCGACATCCTTAGACATTCATGCACTTGGCGTTGAGTATCACGTCCCGGCATGATTAAAACATAAATAACGGTCAAAAAATGCGCCATTCGTTGCGCTTTTTATTAATCAATGATGAGTTAAAGGTCATTATGTTAATCAATGCATCAAAAGTACATTTTAAATCCTGTGCAGCTTGGTTGCTGTGTGTAGTGAGTAGTGCCAGCTTCGCTAGTGGCGAGACCACTCTTGTTAGTGTTGATTCCAGCGGAGTGATTGGAAATGGCTACAGTGTGTCACCCGTCTTGAGCGCCACGGGTCGCTGGGTGGCATTTACGTCTTATGCCAACAACTTGGTCGCTGGGGATACTAACGGAATTCAGGATGTTTTCGTCCATGACCGCCTGAGCCACAAAACCACACGAGTTAGTGTCGATTCCGCCGGAGCGCAAAGTCATCGTCGCGGCTTTCATAGTATGTTTCCCAGCATCAGTGCCAATGGCCGTTGGGTGGCGTTTAATAGTGCTGATAAAAAACTAGTTGCTGATGACACCAATGTGTCGGATGACATTTTTATTCATGACCGGCTGACCCATAAAACCACGCGGGTCAGCGTCAACTCTACCGGGCAACAAGGGAATGGGGATAGTTTTGGTCAAGGTTTAAGTGCCAATGGCCGCTGGGTTGTGTTTAATTCTGCGGCTAATAATTTGGTTGCTGGGGATGCCAATGGCTATTTTGATACTTTTGTTCATGACCGTCTGACAGGAGACACCTCAATAGTCAGTGTCGATTCTAATGGTGTGCCAGGGGGTGCGGCCGCGTATTCAATTGCATCTATCAGTGCCGATGGTCGTTGGGTGGCGTTTGAGTCCCGTTACAGCAATCTGGTTGCCGAGGACACAAACGGAGAAAGTGATGTTTTTGTCCATGACCGTCTTAACCATGAAACGACGCGAGTGAGCGTGGATTCGGACGGGATGCAAGGCAATAGCGGGAGTTCCGAGCCGCAGCTTAGCGCCGATGGCCGCTGGGTAACCTTTACGTCTTATGCCAACAACTTGGTTGCCGGGGACACTAATGAAGTGCGTGATATTTTTGTCCATGACCGTTTAAGCCATAAAACGACGCGGGTCAGTATCGGTGTCGGTGTCGGTGTCGGTGTCGACGGGGAGCAAGGGAATGGCGAGAGTTTTTCATCCCGCATCAGCGCTGACGGTCGCAGGGTAGCCTTTACGTCTTGGGTCGCTAATCTGGTGCCAGGAGACACTAATGGAACTTATGATGTTTTTATCCATGACCGCCTAACGCATAAAACCAGGCTGGCAAGCAGGTCAACTAAAGGGGCAATAGGCAATGGCAGTAGTTTTGCTCCCAGTCTCAATGCCGATGGTCGCGTATTGGCCTTTTATTCCTGGTCCACCAATTGGGTTTCAGGAGAATATACCGTTAATTCTACGAATATCTTCGTACATGACAGCTCACTCATAAGCTCAGGGCGAACGGTTAAGCCTTAAACTGCCCCGTCTTAAGCGGGCAGCCCATTTTTCTTACTTTAAAAGTGAATAATCATGAAAACAGTTCCATTAACAACCTTTCACGCACCCCGTCACGGTGTTAAATTAATCGCCTTGGCCGTTACTATGGCCGCTATGCTGGGCGCGCCTGCGGCCTGGAGCAGCCCAACGCTGTATGCTGACAGCACGGTGTCAGCGCCTGTTGTCGCGGGCATTAAACATGGCGCCGATACGACACTGCGGATTAATCGCAACAACACCGGATTTCTCAAGTTTACCTTGGCTTCATCATTACCGACTGATGTAAGCGCTGCAGATATCAACAAAGCAACGTTGAAGCTTTTTATCTATGATATTAAAAACGAAGGTGAGCTGAGCATCCGGCGGGTAACCCAAGGCTGGACTGAACTCGGGATCCCGGCTAACGACATATCGCCTGAGGTGGATGTCGTTGCGCCCGCCAAAATCTTCAAGGTTACTAAAGCACAGACAGGGCACTGGATAGAACTTGACGTAACCCGTATTGTCAAGGGTTGGATTACGCTGCCCACGAGCAACCAGGGATTTGCCTTATCCGTGGAGGATGGCAGTTTATTAGACGGCGTTATCGATAGCAAAGAGAGCCGCACAACCAGCCATCAAGCGCTATTGGATGTGGTGTTGAATAATAAAGGCGCAACAGGGGCGACGGGGCCGATAGGTCTGACCGGTGCAACGGGGCCAGCGGGTTCGACGGGGCCGATAGGCCTGACCGGTGCAACGGGGCCAGCGGGTTCGACGGGGCCGATAGGCCTGACCGGTGCAACGGGGCCTGCGGGCTCGACGGGGCCGATAGGTCTGACCGGTGCAACGGGAGCAGCGGGTTCGACGGGGCCGATAGGCCTGACCGGTGCAACGGGGCCAGCGGGTTCGACGGGGCCGATAGGCCTGACCGGTGCAACAGGACCTGCGGGCTCGACGGGTCCGATAGGCCTGAGCGGTGCAACGGGACCTGCGGGGTCGACGGGTCCAATAGGCCTGACGGGTGCAACGGGACCTGCAGGTTCGACGGGGCCGATAGGCCTGACCGGTGCAACGGGACCAGCGGGTTCGACGGGGCCAATAGGTCTGACGGGTGCAACAGGACCTGCGGGGCCGATAGGCCTGACAGGCGCTCAAGGTATTCAAGGTTGGGCTGGGCCAACCGGTGCAACTGGAGGTTACCCGGTTCATACTATTGGCGAAAGTTACGGCGGCGGCACCGTATTTTATGTTTATGATGGTGGACAGCACGGTTTAATAGCGGCTCCTGTTGATCAAAGTACGGGGGTTATTTGGGGCGGCGGTTCGAGTACGCGCGCAAGAGCCGATGGCTTGGGTGCAGGGAAAGCAAACACGGCAATTATCATTGCCAACCAGGGCGACCTAGGTGGCACTGCTTATGCCGCCATGGTTTGTAACGAGTATTCAGTAACCGTAGCGGGTGTGACTTATGCCGATTGGTATTTACCTTCACATAAGGAGTTGGGTTTATTGTATTACCAAAAAATTGCCGGGATTGTCGGAGGGATGAGTAATGCTTACTACTGGAGTTCGACGGAGGGCAATGATAGCAACGCGGCTTCTGTGTACTTAGGCCCCGGTATTTCTATGGTCGATACTTTTAAGACCAACTCTTTCTATGTTCGTGCTATCCGGGCTTTTTAACGATTCAGTCAGGTGGACAAACAGCTCTATCGTTTGCCCACCTATTCGTCCGACAAAAGCACAATCAATGGAGCACAATCAATGGGGTCAGGTTGAATTGATTAAGTAAAATCCAGCTACTTAAAATCAACGACACTGACCCCATTGATTCCCCCATTGATTCTGATAAACGCCTGATCGTTTCGGACATCACATTTGAGCAAGTAGGTTTGGCCTGCTTGTAGCGTCAGCGTTATCTTGGGTCTATGACTCGAAAGCCCTTTAAAGCAATAGACTTGAACTTCATACTCTCCAGGCAAGACATGAATTTCGCTGGGGTAGTCCGTAAAACCGGGCAGCCCGAATTTTTTCTGTTCGCCTGAGCCGTTAGCTTCAATCTTCATATAGCCGGTAATAGTCGCGTGATATTCATCACCAAAGGAAGTTCCCGCATAACTTTGAAGCACCGCAATATCGGTTACCCCCTTGCTATCCCCCGCATATTGTTTGGCTGGTGTCATAAAGCCGCATGAACAAAGCATGGACGCGGCAATAAACGGGATAACATTTTTCATAGACTGACCTTGTAATTGCCTAATATAAAGTTGATGGGCGGGACACGCCGGTTTTTGCTCTGCTTGAACGCTTCCCTTGTATTTAACCCCTCGAAGATGTTGCCATAGACACGTTCGGTATTACTTAAAAGAACTCTGAATAATGAAGCCGAAGTGGGGGGGCGGATTACTTACAATGATTTGCTCCCCAGTCGATTTTTTAATGACATACCCATCAAATATTTTTTCCTGGCCGCCCTGTAAGTTGCCATACACTTTGACTTTCTCATTAATAGAAATATCTAATTTTTTATTGTCTGCCAACTTGGCTCTGACGTGGATTGAGCCGGAATTATCCGTCAGGATAAATCCACTTTCATCAAGTTGCGTGATATTTCCCTCGATTGTACTTACCGGCGGCAATCCCAAGTTATTAATCGATGTAGTGCTAGCGCACCCACTCACCATTAAAAAAAACAAAGCCAGCAGCGGTAGATAGATAGTTTTCATTGCGATTTTTCCTTTTTAAGGTGTCCAACGTTACGAGAATGCGAAAGAATTCAAAAAACTGTCCGAATTCATCTTTTTTATAACTAATCGATTTTTATAAATAATTATGAGTCAAAAAACATGTTTTTTGACTACTAGACCGAATACTTTCGCAGTCTCTTACGGTAAGTCGGTTAACGAAAGCCAAACGAAGTCACCGAACCCTGATAAAAAACCAAACTTCAAAATCGCCACCGATCGGCACGTCCTATTTAACCGATTTGTTAGGCGATACCGAAACTAACGCCGTATTTCGGGTAATGGCTAGTCGTTAATTGTGGCAGAAATGCAGTGTTGGAGTACAAATCTAGGTTTGTACTCCACATTATCAACTTGGGGTTACGGATTTGACCTATTGCCGTATTTCGTAGCAGAATCGAACGATGACTTATAGACTAAAATAAAACCTTTCCGATTAGCTGGCCGTTACTGTCGCGAGTTTCCGATTTAGCCTTGCCGGTCGTATTATCAATGCCGATGATGCTGAGTTCGTCTTTGCCGTTATTGTCTGTGTCCGGCGTAGCGGTGATATTTCTCGGGACATAACCCGTACCCAGGACGTTAAATTTTTTCAGAATTCTTTTGTTGTTTTTCGCGTCTTTAATTTCTACTTTAGGCATATTCGTAGTCGTATCGAAATAAAGGACTGCAATTTCGGGTATGCCGTTGCCGTTTAAATCAGCGACGCTGACTACGCCCGAAGGCGGGTGGTCGTCGGTTGCAAAGCTAAGCGTGCTTATCGTTTCGCGAGTCAAGCTGTCTTTAATTTTTACGATGTGTTTACTCGTTCTGTAATCGACATATAAGCCCGCGATTTCGTGGCTGGCGTTTGCATTTAAATCGGGAATTATCGCTGAGCCGACAAAGTTGCTTTCACTCCATTCGCAGATAAATCCGGTGGCGTTGTTATCGCCGAACCCATCAAGCCAACGGCCTTGGCTGCTGCTGACGCTATAAAATATCTTTGCATAATCCTCACCGTCGCGGTTTTGCGGTTCCCCGGAATTCCAATAGTTGTAATCCCAGGTTTCGCCGGTAATCCATTGCCAAACGCCTTCGTTAGCGGCATCGCTGGCGCCGAGATAGTAATCGGTAAGGTTTCCGGTGCCGATTAGAACTTTATTGATAATAAACAAGTTCTCTTGTTCGGATGTAATCGTCGCTAAATGAGCGCTAAGATTCTCGCAATAGTTTTTAGCTTCGTTCCAGGTGAATTTACGTTCAAAGCGTTGGTAGAAATGGCCGTTATCTTGCCATTTTATTTTTGCCGAATCGGCCTCCGCCGTAAACGCGGCAAGTAGCGTAATGCCTGTGATAAAAGCCGGAGCCAGGTTTGGTAATCGATTAAGTGTCGGTTTAGATAGGTTTTGAATGAGCATAATAATCCTTTTGCCGGGTAAAACAGGGTGAAAATAGCGGGTGTTGAGTTCTTAGGTTATGACTTAAGCGTAAAACGATTATATGCCTAAGCCGTAGGCTAATTCTATTATAACAAATGTGAACAACTTGTTAACAGACCTTATAAAAATCAATGGGGTCAGGTTGAATTGATTAAGTAAAATCCAGCTACTTAAAATCAACGACACTGACCCCATTGATTTGGCGTGCCGTATCCCTAGCAGCAAATGCCGGGAAACAAAGCGATACGATGCTTGACCGGCGAGGAAATAGCCTTGCCTGGTATTGGAATTATTCATTGGAGAGTTCCTGATTTATGGTAGATCAAAACTCAATCATGCTAGCGCCAATCTTGAGCATCCTTTGATGCGCACAGAGGATAGCCGTACAACTTAAAGCCGGTCAAGTTTTATTGATCCCAGCAACACCAAATTAGATTTTTCAGTGCAGTCAGGCCATACTGCCGACTTGATCGTAACAAGGAATCCTGGCGATTGATCGCTAAACCACCTTGAAAAAAACAATACATTACACGCCCATAGCATTTCATGTAACATCGGCGGCAGACACTCCGACACAGGCTTTCACCAAACAAAGGGGCATATCATGGGCGGCAATGCACTCAAGCAATTCGGTTCTACGCGCTTGCCGATCGCTGAAGTCTACGCGTTTGGCGGGTTATCGGCTGCTTCTGTTGATGGTGGCCGCCATATCAATGGCTGACAAGAAAAGCGTCGGCGTAGATGTCGCTCAGCGACGCCCCTTTCAGGTAGGCCATCCTCTTCGTTTGGTTAACCATTTCCGGATGCCCGCACAGGTAAACACGCCAGCCTTTCAGGTTTTGCGTGGTCGTCAAGGCAAGATCATGGGCTCGGCCTTGCCTATAGTCGGTTTCGATGACTTCTCCTGATAGACAGGCGGTATAGTTAAAATTGCCGACTCGTCTTGCAAGTTCGCGCATTTCATCGATGAGATACAAGCCGTCCAGGTTGCGGCTGCCGTGGTACAGGTGGATATCGCCTGTATGTCCCTGCGCCAACGCATCGTTGATGATGCCGTAGAGTGGCGCCAGGCCGCTGCCTGTGCCGATTAATAGCAGCGGCTGTTCTGCGCGTCCGGGCAGGTAATGGCAACTGCCTTGCGCCTCGGTAAGCGTTAATGTTGCACCGGGTTCCAGTTCATCATGCACCCAGTTGCTGAATTGGCCGTTGGGTAAACGGCGAATGTGGAATTCAAGGGTTTTATCGTATTGCGGGCTGTTGGCAATTGAATAGCTGCGCATCAAGCCGTCAAATCGTTGCAGGTTAACGAATTGGCCGGCAAAAAAAGTCAGCTCGGCGTCGTATTGCAAGATCAGGCGTATGATCTCCGGCGACAATTGCTGTTTTTTGATTACGCCGGCTTCAATCAATGCGCCTTGCTGGTCAGGCAGGGCGACTTTCATGTCCTGCTCAGGATGGCAGCGACAGGCAAGAAAGTAGTTTTGTTTTTGCAGGGAATCTTTAAGCCCGGCTTGCGCCGTAACAGGTGGAGTGGCATCAAGACTGCGCATTAAACAGGATTGGCAAACGCCTTGCCGGCAGCCGTAAGGTATTTGAATATTCGCCTTTAATAAGGCATCCAGTACGGTTTCATTAGCTTGGCAAGCAATTTTAGATTCACCCAGTGTGATGTTCAGCATGTTACTCCACCCGGTTTAATTATCGGCCCAATACGTCGTTACGGGTGCTTTCGGCAATCGCGGCAACTTGCGCGATCAGCGCTTCAGGCACATTCAGTTCTTGTAATGTGCCGCCAAGATGTTCCATGACGGCATCAAAATGGCTATCATCCAGGCCCATTCTGACAAGGCGTTCGTGTCCTTTGCGCATGTCTTCGCCGGTATAGTTGTGCGGTCCGCCAAAAGCCATTGTTAAAAAGGCTTTTTGTTTGGCGGCTTGTTGTTCCATATCCACGTTATCGAAGAAACGGTTAAT
>Ga0172380_10008178_pt1 | contig 11535 bp, 11 predicted proteins | sample Leawe162metaG_FD_119747 | JGI IMG/M metagenome (GOLD analysis project Ga0172380, IMG submission 119747) | Leachate microbial communities from a municipal landfill in Southern Ontario, Canada - Leachate well 162 metaG | ecosystem: Engineered > Solid waste > Landfill > Unclassified | place... | reverse complement strand
ATGCGCGGAAAGTGGTTCTCAAAGGCAAGCTGTCACAGGAAACCCAGGTCCATGAAATCATGGTTGAGCGCGTCATTTGCGCGACGCTGCAAATGAGCACGGAAGAGGCCATGGCCATCATGACGGAGAACCACATCCGCCACCTTCCCGTCCTCGACGATTTGAAAGACATCGCCGGCATTGTCTCGATGCGCGATCTTGTCCAGGAAACCATCGCCGAACAGACTTTCGTCATTCGCCAGCTCGAACATTACATTGCCACGTAATAAGCCCTTTCTCCGGAATACGTATGCGCGGTAAGAGAATCGTTTTTCTGCTTTTGGCCGGACTGATCGTTGTCGGCCTCCTTGCCGCGGCGATCAGCCGCAGCGTTTCGTCGACGGCGACCAAGGTGACGCTGGCGCGCGCCCAACTGGAAGATCTGGCGCCGAAAATTTTCGGCATCGGAATAGTTGAGGCGCAGCGCAGTTATCTTGTCGGCCCGACCCAGTCGGGCCGCGTGCTCCGGGTTCTCGTCGATCAGGGCGATACGGTGCGCATGGGGCAGTTGCTGGCGGAGCTTGATCCGGTCGATCTCGACGAGCGTCTTGCCGGGGCACGCAGCGCCGCCTTGCGCGCGGCCAGCGGCGTGGTGGTGGCTGAGGCGCAGGTCGCGGAGGCGCAAAGCCGCAGTACCCTGGCCGATCACAGTGCAACACGCTACGCCGAGTTGCGCCAGAAAAACTTCGTCAGCGGCGAGGTGGCGGATGCCAAGCAACATGAAGCCAATGCCGCCAAGTCGGCGCTGGATGCCGCAAAAGCAACGCTGGAAGCGGCTCGCCGCGATCAGGCCCGGGTTGGCGCCGATCTGGCCGGCACAGCCAAGCAGCGGGCGCAATACCGTCTGAGCAGTCCCATCGACGCCCTGGTCAGTTCTCGCGAGGCCGAACCCGGTTCGACGGTGGTGGCCGGCCAGGCGGTGTTGCGTTTGATCGACACCAAGAGCATCTGGGTCAAGGCGCGCATCGACCAGGGGCGGACCCAGGGTCTGGCCACGGGGCAGACGGTGGCCATCGTCCTGCGCTCGCGTCCCAACGAGATCCTGAGCGGGCGGGTTGCCCGCATCGAAGTCGGCAGCGACAGTGTCACCGAAGAGCGTCTGGTCGACATTGCCTTCGACAAGCCGCCGGAGAATCTGTCGCTGGGGGAACTGGCCGAGGTCACCATCGCCTTGCCGCTGCAAAACAAGGTCCTGACCGTGCCCAGTTCCGCTATTCACCGCGTGCAGGACAAGACCGGCGTCTGGCGCAGCAGCGACCAGCGCGCCAGTTTTCAGAGCGTGCGCAGCGGCGCGCAGACGCTGGACGGCAGGACGCAGATTCTCGACGGACTTCAGGCGGGCGACGAGGTCGTGGAATTTTCCGCAGCCCAATTGCACGGCGGAGACAAGCTGCAAGGCGTCGCCAGCCTGACGAAATGATCAGCCTCGCCGGCCGCGACATCCTCCATTCCTGGGGAAAGTATGTGTTCACGGGCGTCGGTCTCGGTCTCCTGATCGGCGTCACGCTGTCAATGGCCGGCATCTACCGCGGCATGGTCGAGGATGCCAAGGTGCTGCTCACCAACAGCGGCGCCGATCTCTGGGTGGTGCAGCGCGATACCCTGGGGCCCTATGCCGAGCCGTCGACCCTGCACGACGATGCCTGGCGCATGCTGGCCTCGCTGCCCGGGGTCAGTGCCGCCGGCAACGTCACCTATCTGACCATGCAGGCCTGGCGCGGCCGGGAGGATGTGCGCGTGATGGTGGTCGGCTACGAGAGCGGACGCCCGGGCGAGCCCGCTTATCTGATCGCCGGGAGACCGATCACGCGCTCGCACTACGAGGCCATCGCCGACGAAAAGACGGGCTTCGCGCTCGGCGACAAGGTGCGCTTGCGCCGGCACGAGTATACGGTCGTCGGCCTGACCCGGCGCATGGTCTCCTCGGGCGGCGACCCGATGCTCTTCATCCCGCTCAAGGATGCGCAGGAAGCGCAGTTTCTCAAGGATAACGATGCGATCATCAACGATCGCGCCCGAACGGCGGCCAATCCCGGGCTCAATCGCCCGGGCGTGCCCGGACTGCTCGACGCCGTGATCAGTAGCCAGGCTGCAAACCACAACGTCAATACCGTTTTGCTGCAGGTCGCCGCCGGCTGGGATGCGGCGGCAGTGGCGACGGACATCCGTCGCTGGCAACGGCTGCAGGCCTACACGCGGGCGCAGATGGAAGAAATCCTGTTGGCCAAGCTGATTGCCACCTCGGCCAGACAGATCGCCATGTTCCTGGTGATTCTCGCCGTGGTCAGCGGCGCGATCGTGTCCTTCATCATCTACACCATGACCCTGGGCAAGATCCGCGAGATCGCCGTGCTCAAGCTGATCGGTGCGCGCGATCGCAGCATCGCCCTGATGATCCTGCAGGAAGCACTGGGCCTGGGTCTGGCCGGCTTCATCGTCGGCAAGGGGGCGGCAACCCTGTGGGCGCCCTATTTTCCGAAGTACGTGCTGCTCGAGAGCGGCGACGCGCTGCGCGGCTTCATCATTGTCATGCTGATCTGCGCGCTGGCCAGCACCGTCGCGATACGCGCGGCGCTGCGTGTCGACCCGGCGACGGCGATCGGCGGCTGAGATGGGCGAGGCGATCAGGATCGAGAATCTCAGCAAGCGCTACGGCAGCGGCGACACCGCCGTCGATGCCCTGCGCGGCTTGGACATGGAGGTGGCCGCCGGCGAAGTGGTCGGCCTGGTCGGGCCGAGCGGCTCGGGCAAGACGACGCTGCTGAAATGCCTGGGTGCGGTCATCGAACCGAGCGGCGGACGCATGCTGCTGGGCGGCGAGGCCATTTACGACGCCGCCCGCGGCGGCTGGCTGGAACAGGATCTGGCCGCCCTGCGCCGCGACCGAATCGGGTTTATTTTCCAGGCGCCCTACCTGATACCATTCCTCGACGTCACCGACAACGTCGCCTTGCTGCCCATGCTCGCCGGGCAGAACAACAGTGAAGCGCGTCGCCGCGCCAGGGAACTTCTCGAACAACTGGATGTGGGCCATCGCGCCCGCGCTCAGGTATCGCAACTGTCCGGCGGCGAGCAGCAGCGCGTGGCCATTGCCCGTGCCCTGGCCAACCGGCCGTCGGTGATACTCGCCGACGAGCCGACGGCGCCGCTTGATAGCGAACGTGCGCTGACTGTCGTGGGTCTGCTCGAAGCGATGGCCGAGCAGTCCGGAACCGCCATCATCGTGGTGACCCATGATGAAAAAATCATTCCCATCTTCCGCCGCATCTATCGCATGCGCGACGGCAAGGCCATGGAGGAGTTGGCCGGCTAGCGTCCGTTACCTTTTCGGGTAATTGCGTCCAGCCGACGGTGACATGATGATCACCCGAAGTGGTGACCCGGACGGGTGCGGGCTCCTATAGTTGTCTGGAGGACAACCCAGGGGATTTACCCCCGCAGAGGGGTTTGTGCCAGCGAAGCAGGTGCTAAGCTGGCAGGCGTTCCAGCAGTGAGGTGACCGCCAGGGCATCGCTGCCGAAGAAATTCTCTGCGCCGATTTCAGTCGCCAGTCCGGTGCGCTCGACGACTTCCATGAACTGCCGCTTGGCGCCACTGATGACCATCGTGATGCCGCATTCGCGCAGTCTGTTGACCAGTTCGCGGAGCATTTCGACGCCGGAGGCATCGATCTGGTTGATGCCTCCGGCGGCGACCAGGATGACCTTCAGTTCAGGATTGTCGCTTTCCAGTTTGCGGATGGCTTCCTCGAAGAAGGATACGTTGGCGAAAAACAGCGCCGCATCGCAGCGAATGGCGCCGATCTGGGGATGCAGCGGCGGCAGATGGAAATGCTGGGCATCGCGCAGCGTGCCGTCGCTGTGCATGCCGACTTCGATGATGCGCGGCGACATGCGGCGGTAGATGAAGGCTCCGAGCGCAAATATGATACCGGTCAGGATGCCATTCTGGATGTTGGGGGCGAATGCCAGGGTGGCGGCGAAGGTCAGCAGCGCGGCGACCCCGTCGTCGCGGCCGGCGGCCCAGGAGCGGCGCAGGGCGCGCAGGTCGATCAGATTGGCGACGGCGACGACGATCATGGCGGCCAGCGCCGGCTTGGGCAGGTGGTAGAGCAGCGGCGTGAGAAAGAACAGGGTGAGCAGCACGAAGCTGGCCGAGAAAAGGGCGGAATAGCCGCTTTTCGCACCCGAGGCGAGGTTCAGCGCCGAGCGTGAAAAGGAGCCGGAAACCGGCATGGAGTGACAAAAGGCCGCCGCCACTTTCGCCAGTCCCTGTCCGATCAGTTCCTGATTCTCGTCCCAGCGGCCGCGCGTCTTGATGGCGATCACCTTGCAGCTGGACATGGCCTCCATGAAGCTGATGATGGCGATGACGAAGGCGGCAGGCAGGAGCGCAATTGTCGCCCGCCAACTGAGCGCAGGCACGGAGATGCTGGGCATGCCTGTGGGTATTTCGCCGACGATCTTGCCGCCATGTTCGGCGAAGGCGGTGACATAGCTCAAGCCGGTCAGAACGACCACCATGATCAGCACACCGGGCAAACGCGGCGCGTAGCGCCGGAAAGCCAGCAGCATCGCCATGGCGAGAAGCCCATAAGCCAGGGTCATGCCATGGATGCTGTCCAGACGCGTCAATATATGCCAGATGTCGACGAGGAAATGCTCGGTCAGCGGCACGGCGATGCCGGTCATGGATGACAGCTGCGAGAGGGCGATGATGATCGCCGCGGCGTTGATGAATCCCATCAGCACGGGGTGCGAGAGCAGGTTGAGCAAGACGCCGGCGCGGGCCAGGCCGAGACCGATCTGGAACAGGCCGGAGAGCAGGGCGAGGAGGGTGACGTAGGTGATGAATTGTTCGCTGCCCGGGGGCGTGAGGAGGCTGACGCTGGCCGCGGTGAGCAGCGAGGTCATGGCCACCGGACCGGACGACAGGATGGGCGACGAGCCGAAGAGCACGGCCACGACGGACGGGATGAAGGCGGCATAGAGACCGAAGTAGGCCGGCACGCCCGCCAGTTGCGCGTAGGCGAGCGACTGCGGGATGGCCAGCAGGGAGACCGTGATCCCGGCGAGCAGGTCATGGACCAGGGTCTTGCTGTCGGGCCGCGGCCAGGCGAGAAAAGGCAGGAGGCGGCGGAGCAATCGAGTGCCCGAAGCTAGGGCACTAATGGCCATTTGCCGGATGTGCCTGGAGTTCCTTGAGGGCCTTGGCGGCCAAGGGGTGACCGCCGGCCGCGGCGCGCTGATACCAGAGCAATGCCGCTTGCCGGTCCTTCCTGAGACCGTCCACGCCCAGTTCGTAGCGTTGCGCCAGTTGGTATTGGGCCTCGAGATCGCCGTCTTGCGCCAGCTTGTGCAGTTCAGGCAGGCGGTGATACCAGCCCTCCTCAAGCAGGTATCCGATTTTTTCGATCAGTTGGAGCAGGGGGACGGCGTTGCCATAACCTTGCTGCGCGGCTTTTTCGATCCACGATTTGGCGATACCCTGGTTGGCTTCGATGTCCTCGCCGACGTGGTACATCTTGCCCAGCAGGAACTGCGCTTCGGCGTTGCCCTCGATGGCCGCGCGCTCTATCCAGTAGCGCGCCTTGGCCGGGTCCTTGGCGATGCCCTGGCCCTCGAGGTACATCTTTCCCAGTTTCAGCTGCGCCGACACGACTCCGCGATTGGCCGCCTTCTCTCGCCAGTCGGCCGCGAGAAGCGGTTTGGCCTCGACACCCAGGCCTTCGGCATAGAGGTCGCCGAGTCTTTCCTCGGCGTAGCCGTTGCCGGTGAGTGCCGCCGCCTCGAACCAGCGCGCGGCAGCGGCGGGATTCCTGGTCAGGCCGCCGTCGCCGTTCAAGTAGGCCACCGCCAGAAGGATCTCGGACGATGCGCTGCCGGACTCGGCTTCGCGCATGATCAGGGTAATCTCGTCAGGGGTCATGGCCATGACGGCGGGAGCGATGGCCAGCAGGGACAGCAGCGCAATAGGGAGAATGGATCGCGGAAACATAAGCTAAACCGGAGGACGCAGACGGCGCGGGTAGCGCAAGTTTACAACAAGCGGGCGACTTAAATCTTCCTCGCCACCATGCCGATCAATGCAGAGGGGCCGCCAAGCCCCAATCCCTCTTTGATGTCTTCTTCGTATTCGACGAGCTCTTCGATCGCCCAGTCCGAAAATGCCGTGCGCAGCAACTCGGCCGTGTACAAATTCTCGACCTGCGACGGTCCGCCCGTCCTGTACTCCAGCTGCTTCGGCGTATACCCGTGCAGCAGAATTCGCCCGCCGGGACGGGTCGCCGCCTTCATCGCCGTGAATTGACGCTGGCGATCCTGCGGGCCGACGAACTGGATTAAGATACCGACGACCCAGTCGAAATGAGCTCTCATGGCAGGCGGCGGCCAGTCCGGGGCCAGGATGTCGGCAATCGCGAAGTTCACGGCAACGTGGCGTGCGGCCGACAGCTTGTGTGCCTTGGCGACAGCCACGGCGGAGATCTCCACCGCGGTCACCTCCAGCCCCTGCTCGGCCAGCCAGACAGAATTGCGGCCTTCGCCGTCGGCCACGGACAGGGCGGTGCGTCCTTGCGCAAAAAGGTCGGCGCGGCGGGCAAGAAAGTGGTTGGGTGCGATGCCGAAAAGATAATCGTTGCCGGCATCGCGATAACGGGCACTCCAGAGCGATTCTTGCGTGGTCATTGGTGTGGGCTCCTTATTAGTAGGAGCTAATGTACCTGAGCTTTGCCTCAATGAAAAGAGACTCGGCGGTTGCGATCGGTGCGTTCCGGCAAATCCGTTAATATCCGTTGACACATATATATGGCTAGGCTAATATTCGCTCATGGAACTTCAAGATCTATTCGATACTTTGGCTGACGCGACGCGGCGGCGCATCCTGTTGCTGTTGCAGACACAGGGTGAGCTCTGCGTCTGCGAGTTGACTGCCGCCCTCAATGAAATCCAGCCCAAGGTTTCGCGCCACTTGGCTGTGATGAAAGAAGCCGGCATGGTGATTCCTCGCCGCCAGGGAACCTGGATGCATTACCGTCTCGCTGTGCTTCCGGCATGGACCATGGATCTGCTCACGGCGTTGACGAGAGGCGCCGTGGCCGAGATCAAGGCCGATCAGAAACGCCTCAAGGCCATGGCTGGACGTCCCGATCGTATTGCCGCCTGACGGAGCAGAGATGAGTACATTGACCGACCTTCCCAAAACCTCTGCCCCCTGGGGCTGGCTCGCGACGGCCGGCGTCGCCTGGATCATCGCCTACGCCGCGCTGATTCCATTTGCCGATGCCGTGATCGCCGCCCTCGGACTGACACAGCAGACGCATCTGGGCGAGGCCTTGCATTTCTTCTTCTACGATACTCCGAAAGTCCTGCTGCTCCTCACCGGCATCGTCTTCGTGATGGGCGTGATTCACACCTTCGTCGCCCCGGAACGCACGCGGGCGCTGCTCTCCGGCCGGCGGCTCGGCGTCGGCAATGCGCTGGCGGCGACGCTCGGCATCGTCACGCCGTTCTGCTCCTGCTCGGCGGTGCCGTTGTTCATCGGTTTCCTTTCCGCCGGGGTGCCCCTCGGCGTGACCTTCTCCTTCCTGATCTCGGCGCCGATGGTCAATGAAGTCGCGCTCGCCCTGCTTTTCGGCCTGTTCGGCTGGAAGGTGGCGGCGCTCTACCTCGGCCTCGGCCTCTCTGTCGCCATCGTCGCCGGCCTGGTGATCGGCAAGCTCGGCATGGAAGACCAGCTTGAGGACTGGGTGCGCACCATTCAGGCCACGCAATCCGCAAAATTCGACGCGGCCCAGCCCAGCTGGGCCGAGCGCTTGGCCGCCGGCATCGGGCATGTGAAGGAGATCGTCGGCAAGGTCTGGCCCTACATCCTGCTCGGCATCGCGGTCGGCGCCGCTATTCACGGCTATGTGCCCGAGGACTTCATGGCGTCCATCATGGGTCGCGACGCACCGTGGTGGTCGGTTCCTGCCGCCGTGGTCATCGGCGTGCCGATGTATAGCAACGCCGCCGGCATCATCCCCATCGTCGAAGCCCTGCTCGGCAAGGGCGCTGTGCTGGGTACCGTGCTGGCCTTCATGATGAGCGTGATCGCGCTATCCGTGCCGGAGATGATCATCCTGCGCAAGGTACTCAAGCCCCGGCTGATCATGACCTTCGCCGGCGTCGTCGCGGCGGGCATCCTGCTCGTCGGTTACCTGTTCAATGCGCTGCTCTGAAAGGAAATAAAATGGAAATCAAGGTTCTCGGTACCGGCTGCGCGAACTGCCGTACTACCGTCGCGCTGATCGAAGGGGCGGCGTTGGCGAAGGGCGTGGCGATCGATCTCGTCAAGGTGGAAGACATCAAGGAGATCATGAGCTACGGGGTGATGAGCACGCCTGGCGTGGTGATCGACGGCAAGGTGGTGCATGCCGGCGGGGTTCCGGGTCGCGACAAGGTAGACGGTTGGCTGAAGTAGCGCTAGCGAGGGATTTCTGCCTGCGGGCACCCGGAACGCTGTTGAAGTTATGGCCTGTCCTAGCGTTTCCGGTTTCGCCCTTAGCCGTCAGAAGTAAAAGCGCATCAGTAACTCGAGGCGACGCGAGTTCTGCTTCTCGCCGAAATCGCTGAGACGTTCCCCATGCAGCGCATAGAGACGCAGGCGCAAGTCGAGGTTTTTCACGCCGCTGTAGAACAATTCCGGAGTCACCTGGTAGCTGCGATCATCCAAATTCATGATCGCGGTGATGGCCGACTGGAAATAGACGATTCCCATGGCATCCTTCTGCTGAGCGCGGAAGTAGACATAGCGCAGACCCGGATTGGGACGTCCGTAACTTCCCATACTCAGCGCCGAAGCGCGCAGGAATAAGGTGTTGTTCCCCGTTTGCTGCAACTGTGTCGAACCGGCCTCGACAAGTTGGTAGAACTGCCCGGCTTCCTGGCTGGAATAACCCGTGCCATTACGGTAATACTCGGCGATGTAAGTGGTGTCGTTCTCGGTGAGATAGCGCAGCCCAAGCAGCGAGCTTGTCGCATCCCCGACTGCGCTGGCGACCCGGCCCTGGCTATCGGTCACCGGCTTCACGAACTGCTGGATGCGCGCCCATTCGCCGTGAATCTCGAAATTCGACGTCAGGTTCCGCGAGAAATCCATGCCATAGCGAGCAGGCCGGCTGCCTTTTCCCTGCCAGGCAAAGTCGATGTCGGTGTCGCGATAGAGCAGATAAAGTTTGGCGGCGGGATTGAGGTGACCGCTGCTGCCGAAAGCGCTATTGACGTCGCGTTGTACCGGCAATACCACCGGGGTGAAGGCGATGGTCTGCAGCGGACCGTCCTGGTTATAAATCAGATCGGCATTGGCCATCGTGTAGCCTTCGCGGGCCAGGTCGGGATCGTTCGGGTCCTTGGGTCGCTCGACGAAGCCGATCGGGTTCCAGGCATAGCCCTTGCCCCAGCGCAGCGTCCGCTTTCCCGCTTCCAGGGTGATGCCCGGATCGGGCCGGAGCGAGTAGGCGGCTTCGTAGAGGACGTTGTTTTCAGCATGAGCGAGTTGATCTCTCTGGAGATCGGAGTGGCTATGGAAATCGAAGGTGCCGATTCCTCCCCGCAGCTTGCCGGTGAGTTCCACTGTCGCGGTGCTGCGCTCCAGACTCGCCCGTTGTGCCTGGCCGAAATAGCCGAGCTGGTAAAACGCCCCGGCGCGGTTGAGCGCGAAATCCTCCTGTTTGAATTGCACGAAGCCGCCGAGTTCGAAGGGCTTCTTCTCGAATGCCGCGGCGTCGAAGCTGTATTCGTCGGCAGCCCGCGCACCCGCCACCGCCAGACTCGCCAGCAGCCCGGCCAGCCATGGCCGCGGCGGGAAAGTCATTTGCGCAGCTCCTGGATTCGCGGCAGGTAATTGAGCGTGAATATCGAATCCGAGAAGCTGCCCTTCTTGAGGCCGGACCAGAGCATCACCGACTTGTACCCCTTGTACAGCGGACTGTCGGTCTCGAGCGTCGCGGGACGCCTGATGCCGCCGCCGAAATCCTTGACGTTCTTGAAGTGCAGCGTCTTGAGGAGCATGCCGCTGGCGGCATAGGCTTCGATCGTGGTCGGCAGGAGCGCCTTCTTGTCCACCCACATCTTGAGACTGTCGTAGGCCACATCGTTGGTCCTGGCTTTCAGCGAAAGCAGGATGGCCTCCGGCTGTTCCTCCGCAGCCGCCACACTGTATTCGCTGGTGTAGTCGATGCGCAGGATGTCGGCGTTGTTGAAGATGCTGCCGGTCACCGACTGCAGGCTGGTGATGCGTACCGGCTTGCCGACATCCGGAATATACAACCACATGTTGTCGCCCAGGCGCAGGGTCACGCGGCCCTTGTCGCTCGGCGGCGAGAGAAACAGCGCGATGACCTTGTCGCGACCCTTCTTGATGGTGTAGAGCACATATTCCTTCTTGCTTCCGTCGGGCTGGATGTCGATCAATTGACGGTAGGCCTCGTAAGACTCCGGCTCCAGATTGCGATCGACCTTTTCCAGGATCTTCGCGCCGTCGATGGCGGCCGCCTGAACGGTGGCGCCGACTGTCAGCAGACTCGCCAGAATCAGTATCCGTAGCGATATTTTCATGGCAGTTTCCTTGAGTGAACCATCAAACATGGCGCAGCGCGGTAATCGGATCCATGCGCGAGGCCTTCCAGGCCGGTTGCAGGCTCGCTATCGCCGCAACTGCGATGACCGTAGCGGCGACGGCGGCCACCTGTCCCAGTCCGAGCGACGGCGACAGCACCACGGTCTGCTGTTGGCCGAAGATGAAGCTGATCTTCCACACATTGAGCGCGTAGATCAGGATCATGCTGATGACGGTGCCGACAATGGTGCCGGCGACGCCGAGCATCAAGCCCTCGCAGAGGAACAGGGAAAGGATTTTCCCTGGGGAAGTGCCGATGGCGGAAATGGTGCCGATCTCGCGGATTCGTTCATATACCGCCATGATCATCACGTTCATGATGCTGACCAGGACGATGGCGACCAGCATGATCTTGATGAACAGGGTCAGCACGTCGATCATCCGCGCAATATTGGCGAAGGGCGACAGATCGGCCCAGGTATGCACTTCCAGGAGCGGCCGGTCTTCCTTGTCGGTCAGTCCTCCCAGGGCTTGCTTGAGATCTTTGCTTACGGCATCGAGATGCGCCATGTCCTTCAGGCGGATGACGTACTCGCTGACTTCCGCGTCGCGGATGCGCAGCAGTTCGCGAGCGTTGTCGATGTGCACGTATCCGTCGCGTCCGCCCGGGCCGGAGAGTCCTTCCATGATGCCGCGCACCACGAAGGTCTTGCCGTTGACCGAACCATCGCGGTTGGTGGTCACCAGCACGACCGTATCGCCTACCTTGACCTTCATGCCGCTGGCGAGCAAAGCCGGGACGAGAATTTCTCCCTTGCCGAGCAGCGGACCCGCCTTGCCGCCCGGGCTGATCCGCCCGGCCAGGAGCGGGAGCGTCACCGCCTCGCGTTGCGGATCGAT
>Ga0172380_10008177_pt1 | contig 11535 bp, 9 predicted proteins | sample Leawe162metaG_FD_119747 | JGI IMG/M metagenome (GOLD analysis project Ga0172380, IMG submission 119747) | Leachate microbial communities from a municipal landfill in Southern Ontario, Canada - Leachate well 162 metaG | ecosystem: Engineered > Solid waste > Landfill > Unclassified | place... | reverse complement strand
GCGCTTTGCGGAACGGTTCGCGAGGATGCTCGGGGCGCCACCATTCCTGATCGGGCAGACACTGATCGTAATCGCCTGGATCGCCCTCAATGGCTCTACGGGGAGCGCGTTTGATCCATTCCCATTCATCCTTCTCAACCTGGCCTTCTCCACCCAGGCGGCGTACGCTGCGCCGCTAATCCTCTTGGCGCAGACGCGCCAGGCCGACCGCGACCGCGCTTGGACCGACGCAGACGCACGGCACCGCGAAGAGCTCTCGGAGCGGACGCTGGAGTTGCTCCAGCAAAACACTGCGATCACCGAACAGGTTGCGGCGCTTACACAGCGCATCGAGGCACTGACCTCGGAGATCCATGGTCGCGTGGTGGCGGACGCGCGCTGACCGCTCGCTATACTCGCGCCGCACCGCGACCGCAGCAGCGAGGAGACCCGCGATGGCAGAGCCTCAGTTCGACAACCTGATCGTCGACCGCGTGGGTACGGATGGGCGCATCGCCCGGATCACGCTCAACCGACCAGAAAAGATGAACGCCCTCTCGCAGGAGCTGCTCTTCGAATTTCGCGACGCTCTTGAGTGGCTGGAGGCGGATGACAGCGCCCGCGTCATCATCGTCCGCGGCGCGGGGCGCACGTTCAGCGCGGGCTACGATCTCACACCGCCGCAGCGCACCGGCGCGGATGCGGTCGTCCGCTCCTTCCGCACGACGGATGACCAGGGCCGCCGGATGTGGCAGGGCATCCGTGGCGGCATGCAGCGGATCACGAACATTCACATGTACTTCTGGAACCTCCAGAAGGTCACGATCTCGCAGGTGCACGGCTACGCGATCGCCGGGGGCTGCGAGCTGGCGATGATGGCGGACCTGGTCGTCTGCGACGAGAACGCGAAGTTCGGGCACCCCGGCCTCCGCTTCGCGGGCACGCGCACCTCGATGATCCTCCCGCTGCTGATCCCGATGCGGAAGGCGAAGGAGATGTTCTTCACCGGCGACAACATCACCGGGACGGAGGCGGCGGCAATCGGCATGGTGAACCGCGCTGTCCCGCTGGACCAGCTGGAGGACGCGACGATCGCGATGGCGGACCGCATCGCGATCCTTCCCGCTGACCACCTCGCGATGCTGAAGCTCCACATGAACCGCTTCCACGAGAACATGGGCATCTACTCCAGCGTGCACTCCAGCACGGATCTGGATGCAGCCGGCCTGTTCACCTCGCAGTCGTTCCAGTGGGCGGACAAGATGAAGGAAGGCCTGCGCGAGGCGCTCACATGGCGCGATGGTCCGTACGAGGACTACCGCTCCGCCAAGGATCGCTAGCTACACCTCGCAACGAACACAGGCGGCGGACTCCCGCCGCCTGTGTGTCCGTTACCTCGATTGGCACCTACTTCGCCTTGAGCGACGCGTAGGCTGCGGCGGCCAGGTCGTCCGCACGCGTGTCTGGCCGCCCTCCGGCCACGGACATCATGTTCATCGCGTACCCGAACGAGAGCCGGTTCACCGGATCGGCGTAGCCCAGCGAGCCACCCATGCCGCCGTGCCCGAAGGCCTCGCGGGGGCGTGGATCCGCGGAGTCGCTCGGCTTGGCGAAGCCCAGCGAACGGACCATGGGAGTGAGGTTGTTGCGATCCATGCCCGCCGCGATCGTCTGTGACGCGCGCTTCACGGACTCGGGGGACATCAGCGTCACGCCGTTGATGCTCCCGCCGTTGGCCATAGGCGAGTAGATGCGGGCCATGCCGCGTGCGTTGCCGTGGCCGTTCAGCGCCGGCATCTCGGCGCGCTTCCATTCCGGGCTGCCCGGGCTCGCGGAGTACTTCTCGATGCCCAGCAGGCCGATGCGCTGCGCGATCTCGTCGCCCTGCCCCCCCAGCGTGGGGGCAGGCTGCGAGGGGCCGTCCGCCGGCCGCTCGCGGAACACTCGAGCTACGCGCTTGTGCTCGGAGTCCGGCAGGCCGATCCAGAAGTCAGCGTCAGTCGGCTTCGCCACCACCTCGCGGAAGTACTGGCCGAATGACTTCGCGCCCACAGCGCGACGGACGACCTCGCCGACCAGCCAGCCCCACGTGGTCGCGTGGTACCCGGAGCGCGTCCCCGGCACCCACTGCGGCTTCGTTGCCGCGAGCCTCGATGTCACCGCGTCCCAGTTGAGTGAGATGTGGTCGGGGTGGTCGCCGTCGAAGTCGACAATGCCGACCTGATGCGTGAAGAGCCAGCGGACGGGAACCTTCTCCTTGCCCTCCGCGGCGAACTCCGGCCAGTACTTCGCGACTGGAGCGTCAAAGTCTAGGAGCCCTTGGTCGGCAGCCACGTGCCCCGCGATCGCGGACACGCCCTTGGTCGCCGACCACAGGTTCGCGATCGTGTCTTCTTCCCACGGCTCGGTGCGGGCGATGTCCTTGAAGCCGCCCCAGAGGTCGACGACGGTCTGGCCCTCGACGATCACGCATACGGATGCGCCATGGTCGCCACGCTCCGTGAAGTTGTTCGCGAACGTGTCGAACACAGCTTGGAACTTCGGGTCGCAGGTGCCTTGGATATCGACGGTGGTGGCGGTCATCACGTTCCTCCTCGGTCAGCGGCGCCCGTCGGTCGGGGCAGGATCGCGGCGAGTGTAGTCCGCCACGCAAACACGTCGAGGGTGTCCCAAAGTCACGTTCGCAGGCGGTGGCGGGAGCCTGCGGCAGAGTCGTGTTATGGTCGCCGCCGTGACCACCACTCAGCCGACGCCCGCACTCGTCAGCAACCCCGACGACGTCCAGGAGATTGCGCGCCTCATCCAGGACGCCGGTCGATTCGCGCTCGACCTCGAGTTCATGACCGAGGGCCGCTACGTCGCGGAGCTTTCGCTGGTGCAGGTGGCCTGGGGCGATGCCGCCAATCCCGAGGTGCGGGCGATCGATCCGCTGAAGGTCGATGCGCGCCCCATCGCTGACCTGGTGGCGGATCCGTCCGTGGAGACGGTGATCCACTCCGCGCAGGCTGACCTGGCGCTACTTGGCGCAGTCTTTGGCGTGCGCGGCCGGAACGTGATCGACTCACAGATTGCCGCTGCCTTCCTGGGGCTGGGCGACCAGATCGGCTACGCGGGCCTCATAGAGCACAGCGCCGGCGTCCACCTCGACAAGGCTTCGCAGTTCACGGAGTGGTCCCGTCGCCCCCTGACCGAGGAGCAGGTGCGCTATGCCCTGGACGACGTGCGCTACCTGGACGCCGCGTGGGAGGGTCTGCGCAGCGAGCTGGTCGCCAGGGGCCGGTTGCCGTGGGTGATCGAGGAATGCGACCGCCTCGCCGAGACGTGGGCGGAGCGCATCCCCCCGCAGGAGATGTACCGCCGCGTGCGCGGCTGGAACAGCCTGCGGCGCCGAAGCCAGGGTGCATTGCGTGGCCTGGCCGCCTGGCGCGAGGAAGAGGCGTTGCGGCTGAACCGCCCGCCGTCCTGGCTGCTGAACGACCGCACGCTCCTGGAGGTCGCACGCCGGCCCCCCGAGGATGTGAACGAGCTTCGCGCGGTACGCGGCATGGGCGAGGGCACCGCCCAGCGCTACGGGAAGGCGATCCTGGAAGCGATGGAGCGTGGCATTGAGGATCCGCCGCCCGGCGATGACCCGCTGCCACGCCTGCCGAACGTAGGCCAGTCCTGGCCGGCCATCCTCAGCGGGATCGTGCAGGCGCGCTGTCGTGAGTCCTCTATCGCCGCACGCTTCATCGCGACACGCCGCGAGATCGACGAGCTGATCGCGTGGTGGCTCGTCGGTGATCGTTCAGAGGAGCCCAACATCGCGCTGCTGCAGGGGTGGCGGCGCGACCTCGTGGGCCGCGACCTCCTCGACTGGCTGCGAGGCGAGACAGCGGTGGTCGTCGACCCCGACTCCGAAGCCGGACTCTCGATCCAGCACTGAGCACCGGCCCGCGCGCTACCGTTTGCGAGCCCAGGCGATGCGCTCGTCCAGGCGGCGCTCCACGGTGATCTCCAGCGGCACGAAGCCGTGCCCCTCCCAGTACGGCGCACCCGAGGGATTCATCGAGGCGTAGTGCAGCACGATTGCGCCGTAGCCCTCGGCACGTGCCCACTCCACCGTGTGGGCGAGGAGAGCGTTCCCGACGCCCTGCCCGCGTGCGTTCGGCTCCACGATCGCCTGGTAGAGGTAGAGGCTGCCCTCCGGTGAGACCGCGGGGCCGCCAAACCCACCTTCGCCCATCAGGAAGTGCATCCCGAGCGGCTCTGCGCCGCGCCACGCGACGACGAGGCGCTGCCTCGGGTTGTCGAGCGCCGACCGCTGGAACGCCTCGACCGCCGCCGACACGTCGCGCCCGAGGTGCGGCCAGAAGATCGGCGGCTCACGGTGGTGCAGCGACTCCAGCTCGTCCAGCCGCTGGAGGGCGGGCAGATCCGCAACGGTTGCGTCGTGTAGCTCGATGTCGCCTGCGTCCGCGGCGGAACCGAGCGGCGACAGGTCGCGATAGGACAACGTGACGTTGGCGCCGAAGCCGAGGAGGAACCACGCGTCGAGGGTCGCTCGGTCCGAGGCCAGCAGCGCCGCGTGGTGGACGAAGAAACCGTCCTCTGCCCAGCGGGCGGAGAGGTAGGCGTACAACGCGCGGTAGACCTCCACAGCCGGCTCATTGTCGTCGACGGCGTGCCCCGCGACCGGGATCGAGATGGAGTGCGGTGGCGTGTACTGCGCCCAGAAGGAGTCCGGGGCGGGCATCGACCGAGTACCGCCCAGGAAGCCGACGATGCGCCCGTCCCGCTCAGCGACAGCGATGTCCGCGCCGCTATCGAGGAGTGCATGGGTGAGGAGCCCCACCCACTCGCCGGAATTCTCGTAGCGCCCGGGGAGGGCGGGCGTTGTCGCGCGTGCGCGGGCGTGTGCGCGGGCACGCACCGCGGCTATCTCGCCCAGGTCGCGAGGTTCGTAGTGACGGACGGTCAGAGGCATCCGGGTGGAGGGCATGAGGCTCTGTCCTACGGAATCTGGCGTCCTAGCGGAACTGGCTGAGGACCTCGCGAGCGAAGAGCTCCGCGGGCTCGCGTGTATCGCGGCCGAAGAACTCGATGTTGAACATCGTGCAGCCGATGTCCAGGTGCGCCTGGATACGCTCCGCGACCTGGCCGGGCGTGCCCGACAGCGCCATCGGCCCCGTCGGATCCCAGCCGCGGCCGAATATCTTCTGCGCCGACTCGATCATCGGCGTGACCGTGGCTTCATCCTTCGCGATCGTCACCAGGCATTGCTGTGAGACCGTCACCTCCGAGGGGTCGCGGCCGAGCACCGCGCAGTGCTCGCGGAGGACTCCCACCTTGTGAGCGATGCCCGCGTGGTTACCGGAATTGTTGTTCCAGATATCCGCATACTTCGCCGCCAGACGCATGGTGACCTTCTCGCCGGCACCGCCCACGAGGATGCGTGGCTGCCGTTCCGGCTTCGGCAACGTGACAACGTTCTCGGTCTGGAAGTACTTCCCCTCGAAGGTCACTTCATCCTCGTCGGGGCTCCACATGCGGCGGAGGAGCTCCAGCCCCTCGCGGAGCTGGCCCAGGCGCTCCTTTGTCTCCAGGTACGGCACGCCGAAGTCTGTGTACTCGCGCGGCATCCATCCCGCCCCGAAGCCGGGGATGATGCGGCCGCCGGAGATGTGGTCCAGCGTCGCAATCACCTTGCCCAGGTGCGCAACATTTCGCATCCCCATCGGTGTGACCAACGTCCCCAGGGTGACCGTGGACGTCGCGGCTGCCAGCGCACCGATGAGGGACCAGGCTTCCAGGATCGGGATCTGCGGCGACTGCGGCCCGTAGAGGTGGTCGTTCACCCACAGCGAGTCGAACCCCATCGCCTCGAACTCGACCGCCGCGGCGCGTGCTTCCGGCCACGAGCGTTTGATCTGCGGCACCATCACGCCGAAGTGGGCCCTGGGCATCGTCACTACCTCCAGACGGGTGTCGAGGTCTATCGGGTGAGCGGATCGCGGTACCCCTTGATCCGTCACCGATACTACGGCAACACATCCGCCGATCGCCCACGGGGGTGGGCTGCCGGCGGTGGGAGGGAATGCCCGATGGCCAGAGCCATCGACTGGCAGAGCGTGCACCGCGAGGCGCTGGACCTCATGCAACGCTATCTGCGGATCGACACGTCCAATCCACCCGGGAAGGAGGCTCCGGCCGCCCATTTCCTCGGCGAGCTGCTGGAAGCGGAGGGGATCGAGGTCCAGTACCTGGAGAGTGCGCCGGAGCGGGAGATCCTCTACGCGCGAATTCCGGGGGACGGGTCGCAGCGGCCATTCATGCTCTGCAACCACACGGACGTCGTGCCGGTAGAACCGTCGTACTGGACGAAGCCGGCGTTCGAGGGCATGGAGCAAGGCGGCCGCATCTACGGTCGCGGCGCGGTGGACATGAAGGGATTCGCCATCATGCAGCTGATGGCGTTCCTCCTGCTCCGTCGAGCCGGCGTCCGGCTGAAGCGTGACGTGATCTTCTGCGCCGTACCGGACGAGGAGGCGCTGGGCCGCTTCGGCATGCAGTGGCTCTGCGATCACCACCCCGAGCTTGTCGACGACGTGGAGTACGAACTCAACGAAGGTGGCTCCGGATCCTCGGAGTTTCAGGGCCAGTCGCGGCAGGTGTTCTCGGTCGCGACAACGGAGAAGCAAGTGTGCTGGCTGCGTCTTACGGCAGTCGGGATGCCGGGGCACGGCAGCGTGCCCCACGACCTGGAGGAAAATTCCGCGATCCGGCTCGCAAAGGCGATCCAGCGGCTGGCCGAGTGGGAGCGCCCGCTCACGTTCGTCCCGAACACGGAGGCGTGGGTGACGCGATTGGCGGAGGCAGGGCTGATGCCCTCGCTGGACGACCGCGAGCGACTCGAGCAGGTGATCTCGGCGTCGCCGCCCCTCATGGCGATGTTCACCAACACCCTGAACGTGACCATGCTGGAAAGCGGCATCAAGGCGAACGTGATCCCCGCGAAGAGCAGCGCGATCATCGACTGCCGCCTGTTGCCCGGTCAGTCACGCGATGAGTGGCTGCGCGAGGTGGTCGCCCATCTGGACGACCCGCGGGTGCACGTCGAGTTGCACGAGCAGATCCTCGACGACATCGAGCCGGCCTCTGCGCCGTGGGACACGGAGCTCTATCGCGTCATCGAGGACGTGGTCACGGAGGCGATCGAGGGGGCCGTCGTTGTGCCAGGGATGACCGTGGGAGGAACGGACAACCGCTTCCTCCGCGCGAAGGGCATCCCGGCGTATGGATTCGCGCCGTGCGTGTTGAGCGCAGAAGAACGCGCCGGGTTCCACGGCAATGACGAGTTTCTGACGGTGGACAATCTCAACATGGGCTGTGAGCTCACGTACGAGATTGTCCGCCGGATGTGCACCTAGCCAGGGCTGCTCAACCAGCCGGTCATCAGGCCGGATCGAGCGCACGCACCAGCGCGGTGAGCAGCTCCAGGCGCGGTACATCGATGCCCAGCGACTGAGCGCGGCGAAGTGGCTCCGCGAAAATTGCGTCCACTTCGAGCGGGCGACCTTCAACGAAGTCGATCATCGTGCTCGGGCGGTACACCTCCATGGTGTCCGTCATCGTGAGCATCTTCGCAATGTCGATGGGATCGAGGCGTCGCGCGGAGCCGTGTGCGGCGAGGTCTGAGTTGCCCGCGGCCAGGACTTCGCGCATGAGTGCCTCGGCTTCCGCGCGCAGGGCGGAGTCACCCATGATGCGATCCGTGGTGATGCCACCACCCGCGACGGCGAGGCCATTGAACGGGATGTTCCAGAGCAGCTTGCGCCAGCGCGCCTCCAGCAGAGACGGCGTGGCGTGGACCTCCACCGTTGCGTCGCGCCAGAGTGCCATCGCGGCATCGACCTCGCCAGGGTCGTCCTGGTAGTGGCCGATGGTGACAGCGCCGTAGTCGATGTGGTGGACCAGGCCCGGTGTCTCGCGGTTGATGCAGGTAAACGCCAGGCCGCCGAAGACGCGCGCTGCGCCGAACCAGTCCGCGAAGCGTTCCTCCAGCCCGAGCCCGTTCATCAGCAGCAAGATGCGTGTCTGAGGTCCGACGCACGGTGCGAGCAACGCCTCGGCTTCCTCGATCGCTGTGGACTTCAGGGCGCATAGTGCCCAGTCGACGGGGCCGATCTCCGCGCTGCTGCGGTGCGCGAGCGGGGCGTCGAGGCTGAAGTCGCCATCCTTGCTGCGGATCACGAGGCCGTCGCGAGCGACCGCCTCAAAGTCGCGGCGCATCAGGAAGTGCACCTCGTGCCCGGCCTGCGCCAGGCGCGCACCGTAGTAGGAGCCCACCGCGCCGGCGCCGATGACCGCGACACTGCTCACCGGGAGGGCCTCACCGGTCGCCGCGCACTCGCAGCACGACCTTGCCAGTGGAGCGTCGGTCGCTGAGGAGGCCCAGCGCCGTTTCGTACTCCTCCAGCGGCAGCACCCGGGAGATGTGCGGCTTCAGGCGGCCCTCCGCGTACCAGGCGAGGCACTCGCGCATCGCCGCCTGCACGGCGTCCGGGCGATGTCGCCGCATTTGCCCGATGCTCATGCCCATCGCGGACGCATCCTTCACCAGCAGATGGTTCGCGGGGATCTGCGGGATGGTGCCGCTGGCGAAGCCGATCACCAGGATGCGCCCGCCGGGGTTGATGCAGCGCAGCGACGCGGTGAACGCATCGCCCCCGACCGGGTCGTAGACGACATCGACGCCGCCCGTGAGCTCCATCACGCGGTCGCGGATGTCCTCGGTCGCGTAGTTGATGAGGTGATCCGCGCCGTGGTCGCGCGCGACATCCAGCTTGTCTTGCGAGGATGCGCTCGCGATCACCGTCGCGCCGGCCGCCCTCCCGATCTCGACGGCGGTGAGCCCGACGCCGCCGGACGCACCATGAACCAGCAACACCTCGCCCGGCTGCAACTGGGCTCGATGCCGCAGCGCGACGTGTGACGTTGCGTAGACGATCGGGAAGCCTGCTGCGGTTGCCCAGTCCATGTTCGGCGGAAGTGGCGTCACGTCGATGGCGCGGGCGATCGCCTCCTCGGCGTAGCCGCCGTGACGGTCGAGGAAGGCGAGCACGCGGTCGCCCACCGCGACGTCGGTCACGTCCGGGGCGACCTCCGTGACGACCCCGGAGGCCTCCATCCCAGGAGCGAACGGGAACGGTGGCTTCTCCTGGTACTGCCCGCGGACGATGAGCAGGTCAGCGAAGTTCACGCCGCACGCGTACACGTCCAGCCGGACGTGCCCCGCGGGAAGGGCGGGCGACGGAAGCTCGTCCAGAAGGAGGTCAGCGACCTCACCCCAGGCGCGACAGACGACAGCTCGCATCACGGCTCCTCGGCTGATCCGGTACAGAGGAAATGCTAGCGCGGCTCAGGCATGATGGGCGCATGAGCAACGCACCCGATCCCACCGTCGACTACGTCTCCATCACCGCGGAAGAAATCCCCGACGCCTGCGACGCCGCGATGGCCGAGGCGGACGCGATCCTGGCGCAGGTTGTCGCCGTCCCGGACGACGAGCGCACCTTTGCGAACACCATGCAGCCGCTGGACGAGGTCGCGAACGTCCTTGGCATTGCCGGGGGTACGTGGGGGTTCCTGGGGTACGTCCACCCGGATGAGCCGCTCCGCGAGGTCGCACTGGAGTATGAGCAGCGCCTGGACACCTACAGCACCGCGCTCGGATTCCGGGAGGACGTCCACGCCGCGGTGACCGCCTACGCGGCGACCGAGGAGGCTCGTGCGCTGGGGCCGGATCAGGCACGTTTCCTGGAGCGCACGCTGCGCGACTATCGACGTCACGGCTTCGCGCTGGACGCGGAGACGCGTGGGCACGTCCAGGGGCTGCTGGAGCGCCTGGTGCGGCTGGGGGTGACCTTCCGTCGCAACATCGATGACAGCGATGACGCCCTGCTCCTCACGCGCGATGAACTGACGGGGATGCCGGACTCGTATATCGACCGTCTGCAGGTGACGGAGACGGAGATGGGGCCGCGGTATCGCGTCTCGCTCGACTACCCGGAGATGTATCCGTTCCTGGAGCGCGCGGAGCGGGAGGACCTGCGCCGGGAGTTGTTCGTGAAGAATCACAACAAGGCTGCCGACGTGAATCTGCCGCTCCTCGCGGAGGCGATCGCGCTGCGCGACGAGGTTGCGACCACGCTCGGCTACGCCTCGTGGGCTGCCTACGGCACCGAGACGCGGATGGCCGGGGCACCGGAGGCCGCGACCGCCTTCCTCGTCGACCTCGAACAGCGCGTGAGGGTGAAGGCAGACCGCGACATCGAGGAGATGCGCGCGTCCAAGCGGCGGCACACCGGCGATCCGGACGCCACGCTGGAGATCTGGGACTGGCGCTACTACCAGAAGCGCGTGCAGGTGGAGCAGTTCGACGTCGACCAGTTCGCGGTGGCTGAGTACTTCCCTCTAGAGGCGACCCTCGAAGGCATGTTCGAGGCGTATCAGCGACTGGTGGGCGTGCGGTTTGTGCAGGTGCAGGATGCGCGCGCGTGGCACCCGGACGTGACGCTGTACCGGGTGGACGACGCGGCGGATGGGCACTTCATCGGCTACTTCTACATGGACCTGCACCCGCGGACGGGGAAGTACGGCCACGCCGCTGCGTTCACGCTGCGGCCCGGACGGCGCAACCTCGATGGCACCTACCAGGGTGGGGTCTCGTCGATCGTCGCGAACTTCACGAAGCCGGCGCCGGGGTCACCCAGCCTGCTGCGGCACTCCGAAGTAGAGACGCTCTTCCACGAGTTCGGTCACATTCTCCACCAGGTGATGACTCGCGCGCCGTTCGTGCGGTTCAGCGGGAGCAGCGTGGAGCGCGACTTCGTGGAGGCGCCGTCGCAGATGCTGGAGCACTGGGTGTGGGAGCCTTCCGTGCTGCGCGGCTTCGCTCGCCACGTGACCACGGGGCAGCCGCTGCCGGAGGACCTGCTGGCGAGGATGATCGAGGCGAAGAACGTTGGCAGCGGCGTGCACTACCTGCGCCAGCTCTACTTCTCGCGCCTCGACCTCGCGTACCACGGCCCGGGCCGCGACAAAGACACAGACGCGCTCGCAGAGGAATTGCATCCGATCACCGGATTCCCGTTCGTGGAGGGCACACACTTCCAGGGTGGCTTCGGCCACCTCTTCGGGTACGACGCCGGGTACTACGGCTACCTGTGGTCACAGGTCTACGGCGACGACATGTACACGCGCTTCGAGGTCGACCCGGAAGCTGGCGCCGACTACCGCCGCGTCATCCTCGAGTCCGGCGGCATGCGCGACGGCGGCGACCTCCTGCGCGAGTTCCTCGGCCGCGAGCCCCGGAACGACGCGTTTCTGCGCGAGATCGGGCTGGAAGCCTAGGCGCTACTTCAGCTCTAGGGTCGCGAGGAGGCGCCGCGTCGCTGCCGAGATATCGGCGATGGCGAGGTCGAACGCCTCCGCGTTGTGCTTCGCGGGGCGCTGGAAGCCGCTGACCTTCTTCACGAACTGCCGCGCGGCGGCTTCGATCTCCTCGGAGGTCGC
>Ga0172380_10008176_pt1 | contig 11536 bp, 8 predicted proteins | sample Leawe162metaG_FD_119747 | JGI IMG/M metagenome (GOLD analysis project Ga0172380, IMG submission 119747) | Leachate microbial communities from a municipal landfill in Southern Ontario, Canada - Leachate well 162 metaG | ecosystem: Engineered > Solid waste > Landfill > Unclassified | place... | reverse complement strand
GTAATTAGCTGGCTGCGCATTTCCATGCTGCGCTTCTCGGCTTCATCGCGGGCGGTCCCGTCGTCGGGAACGCACTTGAACGATTCGCCCGCCATTGGAACCCCCGAGAGCCCCATGCAGCGCACCGGGGTGGAAGGGCCGGCGCGGCGGATCTTGATTCCGTGGTCGTTGATGAGGGCCTTGACCCTGCCCCAGAAGGGGCCGCAGAGGATAATGTCGCCCACGGCCAGCATGCCGCGCGTTACGAGGAGGTTGGCGATGGGGCCCATGCCGGGTTCCATCTGGGCTTCAATCACGAACCCGCGGGCCTTGGCGCGCGGGTTGGCCTTCAACTCGAGAATTTCAGCCTGCAACAGGATCATTTCCAGGAGGCGCTCGATGTTTTTGCCGGTCAGGGCGCTGACCTCGACGCAGATCACGTCGCCGCCCCATTCTTCCGGCACGAGCCCGATGGCTTGCAGCTGCTTGCGGACCTTGTCGGGATTGGCCCCGGGCAGGTCAATTTTGTTGATGGCCACCATGATGGTTGTCTTTGCGGCCTGGACATGCCTGATCGCCTCCTCGGTCTGGGGCATGACGCCGTCGTCTGCGGCAATCACGATCACGGCAATGTCGGTCAAGTTGGCGCCGCGGGCGCGCATGGCCGTGAAGGCCGCGTGTCCGGGCGTGTCGAGAAATGTTATTTTCTTATCGCGGTGGGTGGCGGTGTAAGCGCCGATGTGCTGGGTGATGCCGCCAGCTTCGCCCTTGGCAACCGCCGCGTTGCGGATCCGGTCCAGGAGCGATGTTTTGCCGTGGTCAATGTGGCCTAAAAAAGCCACAACCGGCGGGCGCTGCTCGAGGTCTTCAGGCCGGTCGGGCAGGTCGTCCTTGTCGGAGAGCGATGGCGGAGGCTTGGCCTCGGCCGCCTTTTTTTCATGTTCAATGATAAAGCCGTGTTTTTCGGCAATCTGCTGGACAATTTTGATCTCCAGCTTTTCATTGATGGAGGCGAAAACGTTCATCATCATCAGCTCGGCGATCAGCTGGTTGGGCTTCATGCCCAGCCTGTCCGCCAGTTCGCGCACGACGATCGGGCCGTAAAACACCATGGTTTTTTTCGCTGCGGGCGCAACCGGTTTTGATTCGGCCGGTTTCGGCGGAGGGGGAGGGGGCTTGGGAGCGGCGGCTTTAGCCGGCGCCGCTGGTTTTGCGGCGGGCTGCGGGAGCGAAACGGATTCCGCGGCCGGGGAGGGTTTTGTCACCTCCGGCTTCCGGGCCGGGGGCGGCTGCGGCTGCGGGGCTTTCTGCGCGGCAGGCGCAACGGCAGGGAGCGGAGCGGAGCGGCTTTCCAGCAGCCTTTTTACCTTTGCAACGGTTTCTTCATCAATGGAGCTTGAATGGCTCTTGACGGAAACACCGATGTCCGACAAAGCCTTCATCAGGTCCTTGTTGGCTATCTTCAGCTCCCGTGCTAAATCGTATATTCGCATGTAATAACACTCGGGTTTGCCGGTTCACGGCTTAAGGATTTGATTTATGCTCCTGCGCCGCTGCCGAAACGGCATTTTTAACGGCCTTGGCGGTCTCGGGGTCAAGCCCGGCCTGCTCCTGCAAGTCGGCTGCATCAGCGGCCGCGATGCCGTCCGCTGTCAGGAAACCGGCGTGCACCAGTTTGTCGGCGGTTGCCTTTGCAATGCCGAGGGCGCGCACCAGGTCATCAACCGCCATAACGACTTTTTCCTCGAAGCTGATGTCTTCCTTGTCCTTTTCAATGTCTATTTTCCAGCCGATGAGCTTCGATGTCAAGCGGGCGTTCTGGCCCCTTTTGCCGATGGCGAGCGAAAGCTGGTCCGCGTCCACCACGATGGTGATCTTGTGCTCGGCTTCGTCTATGTTGATCTTGTTGAGCTTGGCCGGGCTGAGCGCGTTGGTGACGTAAGTCCTGGTATCCTGGCTCCAGCGGACAATGTCTATTTTTTCGCCGAGCAGCTCGCGGACAATGTTTTTCACCCTCATCCCGCGCATGCCGACGCATGCCCCGACCGGATCGACTTTTTCATCGTTGCTTGAGACCGCAATTTTGGTCCTGTATCCGGCCTCGCGGGCGATGCCTTTAATTTCAATGGTTTTATCGGCCAGCTCGGATATTTCCAGCTCGAAAAGGCGGCGGACGAAGTCGGGGTGGTTGCGGGAAAGCACGATGTGATGGCCGCTGGTGTGGTCCTGAACGCTTAAAATCAGGGCCCGGATCCGGTCGCCGACCTGGTATTCCTCAATCTGGACGCGCTCGCGGGAAGGCATGATGGCTTCGACCCTGCCCAGGTCAATGATCACATCGCCGCGGTCCACGCGCAGGATTGTGCCGCTTACGATATCGCCCTCGCGGTCCTTGTACTCCTTGACAACGATTTCTTTTTCCGCGTGCCGTATTTTCTGGATGATGGCCTGCTTGGCTGTCTGGGCGGCGATGCGGCCAAACTCGCGCGCCGGCACTTCGATTTCAACGGTTTCTCCGGCCTTGGCGCCGCGCCTGATCCTCTGGGCTCCCGAGACCGATATCTGCGTGTTGCGCGACTCTACAATTTCCACGACTTCCATCTTGGCGAACGCCTTGATGGCGAGGGTGTCGCGGTCTATCTCTATCCTAAAATCCCTGGCCGGCCCGACGCTTTTGCGGGAGGCCGAAAGCAAGGCCGCTTCCACCATCTGGATCAGGGAATCGCGGCTTATACCGCGTTCCTTTTCCATGTTTTCGATAACGGTCAGTAAGTCGTTTGTTGCCATAAAACACCCGTCCGGATGAAATTATATCCCAGCCGCAGATGGCAGCGTTCATTCCATCCTCGACAAATACAGCCATGCTCCAAAGAATAAAATATACGCATTCGCCTCCTGGCAGTCAATGTATTTCACCATTATTTTAACCGGATCATAATTTGCTTGACTCCAATGGCATTATACGCAAATTGTTGGCAAACCAATCCCACCGGAGATAAAACATGACTAAGAAAGCAACCGAAGCGCCGCAGGCCAAAGATGTTCAATTGCCGGCAGTCGGCATTGTTCTTGAATTGGAATACATGTTGTTTCCCGGCCGGCAGTTGACGTACAAGGCCTTCAACGACGTTCTGAAGGACCACCAGGTGACGCTCGAGCCGGCCGCCTTCGCGCGCTATTGCTCCCAGCGCTCCATTGAAAAGAGCCTTCAGGATGCCTTGGCCGCCATCGAGAAGAAAACCCTGGCCACGGAATCCGCCGCGGCGAAAATCAAGAAGCATTTCGAAGCTTCCCTGCATCAGGCTTCCTGCCAGCCTTCTGAAGGAATTTTATCATTCCTGAAAAAAGCCGAAGAAAAAAATATCAATATCGGCTTGCTGTCTTTTTTACCGGAAGAATCGGCGCGCCAGCTCATGGCCCGTGTTCCCTTGAGCCAGTCGGCGTGCCTGCACGTCATGCAGAAGGAAGCCGTGGACTACCCCACCTCCGACAGCTGGCTGTCCCTGCTCAAGACCATGAAAGTTGCGCCGCGCTGCGCGGTTGCCCTGGTGGACGGGGCGACGGCCTGCAAGTCGGCGCTGGCCGTCGGCATGTGCTGCGTGGTGGTTCCGAACCAGTTCACCGCCTGGCAGGCCTTTACCGGCGCGGACATTGTCTGTGAAGGCGCCGAAAACCTTGACCTGAACCAGATATCCGCCCTGCTTTCAATGGCGCAATTCAGGAAGCGAGATAAATGACTACCGTGCTTGAAGATGCGCTCCGGGGCCGGATAACCCCTCGCATGCGCGCGGCCGCCGCGACCGAGCGTTGCCAGCCCGGAATGGTGCGCGCCGAACTGGCCGCCGGCCGGGCGGTGCTCCCGGCCAATCCCGGGCACGGGGCTCTGCACCCCTCGGTCATCGGGCGTTCTTTCCGGACGAAGGTCAATGCCAACATAGGCCTTTCTACAGAGCTTTCTTCGCGCAGCCTCGAGATGAAGAAGCTTTCTGTGGCGCTCAACGCCGGGGCGGACTGCGTCATGGATTTGAGCGTCGGCGGCAACCTGGCCGGTTTGCGCAAAGCCATGCTGGCCGTCTGTCCCGTGCCGTTCGGAACCGTTCCGGTCTACGAGGCTGTCTGCCGCAGCGGCGGCGATCCGGACTCGTTCGATCCCGATATGCTTTTCAGGGTCATAGCCGAACAGGCGGAGCAGGGGGTAGATTTCATGACTTTGCACGCGGGCATTTTGCGCGAACACATCCCTCTGGCCATGAAAAGGCGCGCCGGTATTGTCAGCCGCGGCGGGGCAATTCTGGCCCTGTGGATGAAGAAACACAGGCGGCAAAACCCGCTCTACGAGCGCTGGGAGGAAGTGCTGGAGGTGTGCAGGGCGCATGACGTGACCGTTTCCCTGGGGGACGGGCTGCGGCCGGGCTGCCTGGCCGATGCCAGCGACGCGGCCCAGTTCGCGGAGCTCGATACGCTCGGGGATCTTGTACGCCGGTGCCGCCGGAGCGGGGTGCAGGTGATGGTTGAAGGTCCGGGCCACGTGCCTTTTGACCAGATCCGCATGAACGTGGAGCGCGAACAGAGAATATGCCGGGGAGCCCCTTTCTACGTCCTCGGGCCGGTCGTGACTGACGTTGCCCTCGGTCACGACCATATTTCATCGGCCATCGGCGCGACCGCCGCCGGGGCCAGCGGGGCTTCCCTGCTGTGCTACGTCACCCCGGCCGAGCACCTTGGGCTCCCTGCCGCGGAAGAAGTGCGCGAGGGCATCATCGCTTTCAAGATTGCGGCCCACGCCGCCGACATTGCCCGCGGCCTTAAAAATGCAAGGGATTGGGACGATGCCATGACGGAGGCAAGAACGGCCTTTGACTGGCCAAAGCAGTTCCGTCTGGCGATTGACAGCGCCTCGGCCAGGGCAAGGTTTCAGAAAATCACCGGCAAGCTAAAGGGATCGCGCGATCACTGCTCAATGTGCGGCGCGGAATTCTGCGCCATGCGCGTCTCGCAGAAGGTAAAGGCTTGCATCCCGCCAAGGCCGCAAAGCAACGGGAAATAGCAGCTTTTTGTGCCGGCCTTGCGCACTTGCTTCGTCATTATCCGCTATATGAGAAACAATTCCATAAACCGCCTCCTCAAAATCATGGCCAGGATGCGCGCCCCGGGCGGATGTCCTTGGGATCGCAAGCAGACCCTTGGCACACTGAAGCAGTATTTGGTCGAGGAGTGCTACGAGGTCATGGACGCGATTGATTCCGGCGATCCCGACAAGCATGCCGAAGAACTTGGCGACCTGCTGCTCCAGGTGGTTTTCCAGGCCCAGATAAGGAGGGAAAAGGGCCAGTTCACTTTTGATGATGTCGTCGCTAAAATATGCGAGAAGCTCATCCGCCGCCATCCGCACGTGTTTGGCGGCCGCCGGGCGGGCGGGCGCGCCAGGGTTATCAGCCAGAAGGAGGTTTTGCGCAATTGGGAGCAGATCAAGGCCGGGGAAAAGCAGGCCAAACACGGCCGTACGGGCCCGGTTTCCCTGCTCGGGGGGCTGCCGCGGCACCTGCCGGCCCTTCACAAGGCCCACCAATTCCAGCAGCGCCTCGCGCGCGTGGGTTTTGACTGGAAAGACGTGGATGGTGTCGTCTCGAAAATCGAGGAGGAACTTGCCGAGGTCAAGCAGGCGCTCGCCCAGGGCGACGCGCGGCACGTCCGGACCGAGGTTGGAGACCTGCTTTTTGCCGTGGTCAACCTCTGCCGGTTCAGGAAAATGCATGCGGAAGAAGTGCTGCAGGATTCGATCGCCAAGTTCGGCAAAAGATTCCGTGCCGTTGAGAGCCGCGCGCGCGCGGACGGGAAGGCGCTGACCCGCTGCTCGCTGGCGGAGCTGGACCGGTACTGGGAAGCGGTTAAAAAGCAGGAACGGAAACGCTCCTCGCGGCCAGGAAAGTCCTGACTAGAACCTATCTCAAAATTGGCATGGAGCATGGTGCGAGCGACGCGCTGGCAGAGCAAGGCGTGCAAGCGGGTGGCATAGCAGCCGCTATGGCTCCGCTTGCAGAACGCCGCTCTGCCAGATTGAGATAGGTTCTATTGCCCCAAGCCGGCGGATCAGGAGTTGAGCTGCAAGCGCTCGATGAGCAGCCGCATGTCTTCCGGCAGCGGGGCGAAGAATGCCGCCAGCTCTCCCGTGCCGGGGTGGCGCAGGGTGATTTTGCACGCGTGCAGCATCTGGCGGCCCGCGGCCGGGTGCGCCGCGCCTGGCGCGCGTTTGCCGTATTGCCGGTCTCCGACGACAGGGTGCTGAGCGTGGGCCAGGTGGACCCTGATCTGGTGGGTGCGGCCGGTTTCGGGAAAAACCTTCACCAGCGAATAATCGCCCGCGGTTTTGACGGTTTCGTAGCGCGTGACCGAAAGGCGGCCCCGCGGCGCCGTGGCGGACATTTTTTTGCGGTCGGAGGCATGCCTTCCTATCAGGGTCCTGATCTCGCCCGCCCCCGGCGCGAGCGCGCCCCGCACGACGGCCAGGTATTCCTTTTTGATTTCGCGGCGCCTGAACTGTCCGGCAAGGGAAAGCATGGCCCGGTCTGTTTTGGCGACGACAATGACGCCGCTGGTATCCTTGTCGAGGCGGTGCACGATTCCGGGGCGCATTTCCCCACCTATGCCTTCCAGCTTCGGGCAGCGGTAAAGCAACGCGTTAACCAGGGTCCCGGAGTCATGGCCGGCCGCAGGGTGCACGACCATCCCGGCCGGCTTGTTGACGATGATGACCGAGTCGTCTTCGTGGATAATATCGAGCGGAATTTCTTCCGCCTTCAGTTCGACCTGGCGCGGCGGCGGCAGGCTGACCTCGGCCGTCTCTCCCGGCCGGATTTTGCGGCTTTCCTTGGCCGGCCGGCGGTTCAGGGTGATCAGTCCTTCCCGGATCAGTTTCTGGATCCTTGAGCGGGATAAGCCTTCCATTCGGCGCGCCAGCCAAATGTCAAGGCGCGTCCCGGCATCTTCGCCTTCCACGGTGAATGCGCGGCGGGTGTTCATGAGTGGCGCTGCCGCCTCGCTCCAAATACAAACCAGGCCAGGATAAGCCCGGCTGCAAACAATGCCAGGCTTACCGCCTGGGCATAGTCCAGGCCGTGCCAGCCGAGCCGTTCATCGCCCCGCAGGAACTCAAGAAGGAATCGTCCAGGCGGATATGCCAGCAGGTAGACTGCCAGCACCTGGCCGTCGCGCTTCTTGCGGCGGTAGGCTGCAATCAGGGCGAGGTAAAGCCCAAGGTTGAGCAGGGCTTCATAGATCTGGACAGGGTGGCGGGTGGCGCCGTGCTGGCAGGTGCCCCATGGCAAACCGGTCGCAGTCCCGTAACAGCAGCCGTTCAAAAAGCACCCGATCCTGCCGAAGAAATGGCCCAGCGGCAGGGCCGAAACCACGAAGTCGGCCAGCGCCGGAATGCTTATTTTTTTGATCCGGGCATATACTATTCCGGCCGCAAAAGCGCCGATAAAACCGCCGTAGTAAATCAGCCCACCCTGATCCACGCGGATCACGTCCATGGGCTTTTGCAGGTAATACTGGGCGTTGGCCGCGACGTACGCAACCCGCGCGCCGATGATGCCGAACAGCATGATCCAGAAAGCGACGTCGGAGCCGTAGCTGCTACCGCGCTTTTCGCGGATACCGAGCGCGGTAAGGTGTGCCAGGCAGGCGAGGAAGCCCGCTGCGACCATGACCCCGTACCAGTAAACCGGCCGCGCGCCTATGTGAAAACAGACTGGATCCATTTGTTAATCCGCCTTTTCATTCTGTTCACCGGCGAGCAGGCCGGAGGGTTTGAGCTCGGCAGCGTGCGCGGTTGCCCCGGCCGATGCGGGGATGGTCAGGTTGAGCCCCGTGGCCCCGTCAAAAATATGGGCATGCTCCATTTTCGGGCACACTTCGATGTTCTGCTTGACGGCGCCGAAAAGCCCCGAATCCATCCGCATCTGGAAGTTGTGGCCGCCGGAGATGACGTGCACGACGATTTCATTCCCCAGCTTTTCGGTGACGTCAACCGCCCCGCTGATTGTGCCGCACTGCGGGGATGGATGCATTTCCCTGAGGACCAGCGACTCGGGGCGGATCCCGAAGAAGACCTCCCTGTTGTTCACGGCGCTGATCTGCGCGTGCATGCGGTCCGGCAGGCGCAGCTGAAACGCGCCGCCGTCAAAGATGAACCCGGCCTGGTCCCCGCTTACTTTGCCGGGGAATATGTTCATGGGGGGTGTGCCGATGAACCTGGCCACGAAGGTGTCGGCCGGGTACCGGTATACGGTGAGCGGCTCAGCCGCCTGGAGGGCGAGGCCGTCCTTCATCACGACGATCCGGTCGCCGAGAGTCATGGCCTCCACCTGGTCGTGGGTGACGTAGATCATGGTGGTGTTGAGCCGCTTGTGAAGGTGCATGAGCATGGCGCGCATTTCCACGCGCATCTTGGCGTCGAGGTTGCTGAGCGGCTCGTCGAAGAGGAAAACGGCCGGGTGGCGGACTATGGCGCGCCCGAGGGCCACGCGCTGGCGCTGGCCGCCGGAGAGCGCCGTGGGGCGGCGGTTGAGAAAGTCGGCGATGCCCAGGTCCTTTGCGGCGCTTTCGACCCTGGCCTGGATTTCCCGCCGCGGCACGGAGCGGAGCCGCAACCCGAAAGCGAGGTTGTTGTAGACCGTCATGTGGGGATAAAGGGCGTAGTTCTGGAACACCATGGCGATGTCGCGGTCCTTGGGCGGGACATCGTTTATGACGCGGTCGCCGATACGGATGGTGCCGCGGTTGATCTCCTCGAGGCCGGCAATCATGCGCAGGGTGGTGGATTTGCCGCAGCCCGATGGGCCCACGAAAATGATGAACTCCTTGTCGCGAATATCCAGGTTGAAATCCCTGACCGCGACGACATTGCCCGGATATATTTTCCAGACTTTTTCCAGCACAACCTTTGCCATAACTCGCTTCCTTTCCGACGGATCCCGCGGCGCACGTTTCAGGCGCCGCCGCGGTTTGCTCATTTTTCAGAAGGCACAACGATGCCGCGCATGATGATGTTCTGACAGAATGCGAAAATCAGGAAAGTCGGTATGGCGGCAATGATGAGCGAGGCGTACATGACGCCGCGGCCGCTCATGCTCTGCAACTGGTAAAGCCAGACCATCATCGTCCACATCTTCTGGTCCTGGCAGACCACGAACGCGAACATGAAGTTGGAGTAAGCCCCCGTGAATGCCCCGAGCGCGATCACCGCCAGGATCGGCTTGGACAGGCTCATGGTCAGGTGCCAGAACATGGTCCATTCGCCGGCGCCGTCGAGCTGGGCGCTCTCGTAAAGCTCTCGCGGGAGGGAATCGAAAAAGCCTTTCAGGAGGAAGATCGAGAAGCCGTTCGCCATGCCGGGCAGGATCAGGGCGGCAAAGGTGTTCAGGAGGTGCAGCTGGCGCAGCATCAGGAAGCTGGGGATCTGGGTCACCATGGCCGGAAAGGCCATGGTGGCCATGAGAAACAGGAGGACCTTGTAGGTGGCGGGCATCTTGTAGCGGGAAAGCGCATAGGCGGCCAGCGGGTTGACCAGCAGCGCAATGAGCACCGCCAGGGTGCAGTACACCACCGTGTTGAAAATGCCGCGGCCGTGGAAGAGCAGGTATTGGCCGACCGTTTTATAATTGCGCAAGACGAATTCCCGCCGCAGCTCGCCCATGTGGGCGGCAAACCAGCGGCAGTGCAAATCGCGCTGCGGCGGAAGGACTTCGGCGAAGGAGCGGTATTCAGTCTTGAACCTACGGTTCAGGTCTTCAATCGCGCCGTATTTTTGCCGGAGATGGTCGCGGAACATGACCTCAACGCTGTGAATGCGCAGGGCTTCCGCCGGGGCTTTGTGCATGAGGCCGGTGTCGGGATCCTTCCATCCGGTGATGAAATTATCCCAGTCGCTCAGAACCGGCCCGGCGAGCGGAGGCTCTTCAACAAGGGGGATCTCGGTGAACGCCTTGTATCCGGTGCCATAGCGGCCGTTGAGCTTTGCGAGCGATTTGTGGCGGGCCTGCAGGTAGGCATGGTAGGCCCCGAGCGCGGAAGAGTCTGCCCGGACCCATTGCAGGGCGAGCGTGTTGCGCACGAAATCCTCCCAGTCGTATTTTTCGCGCGCGCTGGCGATGCCGCCGATTTTCACCGCCAGGTTAACTTCCGACCAGGAGGCATACTTTGTCCCGTGCTCGCGGTTGTACTGGTCAATATTCAGGGAGTAAATTGATTTGAGATACATTTTTTTGAAAAAGCCGTTGACCGAAAAATAATAGCGCCACTCCGGCGGGAGAGTTTTTTTGAATTCGTTGATCGCGCGCGTGAAGGCCGAGCCGCTGGGCTTGTCGCGGCGCATCAGGCAGGCGTAAGGCCGGTAGACGATGTTGTTCCAGCTGGCGAATTCTGTTTCAAGGCCTCGGTTGACGTCCTGGATATCGGCGCCGTATTTGGAGCGGAGGTGCGTTTTGAAGAGCCGCAGCCCCGAGGGTTGGGTGCGCGAGCGCGGCGTGTCGAGGTAGCCGGCGGTCCAGGCGTAGTCCGGCAGGGGCGCGCCGGCGATGAACCCGGCCCATTCCTCCGCAAAATCAGCGTTGACGGCGCGGGGAATTTCCATGACTTCGAAGTCCATGATGTCTTCGTCGTAGGTGGTGTTTTCATGCAGGACGCTTTCGTTGAACAGGCCCTCCATGTGCTTGCGGTAGAGCCACTGGTCGTTGACGAGGAACCCGGGGACGGCCTCAAAGTACTTGAGGTCCACGCCGCTCTTGGTGCTGCCGGAAAGCATCAGCATGAACGGGTAAATCATGGAGGCGGCGCCTGCCAGCAGGAAAACATACATGCCGGCGAAAAGCAGCCTGGTCTTGAGCGAGTTGCGCCCTATTTTTGAAACGATAGGCATATTTCTGAATTTACGATTTTAGATTTAAAAATATCATTTTATGCATGTCTAAGGGCTTTTACTTGTTGCCGGTGGTTTTGAATTCAAGCCGCGAAAGAATCCTGAGCTGGTGCACCGTGAAGCCGATCAGCATAAAGCCAAGGATCCATGCCATGGCAGAAGCCGGCCCGAATTTCAAAAACATGTAGGCCTTGTAGAATATATGCAGGCCCGCCACTTCGGTGTTGCTCGCGCCGCCGGTCATGGCCAGGATGAAGGCTTCGCTCTGCCAGGAGCCGATAAAAATGCCTATGAACTGGATTATCAGGAGGGGCTTAAGTATCGGAATGACGACAAACAATATCTTGTCTATAAAGGAAGCCCCGTCGATGTCGGCGGCCTCGTAAAAATCCTCGGCGATGCCCTTCAGGGCCGCCAGGTAGATGAGGCAGCCCGGGCCCATGCCCGCCCAGACCATGGGCAGGACGCAGCAGAACATGGCGGTCTTTGAATCGAAGAGCCAGCGGTAGGGTTCGGAAGTTTTATTGAACAGGGCCAGGTACCACGGCGTTCCCTCCTGGAAGAGGATCGGCCGCGCAAAGTCAAAAAAGAACATGAAAAGCATCAAGCCTGCCAGGAGGCACATCGCGCCGGTGGCAT
>Ga0172380_10008175_pt1 | contig 11539 bp, 10 predicted proteins | sample Leawe162metaG_FD_119747 | JGI IMG/M metagenome (GOLD analysis project Ga0172380, IMG submission 119747) | Leachate microbial communities from a municipal landfill in Southern Ontario, Canada - Leachate well 162 metaG | ecosystem: Engineered > Solid waste > Landfill > Unclassified | place... | reverse complement strand
CGCCCGCAGCCGCCCCGAGCCGCTCTCGCGCAGCACCCGCCGCAGCGCCGGCTCCTGGCTGCGCTCGATCCCCGTGCGCACCATGCGGACCGCCCACAACAGCAGCGTCACCGACCCCGCAAGGTGGAGCAGAAGCAGATAAAAGTTCATAGTGCCTCAGCCACTCGGGTTGTTGAAACGGTGCCGCGCTGCCGGCCCGGCCCGGCGCGCTGCATTGCACATTAGTATTGACATCGAAACATTTGTTCAATACCCCTGAGCACCAATGGACGGGAGCAGGACGCCATGACCATCAACGTAGCCCCCACCGGCCTGGCGCGCGACCTCGTGGCACGCGCCGAGGCGGGACGGCCGATCCGCATCGGGCTGATCGGGGCCGGCGAGATGGGGACGGACATCGTCACCCAGGTGGCGCACATGCCCGGTCTCGAGATCGGAGCGATCGCCGATCTCAACGTGGCGGCGGGGCTCAGGGCGGCGGAGATCGCCTATCGCGAGCCCGGCCATGCGCAGGAGGCGGGGAGCGCGGCAGCGCTGTCCGCGGCGATCGACGCCGGACGCATCGCGGTCACCGGCGACGCCGACCTCGTCATCGGCAACGACCAGATCGACGTCGTCATCGATGCCACCGGCGTGCCCGCCGTCGGCGCCGAGATCGGCCTGCGCGCCATGGAGCACGGCAAGCACCTCGTCATGATGAACGTCGAGGCCGACGTCACCATCGGCGCCTATCTCAAGCACGAGGCGGCGCGGCTCGGCGTCGTCTATTCGCTCGGCGCCGGCGACGAGCCGTCGTCCTGCATGGAACTCATCGAGTTCGTCTCGGCCATGGGCCACACGATCGTCGCCGCCGGCAAGGGCAAGAACAACCCGCTCGACATCGACGCCGTCCCCGACGACTACGCCGAGGAAGCGGCGCGCCGCCACATGAACGTGCGCATGCTCGTCGAGTTCGTCGACGGCTCCAAGACCATGGTCGAAATGGCCGCCATCGCCAACGCCACCGGGCTGGTGCCCGACAAGCCGGGCATGCACGGCCCGGCGGCGACGCTGGACCAACTGGCGACGACGCTGGTGCCGCGCGCGCATGGCGGCATCCTCTCGCGCACCGGCGTCGTCGACTACACCATCGGCAAGGGCGTCGCGCCCGGCGTGTTCGTCGTCGTCGACATGAGCCATCCGCGCCTCAGCGAGCGCATGCACGATCTGCGCCTCGGCACCGGGCCGTACTTCACCTTTCACCGGCCCTACCACCTGACCAGCCTCGAGGTGCCGCTGACCTGCGCGCGCGTCGTGCTCTACGGCAAGCCCGACATGGTGCCGCTGGCGACACCGGTCGCCGAAGTCGCCGCCGTCGCCAAGAAGCCGCTGCAGCCGGGCGAGACGCTCGATGCCATCGGCCAGTACTGCTACCGCGCCTACGCCATGACGGCGACCGAGGCCCGCGCCGCCGGCGCCATTCCGTGCGGCCTGCTGCAGGGCGGCAGGGTCACGGCGCCGATCGCCAGGGGCGAACTGATCACTGCCGCCAATGCCGCGCCGCCCGCCGGCTCGAAGATCGTCGAGCTGCGGGCCCGTCAGGACCGCCTGGTCTTCGGCGTCGGGGGAGCCTGACCATGGCACGCGCCGGCCAGTCGTCCCCCGCTGCCGCGGCGCCCGGCGCCAACCAGCCGTTTCTGTACGCCCATTACTCGGCCGACCAGTTGCGCGAAGCGCTGCGCCGCATGCACCTCATCCGCCAGTTCGAGGAGGGGGCCGAGCAAAGCTACATGCGCGGCTTCATCCACGGCACCATGCACCTGTCTATCGGCCAGGAGGCAACGGCGGTCGGCACCTGCCTGCCGCTGACGATCGAGGACCAGATCACCTCGACGCATCGCGGCCACGGCCATTCGATCGCCAAGGGCGCCGACGTCAAGCGCATGTTCGCCGAGTTCTTCGGCAAGACCACCGGCTATTGCGGCGGGCGCGGCGGCTCGATGCACATCGCCGACGTCTCCGTGGGCAATCTGGGCGCCAACGGCATCGTCGGCGGCGGTATCCCCATCGCCGTCGGGGCGGCGCTGAGCGCCCGGCGGCTGAAGACCGGCAAGGTTGTCGTCTCCTTCTTCGGCGACGGCGCCAACAACGAGGGCGCCTTCCACGAAGCGCTCAACATGGCGTCGATCTGGAAGCTGCCGGTGGTCTTCGTGTGCGAGAACAACGGTTACGGCATGTCGACATCGACGGCGCGCTCGACCGCGGTTGCCAACATCGCCGACCGCGCCGCCGCCTATGCCATGCCCGGTGTCATCGTCGACGGCAACAGCGTCGGCGAGGTCACCGAAGCCACCCACGCCGCCGTGGCGCGGGCGCGCGCCGGCGACGGCCCGACGCTGATCGAGGCCAAGACCTACCGCTATCGCGGCCATTCCAAGAGCGACCGCAACCGCTACCGCAGCAAGGAGGAGATCGAGGACTGGATGAGCAACCGCGATCCGATCGTGCGCTTCGAAGCCGAACTCAAGGAGTTCGGCGTCATCGACGACGCCGGCATCGCGGCGATCCGCGAGGCGGTCCGCGCCGAGATCGAGGCCGGTATCGCCTTTGCCAAGGACAGCCCGGCGCCCGAAATCGCCGACCTCGAACGGCACGTCTACACGGAGCCCGCATGATGGACGCGGCGGTACGCGAGCTGACCTATGCCCAGGCCATCCAGGAGGCCATGGCGCTGGCCATGGAAGCGGACGAGCGCGTCCTGCTGATGGGCGAGGACATCGGCGTCTATGGCGGTGCCTTCCAGGTGACGGGCGACCTGATCGAGCGGTTCGGGCCCGAGCGGGTCATGGACACGCCGATTTCCGAGCTCGGCGGCGCCGGGGTGGCGGTGGGGGCGGCGGTCACCGGCCTCAGGCCCATCTTCGAGTTCCAGTTCTCCGATTTCGCCGCGCTCGCCATGGAGCAGATCGTCAACCAGGCCGCCAAGATGCGCTACATGCTGGGCGGGGCCGTCTCGGTGCCGCTGGTCATGCGCTTTCCCGCCGGCTCGGGCACCGGCGCCGCGGCGCAGCACAGCCAGAGCCTCGAGGCCTGGCTCGGCCACGTCCCCGGGCTCAAGGTCATCCAGCCGGCGACCCCGTACGACGCCAAGGGCATGCTGCTGGCCGCCGTCGCCGACCCGGACCCTGTGATGATCTTCGAGCACAAGCTGCTGTACAAGATGAAGGGCCCCGTGCCCGAGGGCCACTACACCGTGCCGATCGGGACGGCGGAAATCCGCCGCGAGGGGCGGGACCTCACCATCGTCGCCACCTCGCTCATGGTGCACAAGGCGCTCGAGGCGGCCACGGCGCTGGCGGCGGAAGGGATCGACGTCGAAGTCGTGGATCTGCGCACCATCCGCCCGATGGACAAGCCGACCGTCGTCGCCAGCGTGCGCAAGACCTCGCGCCTCATGTGCGTGTACGAGGGGGTGAAGACGCTCGGCGTCGGCGCCGAGGTGAGTGCCATGGTCGTCGAGAGCGAGGCCTTCGACTATCTCGATGCGCCAATCGTCCGGCTCGGCGGGGCCGAGACCCCGATCCCCTACAATCCGGAACTGGAGAAGGCGGCCGTGCCGCAGGTCCCCGGCATCATCGCAGCGGCGCGCGACCTGGTGCGGGGAGTGCGCTGACGATGCCCGTCGAGGTCATCCTTCCCAAGGTCGACATGGACATGACGACCGGCCGCATCTCGCACTGGTACGTGGCCGAGGGCGCCCAGGTGCGCCAGGGCGACGCGCTGTTCGAGATCGAGACCAACAAGGCGGCCATGGAGATCGAGGCCCCGGCGAGCGGGATGCTGCGCGACGTCGTCGGCCGCGAAGGCGTCGATATCGCGGTCGGGGAAACCGTCGCCTGGATCTACCAGCCGGGGGAAAGCCCGGCGCCCCCGCCTTCGCCGGCTCCCGCCGTGCCGGCTCAGCCCCGACTGCATCCCGACGCTCCGGCCCTCGAGTCGCTGCTGCCGACCGCACCGGCACCCGCCGCGCCCGCCGGCGGCGGCCGCGCCTCGCCGCTGGCCCGTCGCCTCGCGCGTGCCGCCGGCCTCGACCTCGCCGCGGTCGCCGGGTCGGGCCCGCACGGCCGCGTGCTGCGCGCCGATATCGAGGCGGCCATCGCCGCCGCCGGCCGGGCCGGTGAGCCCGCCCCGGTGCCCGAGCCGGCGCCTGCCGCAGCGGATGGGAGCGAACTCATTCCCCACGACGGCATGCGGCGCACCATCGCGCGGCGGCTGGTCGAGGCCAAGCTCACCATCCCGCATTTCTACGTCAGCCTCGACTGCCGCATCGACCGTCTCGTGGCGCTGCGTGCCGAACTCAACGCCGCCGCCCCGGTCACAAGGGGCGCGGACGGCGACGCCCCGGCCTATCGGGTGAGCGTCAACGACATGGTGATCAAGGCCATGGCGGTGGCGCTGCAGATGGTGCCGGATGCCAACGTCACCTGGACGGAGCCCGGGCTGCTGCGGCACCGCCACGTCGACGTCGGGGTGGCCGTCTCCATTCCCGGCGGCCTGATGACGCCGGTCGTGCGCCAGGCCGAGGCCAAGACCCTCGCGGCGATCTCCAACGAGGTCAAGGATCTGGCCGGGCGGGCCCGGAGCCGCCGATTGCGGCCCGAGGAGTACGCGGGTGGCACCACCGCCGTCTCCAATCTCGGCATGTACGGGGTGCGCGAATTCGCCGCCATCATCAATCCGCCGCAGGCGACCATCCTTGCCGTCGGCGCCGGGGAACTGCGCCCGGTGGTCGAGAACGGGGCCCTGGCGCTGGGCCAGGTGATGACGGTGACGCTCTCGGCCGACCACCGCGCCGTTGACGGGGCGCTGGCGGCGGAACTGGCCGCGGCTTTCCGGCAGGCGATCGAGCAGCCGTTGCGCCTGCTCGTCTGAGGCGCGCCGGAAGCGGCCACTTGACGCACGGGCGCGCGCGTAGGACGTTGCCGCCGACGTGCGGGCGATGCCGGCCGGGGACGGCGGGCCGCCAGCCAGACAGAAGGAGTGTTCGATGCCAGCTTTCCATCCCTCGGAGTTGCGCTCCGTCGTCGGCAAGCTGATGACGGCGTCGCCGTCCGACATGCGGCTCGTCGCCGAGCGGCTGCGCGACCACATGCTCGAGACGCGCATGACCCCCGAGGCGACGCGCGCCTTCGTCGCCGACCTCGGCTACGACAGCATCGAGGCGTTCTGCGCCGCGATCGGGCTGCCCGAGCACATCGCCCGGCGCTGGGACCGCTTCGGGGTCTCCTCCGAGATGAAGCAGGTCTTCACGCTGGTGCTGGAGCAGCGCCGGCAGCCGGCGGCCGAGCCGCCGCGCGAGGAGAGCGTGCTCGAGATGCGCATGAGCCCGCAGGAGACGCGCGCCTTCGTCGCCGATCTCGGCTATGGCAGCCTCGAAGCCTTCGGTGCCATGCTCGGGCTGCCCGAGCATGTCGCCCGGCGCTGGGGCCGGCTGGGGATGCCGCCCGAGCTCAAGCAGGTCTTTACCCAGGTGCTCGACCAGCGCCGGCGCCTGGCCGCCGCGGTGGACGAGTTCGAATCCATGACGCATGTGGGCCTCGACGATTTCCTCGCCGAGCGCGGCCTGATCTGACTGCCCGAAAGCCAACGCGGCAGCGCCGGCGGAATTCTAGAACCCGCCGCCGGTCTTGAAGCCGCCGTGCCGACGCGTGCCGGCGGACCCGCTGCGCGGCCGCGAGAAGCCGCCGCCGGAGCCGCCACCCGGCAGCCGGCCCCAGCCGCCGCCGAAACCGCCACCCGAGGGGCGCGAGCCGCCGCCGAAGCTGCTATCGGGCCAGGAAAAGCCGCCGCCCTCCGACCACGGGCGCTGGCGGCGCCGGTCGTCGTCGTCCTCGTCGTCGTCGCGGCCGGACCCGCCGCTCCAGCTCTGGCTGCGCCGCCACATCTCCCAGTAGCCGGCGGCGGTAATGGCGCCGCGCAGGAAATCGGTGAGCACGTCGCCCACGAGGTTGTCTTCGCGGAAGGTCGAGCGGGGGGCGTCGAAGCCCTGCTTCTTGAATTCGTACTGGATGTCCTCGAGTTCGCGCCGCCGCGCCGCCAGGATCTTGAGCCGGGCCTTCTGCTCGCGCGTTTCGTTCTCTTCTTCCTGCGCCCTGAGCCGCGCGTCGTCGATCTGCTTGACGATGGTGTCGTCCTGGGCGGTATGCGTCGCGCGGGCATGGGCGAGCAGGGTCTTGACGTCCTCGCGGCGCAGCGCCTCGGCCAGCCCGGCCACGGCGTCGGCGACGGCCGGGTCGCTCCCCTGCGCCAGCTCGTGCTGCTTGTGGGCGATGTCGTCGCGCTGATCCTCCAGGGCGACGACGGCGGCGTCGATCTCGGCAATGCGCGCCTGCGCCGTTTCGAGGCCCTCGCGCAGCGGCTTGCCCCCGCCGGCATCGATCGCCGCCTTCTCGAGCTCGACAACCTCCGCCTCGGCCGCCGTCGCGATCTGCGCCTGCCGCTCGGCATGTTCGCGCAGCCTGAGTGGAATCTCGTTGAGCATGGCGAAGTTGGGGCGCGCTTCCGGGTAGCCGACGATGGCGGAAACGATCCCGTCGAGCCAGCGCACGAGGTTGTTGGCCCGGTACGCCCTGGTGCCGTGGCCGGTCTCCCACAGATACATGAACAGCGGATCGTCGCGATACGGACGCCCCTTCTGTTCGCGATCGGCCTCGGCCTGCAGCGTCTTGCGCATGGCCTCCTCGGCGACGCGGCGCAGGTGCTCGGCGGCTTCGCGCGCCCTGGCGTAGGCGGCGTCGCCCCGCATCTCGCCGGCGATCTTGTCGGCCAGCGTCTTGAGCCTGGCCTGCAGTTCGGCGGTGCGCTTGACCAGTTGCGCCCGCTCGGCGCCCTGTTCGGCGATGCTGCGGTCGACGTCCCCGAGCTGCGCTTCGGTTTCGGCCAGGACGCCGGCGTGGCGCTTCAGCATGTCGCGGGCCCTGGTTTCGGCCTGGCTGAGCTCGCCCACGATCTGCTGCTGGACGGCCGTGTCGAGCCGCAGGCCCGCCAGCTGCTGCAGCAGTTCGCCTTCGGTCTCGCGGATCTTGGCGACGAGCTCGGCACTGCGCGCCAGCCGCTTGGCGATCTCGTCCTCCTCGCGGCGGATATCGCGCAGCGCCTCGTCGAGGGAGCGCAGCGCTTCGGGTCCGGACAGGGTCATCGCCTCACCACCGCGTCACCGCGCCCCCCAGCACCGGCATGGTGTAGTCGACGTCAAGGAAGCCGTACTGCTTGATGCCGACGATATTGTGCTGGATGATGCCGTCGTCCCGCTTGTCCGCCTCCACCGCGCGGTACACCCGCTCGGGCACGCGCACGCCCCACATGGCAACGGTTTCGGTCTCGCCGTTCTCCTCGTTGAGGACGGGCAGGCTCAGCGCCCTGCCCTGCTGGTCCAGCGCCTCCACCACGACGTAATAGTTGGTCGCCTCGGTGTTGATCTCGGGGAAGCTCCAGAAGCCCGATTGCACCCCCTCCCGGTTGACCACCCTCAAATTGTATTCCTGCCTGAGCTGGTCGCGCAGCGCGCTCAGCGACGCGATGGCCGCCTGCGCCCCGGCGCGGTCGCCTTCGGCCGCCGCCGCCTTGCCGCGCTTGACGATCTGCTCGGCTTCGATCGCCGCCTGCTGCACCTTGGTTTCGGTGAAGATCGACTGGTACAGCGCGTCCATCTGCGCCGGCAGCCTGTCGCTGAGTTCGATGCGCGCCGCTTCCGCCTGGCCCGCCTGGTAGGGCTTGTAGGCGAGGAAATAGCCGCCCAGCCCGATCACCAGGATCAGCACGACGGCGAAGGCGGCCGGCCCCCATTTGCGCCGCCCCACGTAGAGTCTGGCGAGGCTGGTCCTGAAGCTGGGCGGCGGCGGGGTGTAGACGAAGCGGCTATGCTCGAGCGCGGCGACCCCCTCCTTGAGGATGGCGTCGCTGACCTCGATGCCCTGCTCGGAGTAGATCTGGCGCAGCTTGGCGATGAGCTGCGTCTCGCGCGCCTCGCCGGAGAGTTCGCGCTCGACCAGGTCCTGGCGGTGACGCAGCGTGTCGACGACATCCATCGCCAGCATGACGTCGTCCAGGGGCGGTTTCTCTGCCGCCTGGGTGCTCATCGTCGCACGGTCGCCCGGATCAGTGCTGCCGCCCACCCGGTCCTCTTATGCCTTCCCGGTCTCGAGCAGCAAGGCGTTGCCCTCGGCCGCCAGTTGCGCCAGCCGGCGCTTCCCGTCCTCGACCGCGTCCCGGATCTCGGCCGAATTCTTCGTCGCCTGCTCGCGCATCTCGTTGATGATGGTGCGCGATTTCTCCTGGAAGTTGACGACGCTGTCGACCAGCTTCTTGACGGCGTCGGCCCGGATCGTGGGGCCGTAGCCGGCCCTGACCGCGGCCTCCCCGACCTGGTCGCCGATCTCGCCCAGCGTTTCGAGGCTCTTGGACATGCCCTCCTTCATGGCGTTCAGCGTCTCGGTCGATTCGTGCAGGCCGAACAGCCCGGTGAACGAGGCGGACAGGGCGGTGAACACGGTCTCGTTAGTGGAGAAGAACGAGATCGCCTGCTGGTACACCCGCTCCTTGGCGTTGGTCGTCTGCATCAGCCGCGCCATCACCACTTCCGAGGTCGAATAGGAGATGGTGAGATTGTCCGAAAGATCCTTGGCGATCTGGTAGCGCCGCTCCTCGTTCTGCAGGTCGCGCAGCCGCTCGTCGCGCGTCATCTCGAGGCGCGCGCGGTCGGCGGCGGTGCCTTCCTTGAAGGCGGCGACGGCGTCACTCGCCGAAGAGAGGTCGGCCTTGCGTTTGTCGAGCAGCCGCTCCGCTTCCTGCAGCAACTCCAGCGCCATCACCTCGGCCTGCTTCAGGGCGCCGCGGAAATCGCGATAGGCCTCGAGGATCGTGTGCTCGCGGTCCACCTGGTTCTTGGTCTCCTTGGAGACGTCGAGATAGGTGTCGCGGATCTTGTCGAAGCGGCTGGCGATGTCGCCGCGGCTGATCTTCATCCACACGTTGGAGGCGCGTTCGAGCACGTCCAGCCGGCCGTCGTCGAGCTGGTCGACCATGCCCTTGGCATCGTCGCGGATGGAGTTGAAGGCGTTGGTGATCCCCTCGTAGCGCTCGCCCACCGTCATTGCCGCCACCTGGCTGCGCACCACCTCGTTGAAGGCGCTGGCCTGGGTCAGGGTGCGGCCGATGAGGATGACCTTGTTCTCGTCGAGATGGGTGATCTCGGCCAGCAGCCCGGTGATCGGCTGCTCGCCCTGCTGCTCGGGCCAGATGCCGAGATCGCGGATCGCATTCATCGCGCGGTCGAGATACTGCAGCGGCTTGTCCATGACTTCGCTTGCCATCGTTCGCTTCCCTGGATGCGTTGCGACCGTTATGTGGGTGCCATGATTCCGTGGCGCCAGAGCGGACACAATCCCTGCCGGCGGGCGGGGCACTATTTTGCCGATATGGTGCGAAAAAGACGCACGAATTGAGGCGGAACAAGCGCTTGCGCCGGACAGGTTGGCCGGGCAGGCTGGGCGGCGCGACCACACGGGGCGGCACACGATGCAATTTGGCGGACAATACCTGTTTCACGCCCCGCGCGGGGCGGTGTGGGCGGCCCTCAACGACACCGGGGTGCTCAAGGCCGCCATCCCCGGCTGCAAGCGCATCGACTGGGCCGGCGATAATGCGCTCGAGCTCGAGATCAAGGTCAATTTCGGCCTCGTGCAGCCGGTGTTCGCCGGCGACCTGACGCTCTCCAACGTCATCCCGGCGCACCGCTATACCCTGTCCGGCCGCGGCCGCGGCGGCGTGCTCGGCAAGGCCGAGGGCGCCGCCCACGTCGTCATCGAGGACGAAGGGGCGGACACGGTACTGCACTTCACCGCGGTCGGCGGCGCCGACGGCGGCATCATGAAACTGGGCCAGGCGCTGCTCGGCACGTCCGCCCAGAAGGTCATCGACGGTTTCTTCCGCCGCTTCGGCGACGCCATGGGCGTCGAGGTCACTCCGATGGCGCCGCCCGCCTGAGGGTGTTGAAAGCGCCCCCAATTTTTGACCAAACGTTCAAACAATCCTCCTTTGCCTCTTGCCGAGCGGCGGTTTGCACGTTCTTATTCCGGGCAACGCGCGGGGATTGGAAAGGCGGCAGGCAGTGCCGTCGCCACGCGCGCACCAGGGAGACGATCGAATGACCAAATTCTCGAGGCATCTTGGTGCCCTTGCCGCCGGCATCGGCGTGAGCGCCCTGCTGGCGGGCGCGGCCTTGGCCGATCCGGCCGTGATCTACGATCTCGGCGGCAAGTTCGACAAATCCTTCAACGAGGCGGCCTATAACGGTGCCGAGCGCTGGAAGGCCGAGACCGGCGGCACCTATGTCGATGTCGAGCTGCAGAACGACGCCCAGCGCGAGCAGGCGCTGCGCCGCTTCGCCTCCCAGGGCGCCAACCCGATCGTCATGGCCGGCTTCATGTGGCAGGCGACGCTCGAAAAGCTCGCCCCCGAGTTCCCCGACACCAATTTCGTCGTCATCGACACCGTCGTCGATGCCCCCAACGTGCAGTCGCTGATGTTCGACGAGCACACCGGTTCGTTCCTCGTCGGCGCGCTGGCGGCGCTGAAGTCCGAGACCGGCACCGTCGGCTTCGTCGGCGGCATGGACGTGCCGCTGATCCACCGCTTCTATTGCGGCTACGCCTATGGCGCCCGGGCGGTCAACCCGGACATCAAGCTCATCGAGAACTACACCGGCACCACCCCGGCCGCCTGGAACGACCCGGTCACCGCGGGCGAACTGGCCAAGGCGCAGATGGATGCCGGCGCCGACATCGTCTACGCCGCGGCCGGCGGCTCGGGCCTCGGCGTACTGCAGGCCATGGCCGATGCCGGCAAGTACTCGATCGGCGTCGATTCCAACCAGAACTACCTGCATCCGGGCTCGGTTCTGACCTCGATGCTGAAGCGCGTCGACAACGCCGTGTTCAATTCCTTCCAGAACGCCGGTGACGACGCCACCTTCGAGCCGGGCCGCAAGGACCTCGGCCTCGCCGACGACGGCGTCGGCTACGCCGTCGACGAGAACAACCAGGCCCTCATCACCGACGAGATGAAGGCCAAGGTCGAGGAGATGAAGGCCGCGGTCATCGCCGGCTCGGTCGAGGTCCACGACTACTACACCGATAACGCCTGCCCGCTCTAAGCGGCATGACCGACATCGGCGCCACGAGCCTGCAGCGGCCTTCCGGGGCCGCTGCTCCCGCTGCTGCCACGCAGTGGGCGATCGAGCTCGAGAACATCAACAAGAGCTTCGGGCCGGTGCACGCCAACCGCGACATCGACCTCAAGGTCAAGCGCGGCACCATCCACGGCATCGTCGGTGAGAACGGGGCCGGCAAGTCGACGCTGATGTCGATCCTGTACGGCTTCTACACCGCCGACAGCGGCACCATCCGCGTCAACGGCACGGTGCAGCACATCACCGACAGCCGCCACGCCCTGGCGCTGGGCATCGGCATGGTGCACCAGCACTTCATGCTGGTCGACAATT
>Ga0172380_10008174_pt1 | contig 11541 bp, 12 predicted proteins | sample Leawe162metaG_FD_119747 | JGI IMG/M metagenome (GOLD analysis project Ga0172380, IMG submission 119747) | Leachate microbial communities from a municipal landfill in Southern Ontario, Canada - Leachate well 162 metaG | ecosystem: Engineered > Solid waste > Landfill > Unclassified | place... | reverse complement strand
TAATAAGTAGAATTCCCTAGGAGAATAATCCATGGATCGTAAACAACATTGGGAGCAGGTCTACACTACAAAACCATCTGACTCGGTAAGCTGGTTTCAGGAACATGCCGATCAATCTCTTCGGTTAATCCACAAAACAGGACTTGGCAAAGACGCAGCCATTATTGATGTAGGCGGTGGAGCATCTATTCTGGTGGATGAACTTATTGAAGAAGGTTATTTCGATTTGACCGTACTTGATCTGTCATCGGCCGCACTTACTGTAGCCAAGGAACGGTTGGGGAAACAATCCGATGCAGTTCATTGGATGGACGGTGACATTACATGTGCAGATTTCCCTATACATCGATTTGATATATGGCATGACCGAGCAGTATTTCATTTCTTAACGAGTGAATCTGATCGTCACGCTTATGTTAATCGGGTAATGCGGGCCGTTCGTTCTGGAGGGCATGTGATTATCGCTACATTTGGTGAAGATGGTCCTGAAAAGTGTAGTGGACTACCAGTGGTGCGATACAAACCTGAATCCCTACATGCGGAGTTTGGAGAAGCCTTCTTGTTAGTTGAACATGAGAAGGAAGAACACCACACCCCTTCTGGAACCGTTCAGCAGTTTGTATATTGTTATTGCCGCAAAGGGAATCATTAATGGAGATATCCGCTAAGAGTTAGTCAGAAACGGACGCTCTAGCAAAAATTGAAAACCTTAACCGACCGCTTCGTCCACTTAGCGCATGTTCTGATGCACAACCTTGGGGGGCCGCTCTGGCTAAGGGTATGGCGGTCAGTATTTCGGTCAGAACGGTATCGGGACAATCTACTGTTCTAGTCCGTTCCACACATAAGGGACGGTCACGATTCTCTAAAGCAGAAGTTCAAAGTAGAAGTAACCGGCACTGCGAGTGCTTTATCCTGTGGAGCCCTCACCCAACCCGGATTCGTCATCCGAATGTGTATAATTAAACGGTTAGCGCTACCGGCTCAGCAAAACCAGGAACCACCTTGAACTCAAAGCCGTCATGATCAAGCAACGTGTCAACGCAACGTTTATTTTCCTTCTACTTACTGCCTTTATGGTGGTCAAGTGGGCGCCGTCGCATGCGCATTTAAATGTTCAGCACGATCACGGCAGTGAGCGGCACCAGCATAGCGTTGAGGTACACGCCCATCAGTCGGCCATTTTTCACGCTGACCAGATTGACTCCGGCCATATGCAAATGGATGAGGCCAAGGTTGTTGACCTCGATCACGACCAGAGTCTGCCAAATAACAAGAAGCTGGACAATCCGTCGGCTGCACTAGCCACTTTTGTCTATTACCCACCGCTCATTCAGACAAAGGAACTTGGCCTGCCGGAGTGCTGCAATTCTCCGCCTCGCCTACTCCATCAACACCCCGGTCAACCCCGCGCCCCACCCCGGTTTTCCTGAACATCATCAGGTTTGATTTTATTTCCGCGGCGCGCACCTAGCCAGCGGAACAACTCATATTTTTGGAGGTATTCATGTTATCTGTGATGAAATCATCACGATGGCTGCTCGCGCTTGCCATAGTGCTTTTCGTCGGGCAAGCACTCGGCCACGGCATGTCGGAAGCGGAGAAGCTGTCGATTATCGAAGGCGGCAATCTGCGCTACATGTGGCTAGGGGCCACGCACATGCTTTCTGGCTACGACCATCTTCTGTTTGTATTTGGCATCGTTTTCTTTTTGACCAGCTTCAAGGAAATCGTCAAATACATAACGGCGTTTACTATCGGGCATAGTGTGACGCTGATATATGCAACGTTCAACGGCATCCAGATCAATTACTTTCTGATCGACGCCGTGATTGGCCTGAGCGTTAGCTATATCGCGTTTGCCAACCTCGAGGGCTTCAAACGCCTTCTGGGTATCAAGGCGCCCAGTCTGCTGGCTATGATAACGGGCCTTGGCCTGATTCATGGTCTTGGCTTGTCAACACGCCTACAACAGTTGCCTCTCAACAAAGATGAGCTTCTGTTGAACATCATTTCGTTCAACATCGGAATTGAGGTGGGGCAGGTGCTGGCCCTGGCGATCATGCTGATGTTTCTGGCAACTTGGCGCAAGGCAGCCTCGTTCAAACCCTTCAGCGTGTTCTCAAATTACGCACTGATTGCTGCCGGCGGCTTTTTGTTCCTAATGCAGATGCACGGCTATTCACACGTCAGCAATCCGGACGAGTTCGGTTTCGGCGCTGACAACCACATTCACGAACATATCAAAATGAATGAGGAGCGAGCAGCGGAAATCGTCAAGCAAAATAGTCACAATTCCATTGATTAATAGGAGAAATGCCCATGCGCACACTGTCTGTTTTTTCAATCTGTCTGGCTATCATGGCAACCATTTCCGGTTGCGATGCTGGACACGGACACTCCCATGACGATAAATCACCTTCACAAAACCATAAGTCAATCGACTAATTTTCCAAGGAGTTAATAATGCGTAATGTTTCGACAGTTCTACTCGTTTCATCCCTTCTGTTTACATCGCCAGTGATGGCCGGAGCGGGCCACGATCACGGCAGCGGAGGACACTCTCACGGCCCGGTTTCCAGTGAGGTCGTTATCAAGAAAGCTACCGAGAAGGTCAAATCACTTGCCGAGAGCGGCAAGATCGACAAAAACTGGGCTGACATCAAAGCTGTCGGCGCAACCCAAAAGGCTTTCGCCAATGAGTCCGAGTGGGTGGTAACGTTCAAGAACGAAAAGGTAAGTGACGTAACGAAGCAGACTTTGTATTTGTTCTTTACCTTGGATGGCATGTACATTGCCGCCAATTTCACCGGTAAATAAGCAATGACGGTGGGCGCTGAGTAGCGCCCACCATTGTCTACTGAATTCAACGAAACAAAACACGATGCTGAGGTGCGTTATTCTTCACCTAGGTGAGCTTGAAGTTCTAGCCGCCGTCTTTTATTTGGCGTCGCAACGCCGCTCGCCAAATCGCTGCTAGAAACTGTAAGCCCGTGGATGCTGGCCGTTTTGCTCTATCTGGGTGCCGATGTGGGCTAACATTATTATCGGCAGGTTGTCTGTACCCCCTCCATCCATCTTTCCCCTGAACTAGAAACTGTCGTCTTCAATGGGGGTGCCGGTGGTGAACATCCGGGAAGTGTGGATGCACATGTGTCAGCGGTTCGTGCCGGTGCTGATGGCGATGTTTGCTGCCTGATATCACCGGATAATCATGCTCGTGCTGGTGGTGTTCGTCGTGGATATGCTCGTGGTTATGCACCATCTCTTCATGGGCGTGTCCGTGCTCATGGTGCTCGGTTAGATGCAACCAAGTGCCCAGTGCCATCAATGCACCCGCCACGAGCAGCGGCACCGTGATCGACTCCCCCATCAGCAAGGCAAGTAACGCACCGAAAAACGGTGCAACTGAGAAATATGCGCCCGTGCGCGCGGTGCCGAGGTGGCGCAGGCCCACCACGAACAGCGTCAGACTCACCCCGTAGGCAAGTAAGCCAACCACCAGCGCGCCTGCCAAAGCCGGCAGTGCCGGCATTGAAGCGCCCAGCGAAAAGGCCAATATCAGGTTGACGACACCGGACACCAGTCCCTTCACCGAGGCGATCCATGTGGCATCGGTGAGCGACACCTTGCGCGTCAGGTTGTTATCGATACCCCATGCGAGGCACGCGCCAAGGACAGCCAGCGTCGGCCACAGCCCGGCAAAACGCAATTCTCCGGGCCAGCTTAGGACTACCGCACCTGTCACGATGGCAAGCATTCCCAGCGCGATGCGCCGGTCGAAGTTCTCTTTGAAAACGAACCACGCAAGCAGCGCGGTGAACACGCCTTCAGCATTCAGCAGGAGAGATGCGCCGGATGCCGGCAACCCCGTCAGCCCGATCATCAGCAGCACAGGGCCAACGATTCCACCCGCCAGAATCGCCCCGGCAAACCAAGGCAGATCATTCCGGGGAAGGCGAACGGCAGGTGCATGGCTCAGAAATCGATAAAGCGCCAGCCCGACCCCCGAGCCAAGATAGAGCAATCCCGCCAACAGCCACGGATCGACAGCATCAAGCAGCCACTTCGCCAGCGGCGTTCCCGCGCCGAACAACAAAGCAGCACCCAGTGCTGCCGGTATGCCCGCTTGGCGTAATCTTTCTTTCCAATTCATCTTTTCAGCTTACTGGCAAAGGCTGCCAGAACCAAGGTTACTCGAAACGCACCGGGAACGCTTCCCCGGCCTGGTCCGTGCAAACGCCCTCTGGTTTCGTGCCGGATTTCCACATCAAACGGCACGAGACTTCATGTCCTTCCGCGGACTTGGCAATCATCTCGGTGGAATAAGTTACATGATCGGTATCGAGCCCGGCAAAAATCCGATCCCAGTGTTTCGGATTGACGCCGTGATAACGCTTGCGCAGAGCCGCCAAATTGGTCTGGCGCTCGGTAACAAAACCGCTGGCCTCATAACGGCGGTTTGGTGCCTCCAACACGAGGCGATTATCCTCTCCTTGATCATGAACCAGTTCACCACCAAAAAAAGGTACGCTATCTTCCATGACCAACTGGTGAGCGTGATTGACACAACCGGCTAGTAACAAAATTGCCAGCACACCCAAATAAAATGTTTTCATCACATTTCCTTTCCATTATTAGAATCTGTAGTACAGCGACGCAAGGTTTGAGCGGTATCAAGCGCGCGCCGGATAGCGCTGAACCGTAAAATTGCCAATGACTAGAGCACTATCAGCCGTCTCCTCAATAATGAGTAGCATGATGTTCGTCATCGCTCATATCCAGTCGCCACAGTTGGTGCGCGTCCAGCAGCAGGCGATAGCGCGCTTCATTGGCATCGAGTTGCGTGAGGTTTTCTGCTAATGAAGATTCCAGAGCGAAGCGGCGTGCGACGAGGCTGTCCGACAAGCTGCTTTCGCCCAAGCTATAGGACTTGGCTACCAGTTCAGCATTGCTGCGTATCGCCAGCGCAGCCTCGTGCGCTTGTTGCCATGTGGCGAAGCTGCCCACTGCTTGAGTATGTGCCGCGTAAATGTCGCCTTCCAGGCGGTGTTTGACAAAGGCTTCCTGATCAGCGGCGATGGCAGCCTGTTGTGCAGCACCTTCCGCTGTCGCGCTGCGTTGCCCAAAGGAGATCGGCACACTGATATATACGCCGGCCACTTTTTCGCTGCCGCCTGCTTCATTCGCATAACGCACCCCGACGGTTGGGTCGGGCAGTTGGTCGGCGCGACTGCGCTGCGCCAGCAGTTGTTGCACGCGGCTTTGCTCCTGCACCATGCCGAGTTCGTGGTTGTGCTCGAGCACGCGCGACTTCCAAAAAACGAAATCATGCTCGATGGCTTGCGGTGTAGAGAGCGGCAATTTTTCCGGCAACTGGATAACGGGGAACTGGCGCTTCAAATCATTGCCCGCGAGTTGTGCGCGCAACTGGGCTTGATGCCATGACACGCTGGCTTGTGCGGCGGCGGCTTGTGCCTGATTCAATTCCAGCTTGGGCGCATCGCCTGCCTTGACGCGCTTCTCAGTCATTTTCGCTTGTTGCTTGAGGATGTCCATCTGCTGTTGCCACAGTGCGACCTGGGCTTGCTCACGTTGCCATGCGAACCACAGCTGTAGCAGCGTGCGCCCGGCTTCATGGCGCGCATCGCCGAGCGCGTATTCTGCACGCGCGACACTGGCTGCGCCAATGTCTTCATCAATGCCCACCTTGTTGAACAGGCGTAGCGGGCGTTCCAGTGCGACATCCCATTCCTTCATGTTTTGTCCGGTACTGACGATGTTGCGTTGCCCCGTGCCGGCGCGTAGATTGAATTCGTAATTGCCGCTGTTCCACTTGCGCTGGTTGGCGTGTTCCATTCTTAGCTCGTTGGCGGCGTTCAGCACCAGCAGGTAATTGCTCAACGCGCTTTCAATTTGCACAGGTGGCGGCAGATCGGGGAGGTTGATTTCCTCGGCATGGGCAAAGTTGCTGAACAAGGCCAGCGCCAACAGAGCACTTCCCACCCCCCACTGTGCGGGCGATTCGTGAATCGCCCCTACCATTCTCCGCTTCATGCCAGCCTCCCGAATTCAATTACCGGTGTTATCCAGTAAGCCATCTCAGGATTATTTTCTTCCTGCTTTAGATAGGCGATAAGTTCATGTGCATCGTCCAGATTCATCACGGTTTGGATTTGCACGCGCTGCGAGCGCCCGCGCACTTGTTCGATCATGCTCGACAGAAGTTCATTCTGGCTGCCACCTTCCAGGTTGAGCACAGAGAAGCCATGCACCCATTCGGGATGTTCCAGCAGGTGATCCACTAGCCGTTCTTCCAGAGAGTGATGGCAGACCAGCGTCAAACAACAATTCATATCTTGCATGATAATTTCTCCATACGTTTAAGGCCGAAGCGGCGGTACAGGATGGGCAGCATGATCAGCGTCAACAACGTCGAGCTGATCAGGCCGCCGATGACGACGATGGCAAGCGGTTTCTGAATTTCGGAGCCGGGGCCGGTGGCGAATAGCAGCGGCAACAGCCCAAAAGCGGTGATGCTGGCCGTCATCAGCACCGGACGCAAACGACGCTTTGCGCCTTCAAGCACGACCTGGGATATGTCCATACCCTCGGCGTGCAGTTGGTTGAAGTAGGACACCATCACCACGCCGTTAAGCACTGCGATGCCGAGCAGCGCGATGAAACCGACCGAGGCGGGAACCGACATGTATTCGCCGCTCACCCACAACGCCAGCACGCCGCCGATCAGCGCAAACGGGATGTTGGTCAGCACCAAAGCGGCTTGTCTGACTGAGCCGAACGTGGCGAACAGCAGCATGAAAATCATGCCCAGCGCCACCGGAATGACCAAAGTGAGCCGCGCCGCCGCGCGTTGTTGATTCTCGAATTCCCCCCCCCAAGTCAGGCGATAACCTTCCGGCAGTTTGACTTGCGCGGCGACGGCAGCCTTGGCTTCATCGACGAAACCCACCAGATCGCGCTCATGCACATTGCTTCGCACTACCACCATGCGCTGGCCGTTTTCCCGGTCCACTTTGACCGGGCCATCCACGCGCTCCAGCTTGGCGACCGCCGTCAGCGGCACGCCTTGCCCGTTTGGCAGAGGCAGGGTGAGCGCGGAAAACAGTGCGGGAGACTGTTGAATGTCGCTTGAACCACGCATGACCAGCGGGGTGCGCCGTCCGTCTTCAATCACGATGCCGAGTTGCTGGCCTTCGATCTGGCTGCGCAGTGTGTTGCCTATGTCGTCCACGTTGAAACCCAAACGGCCTGCCGCGAGGCGGTCAATAGCCACGCGGTAATACTGCACACCGCTATTTTCCGTGGTGTACACATCCTGGCTGCCCTTGATGCCTTTCAGCACCCTGACCATTTGCTCGGCGGTTTCATTGAGCTTGTTCAAATCCGTGCCGAAAATCTTGATCGCAACATCACCCCGTGAGCCGGTCAGCATTTCTGACACGCGCATCGCGATGGGTTGGGTAAAGCTGTAAGAAATACCCGGCAGTTGATCCAGCACCTTGCGCAGTTCGCCTATCAGCCATTCCTTGTTTGGCTCACGCCATTCTTCCATGGGTTTTAGCACCAGGAACGAATCGGTCTGGTTAAGCCCCATCGGATCCAAACCCAACTCATCGGAACCAGCACGCGCCACAATGCCTTTGACTTCCGGCACCTGCTCCATGATGGCCTGTTGAATTTTCAGGTCGAGTGCCGCCGTTTGCTCCAGGCTGACAGAGGGTAATTTTTCAATGCCGACGATGATGTCGCCCTCATCCATTTCCGGCATGAAAGTCTTGCCGATCTGGGTGTACACGGCAGCGGTGATGACCAGCATGAACAAGGCTCCGATGATCACCACGCGCTCTTTGTTCAAGGCGCGTTGCAGCATGGGCGTGTAAATACCCGTCGCCTTGCGCACCAGCCATGGCTCTTCGTGGCTGACCTTCTTGAGCAGGAAGGAAGCGAGCGTCGGCACCACGGTCAGCGACAGCAGCAGCGATGCGGCCAGCGCGAACACGATAGTCAGAGCCACCGGGATGAATAACTTGCCTTCCAGCCCTTGCAAAGTGAGCAGCGGCAAAAATACGATGATGATAATGGCGACTCCGGCAGCGACCGGCGTGATTACTTCTGTCACCGCGCGAAAAACGATATGCAGATGCGACAACTTCCCGATATTTTTATCATGTGCAAGATGCGACTCAATGTTTTCCACCACCACGACCGCCGCGTCCACCAACATGCCGATTGCGATGGCCAGGCCGCCCATGCTCATCAGGTTGGCGGACAGGCCGAACTGCCGCATCAGAATGAAAGTGCACAACATCGCGAGCGGCAGGGTGATCGCCACCACAATGGCCCCGCGCAGGTTGCCGAGGAACAGCACCAGCAGGATGACGACCAGCACGATAGCTTCGGTGATGGCTGTGGAGACGGTACCGACGGCGCGCTCCACCAGGCTGCCGCGATCATAAAGCACTTTGGTGGTGACACCTTGCGGCAGCGCGGGAGCGAGTTCCGCCAATTTGACTTTTACTGAGGCAACGACTTTTTGCGCATTCGCGCCGCGCAGGCCGACGACCAATCCTTCCACCGCTTCGCCTTGCCCGTCCTTGGTCACGACGCCGAGGCGAGTCAGGCTGCCGATGCGCACTTGCGCGACATCACTAACGCGAACCGGATTGCCGCCCGGGCTGGCGACGATGATGTTGCGCACATCCTGCAGATTGCTGATGTTGCCTTCGGTACGCACCAGCAGCGCTTCATCGCCATCGCTGAGGCTCCCCGCCCCATCGTTATGGTTGTTGGCCTGTATGGCTTGTTGCAGCATGGCAAAAGAAATGCCGTGCATGGCGAGAGTATGGTGATCAGGAACCACTTCGAAGGTGCGCACCGTGCCGCCCAGCGAATTGACATCGGCTACGCCGGGGATCGTGCGCAAGGCGGGGCGTATTACCCAATCCAGAATAGTGCGGCGCTCCTGCAGGGAAAAATTTTCGCCTTCCACGGTGAACATGAGCACTTCACCGAGCGGCGTGGTAATCGGCGCCAGTCCGCCGGTGACATTGGCCGGCAAGTCACGCTGCGCGTTATTCAGCCGCTCCGCAATTTGCTGGCGCGCCCAGTAAATGTCGGTGCCCTCCTTAAAATTGAGGGTGATGTCGGCAATCGCGTACTTTGAGGTGGAGCGCAGGATGTCCTGGTTAGGGATGCCAAGCATCTCCAGTTCAATCGGGGCGACGATGCGCGCTTCGACTTCCTCAGGCGTCATGCCCGGCGCTTTCATGATAATCTTGACCTGCGTCGGCGAAACATCGGGAAACGCGTCTATCGGCAAGTCGCGGTACGACGAGATACCCACACCGATTAGCAGCAGCGTTAACGCTGCTACCAGCAGTCGTTGTGTCAGGGAAAATTCGACCAGTTTGGTAAACATTATTCACCCCCGCCGAAGCCCATCTGGCTGGATTTGAGTGTAAAGATGCCGCGCACGGCGATTTTTTCATCGCCCTTGAGATCGCCGCTGATCACGCTGTTTTGCGCGCCCTCATTCAGCACGTTGATGGTTTGCGCGTGAAAACCTTGGGTGGTTTCTACAAACACCACCGTTCTACCAGTGATGCGCGCAATCGCGCTATTGGGAATTTCCCACTGCACACCGCCGTTCGCGCCGATGCTGATACTGGCTTCGACAAACTGGCCGGGGCGCAGATTTTCAGCGCCTTGTTGAATGAGGGCGCGCAACAAGATGGTCTGGTTGAAGTCGGACAGGCTGCGCCCAATTGCGATGAGCTTGCCGCTTGCCGCATAAGCAGGAACAGTAATTTCCGCGCCTATCTTCAGATTGCGGGTATAAGCCAGCGGAGCCTGAATCTCCAGGATGAGCGGATTGAGTTTGGCAATCTTGAACATCGGTACGGCAGCATCGAGGCGTTGCCCCGCATCGACAAATCTTTCCAGAACGACACCGTCAATTGGTGCGGTCATGGTCAGTAGGCCGCTCAAACTGTGGTCGGACTGCAACTGTGCAATCGCGGCATCGGACATCCCGGCAAGACGCAACATCTGCTTGCGTTCCGATAATGCGGCCTGCGCTTCGAGTGCCAAGCCCTTGGTGGCGCGGTAGCGGCTCTCGGAGATAATGCCATCACCCCATAATGATTCATCTCGGACGAGATTCTCTTTGGCGAGTTGGCTTTGCACGCCGGCCTGCAACAAGTCACGTTGTGTCTCAGCCAGCGCGGGACTTTGCAATCGTGCTATCGGCTGGCCCTTCCTGACACTATCGCCCACACCTACCAAGGTTTGTTCTACCATCGCCGGAAGCAGCGTGCTGATGACAAACAACTGATTGGGGGGAATGACGACTTGTGCAGGTAGGCCGGGCACTTCACCTGATTGTTTGGCGGGCAGAGCGGCAGTCGTGATGCCGAGTGCTTGTGCTTGTTTTGCACTCAGTGCGATGTCATCACCCGCCCATGCAAGTTGAGTGATGGATAGGGCAATAAGCCCGAAAATGTGGGATGCATTTTTCATGATGTACTCCAGAGGGTAAAAATATTCCGCTCAACTTTGACTTGTTGCGAAGGAAAAATAGTGTGAATGATGCGTGGAGGCGCTTGTAACCCAGGCGATAAATAGCTGGTGTTCGGGATGTAATAGCTGGATGCGCTCATTGCCGCAGCAACGGCGAGTGAAATTTTTTGCAGATGTAATATCATCGAAACCCTCAACGAAAAAGTTGAATTTCGACGGGACGCGCGGCCAAACCCTTCAAAGGGTCAGGCGCAGGGTGCTACAGGGAAATAAAGGCGTCCCGCCTGATTAGGCGAGAGTTGCCCTGGGAGGATGATAGGGGAGAGCTTGTGGTATCGAGACGAAGGTGCTGGCTGGGATTGCAACCTGAGGGCTGCATCCCGTCAGCGGTATTACGCTAATGATGTCCGGCAGGATAGAAGAAAAGCTAGAGTGTGCATGGTCATGATGGTGCTCACCGAGCATCGGCACCTTGCTCGACCAGTTTGGGTCGACAGGCGGATCATCGTGGGCATGGTCGTCACTATGCTCGTGGCTGTGATGCCCGAGATGTGCAGCTTGGCTCGAAGTGTGTTCCAGCGCATCGCAAATGCCCACCGCCGTCGCGTAGGCGGTGTTCAGTGAGAGCAAGATGGCTAGTAGAAAAGAGAGAGAAATACGCATGACGGTTTGAGTCTACCACATCTTGATAACGCTTTGCGGTTGTAGCTCAGCTAACGGAATTAGCCGGTTAGTGTAATTTAATTGCTCAACACGAACGGCGGGTTTCGAGCAACGTGTTTTTAACCTCGAATCTCGCTTGCTGGCACATTGTACTCGGTCAACCTCTCGAATTGACTCTCCGAAGCGGTCACTCAGAGTTAATTGAGCCTAGACGGGCGTGACCGTATTCAATGGCCGAAATCCTGTCCTCGGCCTTATGCGAAGCTTTCCAAAAGGCCGAGGAAGGGACAGCCGAAAAGCTACAATGACATGTGTTATGGCTATGCAATTTTCACC